>Ga0182008_10000326_pt1 | contig 37611 bp, 24 predicted proteins | sample Sormic07211129_1_FD_120482 | JGI IMG/M metagenome (GOLD analysis project Ga0182008, IMG submission 120482) | Rhizosphere microbial communities from Sorghum bicolor, Mead, Nebraska, USA - 072115-129_1 metaG | ecosystem: Host-associated > Plants > Roots > Rhizosphere | place: USA: Nebraska...
AGATCTTTTTGCCAGTGCAAGAGCAGTCGCCAATTGCTTAATCAAAGATTTTGGGTATCCAGACATCAATTTCAATGTAAATTCCGAAAAAAAGTGGCCTTCGGTTCAATTGGATCCGCTTTATACCGACCAGATTCTCTTTAACCTCTTTGCAAATTGTTTTAAGTTTTGCAACAATAACGAAATCATTGATTGCCAGATGAACGAAAGTGATAACAGCCTTCGCCTTATTATCAACTGTATCCCGCCCGGCATAGCAGCAGATTTTACAGCAAACGAATGGGAATCTGCAGTACCAACGGCACAGAGCCTTCACAAGGGGCTGGGCCCTGGTTTTTATATTGCCAAACTGCTCGCCGAAAAAATGGGTGGCGACCTCATTTATCACCAATCTCAAACCCATAATTGTTATGTATTGGCTTTTAACCTATAATACTTTTTAAACTCCTATCCAGATGAAAAAACTTCTGATCCTTTTCTCGTTGTTTATTTGCTCCATTCCGGTTTTCGCACAAAAATCGTTCGAATCTTACGGATATCAGCCGCAGCTGATCAGGGGTATTGAAGGCCAATATATTTACTATGTCCGTATACTGCCTAGCCAACAAATGGATAAGAGTACCTTAATAATCGATTTCCAGGCATCAAAAACATTGAATATTGCCAGATCATTTATCCATGTACTGGTTAATGATATGCCGGCTATGAGCAGCAATTTTCAAACAGATAGTATTAACAGGCTTATAGTTCCTATTCGAAAAAACAGTAAAACTACTTCTGACTTTTTAAAAATTACCGTCAGATCACAACTGATGATTGGAGATGACATTTGCCAAGATGACGACAATGCTGGTTTATGGCTAAACATTTTGCCAAGCTCCACCATATATTGGGCCAAAAACAAACAATATGGGCCATCTAGCGTAAATCTATCCAATGCGCTTTTTAGTAAAAAAGCGATTGTTTATCCGAACGATATATCGGCTGCTGAACTACAAACGGTTGCGCTAACCTATGCCAAACTGTTAAGGAGTGGTATCGACAAAGTAGACCTTTATCCCATTGCCCGGATGCCTAAAGGTTTAGATAATTTTGTCGCTATCGGATTAACACCGAAGCTAAAGTCAAAATTTGGTGCTAAATTGAATATCGAACCGCAAAAAGGTCAGGGTATCCTTTATCTGAGCAAAGAATCTGATACGACCAAAGCTGGATCGCTCAGACAAATCCTGTTTATAACCGCAGCTGATGTGGCGGGTATGAGCAAAGCCACTGATGCACTGCTGACCCCTGGGATTTTGGCCAGTAGCTTTCAGGATATATTAAAAGTTGACAAAGCAGGTTATAAGGAATTAGCAAAAAAAAGCAGGCTGAATCTGTCAGATCTTGAAGACAACAATAATCTGATGTCGGGAACAGGGAGCTTAAACCATGATTACCGGTTTAAAACATCGGTATTCAGTTCGCTTCCCGCAGCACTAAACTGCCAGTTTGAGATCAAGTTTTCTGGCATTCAGCAAAAAGACAGGGGTTATTTTAATGTTTATTTAAATGACATACTACTCATCAGCAGGCAATTAAATGAATCTGGCGCATTACAGGTGAGTGCCACAGTTAACCGCTACCAGATCAAAAAATTTAATGTCCTCAGAACAGAATTTGTTTTTTACCCTGCCGATGGGTTATGTAAAGGTAATTTCCAGCACTTTATCGGACAGGTTGATGGTTCAAAATCTTACATAGAGGTTGCTGATGAGCTGGACGAAAAACAGGTTAGTTTTTACAGCTATCCAGATGTTTTTCAACAGGGAGCCGCCATATTGGTTGCAAAAAATATGCTTTCACACGCTGTTAAAGCGATTTGTGAATTAGCTTACCAATTAAATGATCACCCTAGTAACGAGATTGTATACCGCCCTGTTATTGATTTTAGCAACAATGCGGCTAAATATCAAGGACGCAACATTGTATTAATCACCGATAGGCAGGATCAGTTGCTCCGCAATTTTAAAGAGATGCCGTTGCAGTATAAAAATGATTTTACCATTTATGGGGAGCAACCTGGCGAAGCGATATATAAACTTTCGTCACCTGAAGCGGCAGCAATTTCGCAGATATTCAGAGATCAGAATTATCCTTTGGTACTCTCGGTTACCGCCCTGCCGGAAGATGCCGCCACAGGACTTTTGGCAAACAGCATCCTTGATTTAAATGAACAGTTAAACCTGCTTTCGGGTAACACAATGATTAACAGCAAAGATAATCACCTCATATTCGACCTCGAACGAAACAGCAACAATGTTGTTTATTTGGGTGAGGGCAATGGCCGCTGGCAAACCATATGGATTAAGTACAAATTGCTTTTACTTGCAGGCGCACTGTTCGTCATTTTCCTGGCTTACTTATATGTCCGTTCAAAAGTAAACAAGTCACAAAAAATTGTAACCCAGTAACATATTGCCATGAATACCAAAGCCATAAAATTTATTTTTGCAACAATTATCCCGTTTTTCGTGGTACAGTATGCTGTAGCAAGCGGGTTTCCTATGCGGAGAGGCAAAGCGCTACTGGCCCCGTATCTGAGTTATTTTGTGGCAAACCAGTACCGCGATCTTAGCGGACAGAAGTATAATTATGCCAACGGCGGAAAATACAGTTCTTTTACGATGCAGCTTTACCTGGAATATGGCATCACCGATCAGCTCGATCTCGTTGCAAAACTCCCTTTAACTGCCGCACAGTTTAAAGATAACGTACAGCGAAACAGCAATACAGCACTTTCGGATATGGAATTAGGTTTTAAATACAACCTTTTGGAATTTAACGAGAAAAAATACTTTTTCTCGGCACAGGCGCTGGCGGCAATTCCATTATATGGCAAAAATGGCAATCCAAGCACGGGTTATGGCCAATTCGGTTCGGAGCTTAAATTAATATTTAGCGGGAGTAATCCTGTTGCTTACTTTAATGTTGAGGCAGGCTACAGGCAATATTTCGGCCATACATTTGGTAATGTGGGCCAGGTAAACTACATCGCAACATCAGGATTGCATTTGGGCAAAAACCATCAGCTTATGGGTGAAATAAATGGGATCAGTTCGTTAAGATCCAACAAGTTTAATCCCGAAAATCCTGCATCCAACACCGAGTTTACGTTTGTAAAAGCCAACATAAGCTTTGGACAGCGCATTGTTGGCGATAAATGGATATTTGCCGGCCTTTTTCACGATATTTTCAACAGAAACTCGGGTATTGGCCAAGGTGTTACCGTTACCGGTATTATACGCTTTTAATATGGGTAAGAAACAACAGCGTGATATTGTAGGAATACTGTCTGCCCATAGTTATATCACTCAGCATGATGTGGCGCGGATTTATTCATTTGGAAAAACCGACGGATTATCGCTGGTAAAAATTCTGCTTAATTTTGGATACATCAGCCGGAAGGATTATCAAAAGTGCCTATTGAAAGAGGGTTACGAATTTAGCGATGTTCGGTTGGAAGATACCGATCTTGAGGTAATGATTCGGATGGACCTGAAAAAAGTAGACCGCGACCTGATCCTGCCCTTGCGTATAGAAGATGGTTATCTTATTGTTGCTGTTGCCGACCCAACTGCAATGTCGGATTTTATTTTTTTGGAGGAAAAATATGGCTGCCCTGTAAAAGTGTTGCTTAGCTCCGATCTGGACATCCTTTGGCTCGGACATAAACTACTGGGCGAAAAGTATGTTAAAAAAGCGGTATTCGAACTACTCAATAGAGATCCCGAAAGCTCGGCACTTGTTACTTTTACCAAAAACCAGCTTATTATTATCTTTAGCGTTATTGCGCTGGTTACAATAGCGCTGTTTTTAAGTTTTATAAACACCACCATCGTCATCAATATGTTGATGAGCGGCTTTTTTTTAGTCGCCATCACCTTTAAGCTGTTTCTTGCGCTTACCGGCTCAAAACTCGAACTTTTTCAGGCAGTAAGCAAAAAAGAGCTTAAAGCAATAAAAAAGGAAGAATTGCCTGTTTTTACCATCCAATTACCCGTTTACAGAGAAGATAAACTAATTAAAAAACTGATCTGGAACCTTCAGTCGCTTGATTACCCGAGAGAAAAACTTGATATTAAACTCCTGATAGAAGAGGATGACGACAAAACGTTAAATGCCGTCAGAGATCTTGATTTTCCAGCTATTTTTGAAGTGGTTGTTGTTCCTTTCCACATGCCTAAAACCAAACCGAAAGCATGTAATTATGGCCTTTATTTTTCGCGTGGCGAATACCTTACCATATATGATGCCGAAGATGTACCAGACCATGATCAGCTCAAAAAAGTGGTGATCATGTTCAGCAAGCTTCCCAAAAACTACATTTGTATCCAATGTGCATTGAATTATTTTAACCGGAATGAAAATTTTCTTACACGGATGTTTACCCTCGAATATTCCTACTGGTTTGATTATATGCTGCCTGGACTAAGCACACTTGATATTCCTGTGCCATTGGGCGGTACCAGTAATCATTTTAAATTCGAAAAGCTGATGGAACTTGGCGGCTGGGACCCTTTTAATGTTACCGAAGATGCCGACCTCGGGATAAGGGCTTTTGCAAAAGGCTATAAGGTTGCCCTGGTAAACTCTACCACCTATGAGGAAGCCAATAATGAACCTTTCAACTGGATCAGGCAACGCTCCAGGTGGATAAAAGGTTATATGCAAACGTATCTGGTGCATATGCGTAACCCGTCCAAACTGATCGCGAAAATAGGTTGGAAGGGTTTTTTGGGCTTTAATTTTTTTATAGGCGCAACGCCTGTTACCTTCCTGATTTACCCGTTGCTGCTGCTGATTTTTATCTGCTACCTGATATTTGATCTTGACGATATTCGTACCATATTTCCTGATTGGGTACTTTATATTTCAATATTCAACCTGGCAATAGGCAACATCCTCATTATCTATGTTAATATGATTGCTGTTTTCAAACGGAGATATTATGAACTCATTCTATTCTCTATTCTTAACCCATTTTACTGGTTAATGCACTCCATTGCTGCTTATAAAGGGCTATGGCAGCTCATCAACAAACCTTTTTACTGGGAAAAAACGGATCATGGATTAAGTAAATTACAGACGAACAGAGACACAAAACCGGAGCCCAGATGAGTGAAAAATCGAATAAATCCCTAATCCTGATATCGTTTCTGTTGTATGGATATTACATTTATATCGCTTACATGCTTTATGCTGGAGGGGTGCATAGTAATGAAGCACTTTTTTTCACAGAAAAATCTGCTCTTCTGCACGAGGGTGATGTGGATGAAATCAAGTTGGCCGGACTGACGTTCCCACAGTTGCCTTTTATGCTCTCGTGGGTTTTCTCTTTTCTGGATATCAGGTTTTCTCCGATTATTGCCTCAACATTAGGTACTGCCGTATTATTCTACATTATTACATTTTCAATCCGTGCGCACGAATACCGAAATTGGCTGACGCTGGGTATATTCATTACCTTCATGTTCCATCCGGCGTTTATTTTTTTTGCTGTATCGGGAAAAAGCTCATACATGGTACTCATCTTCTTTTATCTTTTTGTGATGAGCATTTTCAGGTATTTCCGCACCAATGCATCTTATCATATTTCGGTGGCCAGTATCTATTTCACACTGCTTATTTTCTGTTCGTTCAAGTTTTTCTGGTTGATGATGTTTATCCTGCCCATTATTTTTTTTGTAGCGCTTCAATCCATGACAGTTGCAAACAACTACCTCCTGAGCAAAATCGCAATTGCATTCAATACGGAATCGATAAGGCGTAAACTGGTTAATAAAACCCTGGCCATCTATCTGATCATCTTTGCGCTTCCGATAACGGCGATTTTGATTTTCAGGATACTTAACCAGGCTTACACCGGAGATCCAGATTATTACTTAAACAGTCCTTATGCCAATTATAGCGCCATTACAGATCAAACAGATAACCTGCGCAATTTGACAGATAACAAATTGGGGCGCATATTTCCTGAAGTGTCTTTGTTGACAACGGTAAGGATACTGCTGTTTGCCCCGTTAATCGTGTTCTGCCTGGGCATTTTCAAAAGTATCAGCCGTAACATTTTTGTGGTTTTTTCCCTTTTCTTCTTCATGGAATTTTTGAAGATAAAATATCCCAGTGTTTTTATTTTAACTCATTTTTACGCTGCTTTTATATGCCTTTCGTGGGCAGTTATAGCAAACGCACAAAGTATCAGAACACTGAGATTCAGTAAATATTTTTATCTTTCGGTCATTACCCTGCAGCTCATTACCGCATATTTGACGATCAATTCGGGACATATACCCGAAGAAAAAAAATTCCAGAATGCATTTGTATCCCTCGTAATGCAAAACCCGTTTCAAAGGGACGATACCGAAAAAATATCCAATTACATCATCAAGCGTATCAAATCTGATGATGTTATACTTGCAGATGATGCCAATGCTTACCGCATGATAGCGCTGACAGGGACTGCAGAAACATTTCTGACGCCAGAGGAAAATAATTTTTTGGCAGCACTGGCCAGGCCGGCAAAACATGTATCTTATATATTAGCTACCAAAAAAGAAAGCCCGTATGATTCGTTTGGGCTATTAAATGCCGATATGATACAAACATTTGTTTTAAAGGGCATTTCGCTAAATCCGGTCTGTTACAATAAAAACTGGATATTGTGGCGTATCGAAGACGAGAAAAAATGACAATTCACAATGCTGCAAAAGATTTATCAAATAAAAAAGTATGCTGCAAATAAGCAGTAAAAGATCTCTTTTGCATGCCCAACTTCATCATTTCCGGCTATTGAACAATCGTTTAATTATCATAGCTCCAACGCCAAATTCTGCGTCCTCACAAACCCTTTAAGCACGGAGAATAAACATGGGATTCCGATGAAATAGCGAACATGTGTTAACTAAAACCCTGCCCGTTGCAGGCGGTGCGACCGGTAGCGTTACTCCGGTTTAAGCATTATTTCATTTACCAGTTAATCTGCCGGGATTAAGCAAAGTCGGGAGTGCTGCAACTGAAGTACCACTGGTAGTGCTTTTCTAAAAATCAGAATACTTAAACTTAACATTCTATAACAATTATAAATCAATAAATTTTTTCCGTAAAAATGGTAACATCTGACAACAAATATTTCGCCACAGATGCACGGATTGGCACGGAGATATTTTTGTTGCCATGGATCGTGCCTGCACAGACCATTTTTCATTTTGACTTTAGCCCGCGTTTCCGTTATAGTATGCTGATCATCAGTATTTAACCACCAGATCTGATAATCAAACCCAATAAAAGATTTGATTTTAACTTTTTAGATGTAACTTTGTTGCATTGAAGCATTCAAAGTACAGATACCGCCGCGAAATATTCTCCCGTATATGGGCGATATTGTTATTGGCGGTATTTCTCAATACTGCCCTGATAGATAGTCTGCACCACCATGAAGCGAAAGCTAAATCACATCGTACATCGCATTTAAAATACAATGCACAACTTGTTTCGGCTAAGTTAACCTGCAAACTTTGCGAAGTGCTGAAACACCAGTCGCACATTTTCGATCGCCCTGCACCCCTAGCATTTCTTTTAGCAGTAAATAAACCAGGTATTAAGTCCTGCGTTTACCTGATTAAGCAACCCGTTGCTTATATTTTATCCTACAGCAATAAAGGGCCCCCAGGTTTAATGGCCTAATCTTAAAACCAGGTCTACTTTATTTATCAGGCAATTCATTTTGTTTAATGTGCAGCTGTGCCCGGCATGCGCCTATATATATTAAAATTTTATGCTTCAAGCTATTTCATTATCTAAAAATTATGGGGCTTACCAAGCTCTAAACCAACTTAATTTAACTGTCAACGCTGGCGAGGTTTTTTGCCTTTTGGGCCAAAATGGTGCAGGTAAAACAACTACCATCAATTTATTTCTTGGTTTTATTGAACCGAGTGCCGGTAAAATTTTAATTGATGGGCAGGATCTGGATGCGTATGATCACGAACGTCGCAAACACCTGGCTTACATTCCTGAAGTAGTGATGCTTTATGGTAACCTTTCTGCCATAGAAAATCTCGATTACTTTTCGAAACTGGCAGGTTTTAATTATAGTACCAAAAGTTTGATCGGTTTTTTAAATCAATGTGGTTTACAGGAATCAGCCCACCACAAATACCTATCTGGTTTTAGTAAGGGCATGCGCCAAAAAGTTGGTATTGCAATCGCCTTGGCTAAAAATGCAAAGATTATTCTAATGGATGAGCCAACCAGTGGCTTAGACCCAAAAGCAACAGCAGAGTTTACCCAATTGGTTAAACAATTGGCTGACGAAGGTAAATCCATATTAATGGCAACGCACGACATTTTTAACGCCGTAAATGTTGGGTCTGATATCGGCATTATGAAACGGGGTGAATTGATCCATACCCTTAAAGCAAGCGAGATTAATGCAACCGACCTGCAGGAGTTATACTTACAGACCATATAATCAAACCAAACCCATTTCATGTATCCAAAATATAAGGCACTTTCTGGTGCCGCTACAATTGGCTTGCTCTTTTTGCTCAATATTATTAACCTGCAAGCCATTGCGCAGATAAAGGTAAGCGGAAAGGTAATCAATGCGCAGGATCAAGGCATTTACAAAGCCACCATTAAATTTAAAAATGGCAAAGACCAATTGAATACAATGAGTGATTCGTTAGGAAATTTCACGCTTGTTTTACCTAAAACAGCCAATTACTCCGTTACGGTTAGTGCCATTGGTTATAACAGTTTTAACCGCATATACCCCATCAGCCAGACAGGGAATTTAAATCTTGATGTACTTGTATTGCAACCTTTTAGTGAAGAGTTACAAACTGTTGAAGTTGTAGGTACCAATAGCAGGAAATATTATGGAAATTATTCCTTTTCAGCCACAAAAACGGCCGCTTTAAATAAAGACGTCCCACAGGCTATTTCTTCGGTATCAAAAGAATTAATTGCCGACAGGCAGGCGGCTGTATTAGCTGACGCCGTTAAAAACGTAACAAGTGTATCGCAAAGCAGCTTTTATAACCAATTTTCCATTAGGGGAATCAACCAAAATGAAGAAGGCACCATTATTAATGGCATGCGTACGCGCCAATTTTATTTTAACCAGCCATTAACCAACAACCTCGAACGGATTGAGGTGATAAAAGGTCCGGCAAGTGCTACTTTTTCTAGTGTTGACCCAGGAGGAAGCATTAACCTGGTGACTAAAAAGCCACTGGAAGAAGACCGAAAGGAAATTAGCATCTCAGCCGGCAGTTTTAGTACCGTGCGTGGAGCACTGGATTTTACAGGTCCGTTAAATTCGGATAAAACTTTGCTTTACCGCCTAAATCTTGGGTATGAAGACAGCAAAAGTTTCAGAGACCTGCAATACAGAAAGGGTTATATGATTGCCCCTTCCTTTTCCTACATCCCGGATGACCTTACCAGTTTAAATGTTGAGGTTGTAGTAAATAACAGCAATTCGAAATTAGACCGTGGGCAAGCAATTTTTGGTGCCATTGCCGGTCAAACCGATTTAAAAAGCACACCGATCAGCTTTAATATGGGCGCCAGTAACGATCGTTTTAACAGTCAGGATTTGATGCTGATGACCAATTTTTCTCATCGCTTTAACCAGGATATTGTGTTTAATGTGGCTTATATGAAGCAAAACTGGAACGAAGATCTTTTGGAACACCGAACCACCAATGCTTTTGGGGTTGATGAAAATAATCAACCTATCCCTACCCTGGCAGCCATGCGGGCCGTTCAGCGTCAGCAAAAGTGGCGCACTGATAATTTAAGCACCTATTTCAGTATAAATGCCAATACGTTGAGCTTAAACCATAAGATGGTGATTGGCTACGATCTGATCAACACTCAAAAACTGCGTGGTGGCGGCGAAAATGCGGCTCAGGGCTACCGGTTAAAAGATGGTACCATTGCAAGCAGATATGATCCAGCAAAAAAAGACCTCTACTTATTTAAGGTTGTAAATGGTGTAAATGCACCTGTACCCAATGTAGAGCATTTTAATCTCGCCAACCCCAGTTACACGATCAAAAATTTAAGTGACTATGTTTTCACCAAAACTGAAATCCCACCTGCCTACACCTTAGTTAATGCCGCTTATTTTCAGGATCAGATCAATTACAATAAACTTACTTTAACCCTCGGTCTGAGACAGGAGTGGTATGAAGATTACAGCAATTACGAATTGGCTAGCCAAAAAAAGATCGATCAGCATAAGCTTTTGCCGAGAATTGGGCTAACCTATGCAGTAACTTCCAACATTAATGTCTATGGAACTTATTTACAGGGCTATCAACCGCAGGGCAATACTTCAACCCTGGTAATTGTACCTCCACCGGCAGGCACTAATTTTAAACCTTTAACAAGCGACTTAAAAGAGGTTGGTGCAAAATCAGAATGGCTGAATAAGAGCTTAATGGTTAACGTTTCGGTTTTCGAAATTAATCAGAAAAACCTCCTGATGAATGCGAATGATCCTTTGGATGTGAACCGTTTAATTGAACGCGGCGCACAGCGCAGCCGTGGCTTCGAATTCGAAGCTTCAGGCTTTATCAGCCGGAATTGGCAGTTTAATGCGGGCTACAGCTATATAGATGCCATTATTATGGATGATTTCAACCCAGCTTTAATTGGCCAGCGTGTACAGAATACACCAGAACACAGTGCCAGTTTATGGACACGTTATAATTTTGAAACGCAAAAACTGAAAGGTCTTGGTTTCGGTGCAGGGTTACAATATAGCGGCACTAAACTTCCATTGTACATCAGGGATTTCACACTCCCGGCCTACACCCTTGCCGATGCAGCAGTTTATTACTCACCTGCAGGCTCAAAAGTACAGTTGGCCGTAAACATGAACAATATCTTAAACAAAACCTACTGGGTAGGTGCGCAAAACTACCTGCGCCTTTTTCCGGGCACACCAAGAAATGTAATGTTTAACGTAACCTATAGAATATAATGTCAGGCAGAATAAACACTATTGCAAAACAGACTTTTAAGGCCGCTTTTAACAATAGCGCCACCTTAGCTTTAACACTTTTATTGGGCTTATCGCTATGTCTGGCTACTTATGTGGGTTGGCAAAACTTTAAAATGCAGAATAATCAACGGTTGCACTATAAAGCACTGGTAAGGGCGCAATGGTTAGCCAAACCAGATAAACACCCACACCGGATGGCGCACTATGGCTACCTCGCCTTTCGCGAAAAACACGAACTCAGTTTCTTCGATTTTGGCATAGAAAGTTTTGCAGGGGTATCGATTTTTTTGGAGGCACATAAACAGAACACCGTCAATTTTAGCGAAGCAGGTTTTACAAACGGGATGTTAAGCTTTGGCGAAATCAGCGTAGCCATGGTATTGCAGCTGTTGGTACCTTTACTTATTTTCTTTTTGGGCTACAACAGCATATCGGCCGAACGCGAATCAGGTACCTTAAAAATCATATTGTGTCAGGATGTAAGCTGGAAACAACTCCTTTGGGGAAAAACAATAGGTATTATCAGCATTTGTCTTGCAATTTTTATCCCTCTTATACTGCTCACCATCTTGTTATGGGCATCGTTAAGCCATTGGCAAATCAGTATGGACTCAGCCTTACGCCTCTTACTTCTGGTTTTAACTTATGCCATCTATTCTTTCATCATGTCGGCCATTACCGTTTTGGTTTCTGCTTTTGCCCGCAGTTCTAAATCGTCCTTAATTACCTTATTGGCCTGCTGGATATTTTTTATGGTCATTATGCCACGCATTACCCAGGCAGTTGGTATGAAAATCCACCCCTCGCAGTCCAAAATAGAATTTGCCGATGCCATTGCGACAGAAGTTCATCAGCAGGGCGACAGCCATGATCCTAACGACCCACATTACGCGGCCATTAAAGATTCGCTGCTGAAAGCTTATGCAGTAGATGATGTAAAAAAACTTCCTTTTAATTATGGTGGCTATATTATGGCCGAGGGCGAAAAGATTACCTCAAAAATTTACAGTAAGCATCAGGATGAACTGAACAAAATTTTCGAAAAACAGAACAGCATTACTACAGTTACTGGCTTCTTAAACCCCTATTTATCGCTGAAACACATCTCAATGGCCTTAACCGCATCTGATTTTAACACCTATGTCGATTTTCAGCAGCAGGCAGAAACTTACCGCTATCAACTCGCTCAAAAGATGAATAAGTTACAGATTGAGAAGATCAGCAACATTAAACCCGGAGATGAGGAAAAACCGCTGGCCATCAGTAAGGCCAACTGGGCAGAACAACCCGATTTCGACTACCATTTTAAACAATTAGATACTGTTTTGTCGAAGGAGCTATTGGCCCTAAGTGCCTTAACCTTTTGGTTAGTGGTTACGGTTATTTTGCTTCAATATTCAAACAGGTGGATTAAAACGATATAACATTACGCATGAAAAAAAATAGATATCACCTTGAGTTTAAATTGTTTTTTAGAAGCAGTTCTTCGTGGATTGGGATCTTTGTGCTCCTGATAACAGGTTTTGCGGGCCTGTATTTCGGTAAAACCTTTATCGCCAGGCAACAGGCAGTAATTGAAAAAGCAGCAATATTGCAAAAGAAAAATACGCTTACCAATATCGATCATTTTGGCAATGATATTGGCCTGCTATTTTTCCATAATAAGTTTACGATGGCAAACGCTCCTGATCACTGGGCGGCCTTTGCCAACGGACAGCGTGATATAAACCCATATTTAATTTCGGTAACCATGCTGGGCCTTGAAGGCCAGCTGTATGATACCGATATCAATAATCCTGTAAGCCTGCTTTTGGGCTATATGGATCTGAGTTTCGTATTTATCTTTCTGTTCCCGTTGGTCATTATTGCCTTTACCTATAATCTCCTTTCAGAACAAAAAGAAAGTGGCATCTGGTCGCTCTTAAGGGCACAAACCAACCGGTCTTTCCAGGTTATCTGGCAAAAATTCTTAGTCAGGGTGGTGGTGGTTTTAAGTGTTGCATTGTTGCTGCTATTTACCGCGATGCTTTATTTAGCACTCCCGCAAGATTTAACCTTGCTTTCCGTCACCGTACTCATTTTACTTTACCTTACTTTTTGGTTTGTTGTTTCCTTTTTCTTCATTTCTTTAGGCAAATCGTCTAATTTTAATGCATCGGCGCTGATAGCCGTATGGGTATTACTCTGCATTGTAATTCCGGCATCATTTAATCTTTTTTTAACGCGGAAATACCCGGTACCGGAGGCTTTGCAAAATGTAATTAATCAACGCGAAGGCTATCATGAAAAATGGGATATGGCTAAAGAGGTTACCATGAAGCCCTTTTTTAAACATTATCCACAGCTGAAAAAATATCCTTTTCCGGAGCGGAAAACCTTTAGCTGGTACTGGTATTATGCCATGCAGCAAATGGGCGATGACCAGGCAGCGGCAAGCAGGTTGGCAATCGAAAGAAAGTTAGCCAGCAGGCAGCATTTTACCGATGTTTTTGCTTTTTTCTTTCCCTCTATACAAACGCAGCTTGGGGTAAGTAAAATTGCAGGATCTGATCTTAATACACATCTTGCGTTTCAGCAGGCAGTGAGAAAATACCACGAGCAGATCCGCTTACATTTTTATCCAGCTATTTTCCTTAATCAATCCGTTAACGATACAGATATAAAAGATTTTAAACTGAAAAAATATAACCGGAAAGAGGTTCCGCATATCTGGGTCAATATGCTTTCGGTTTCGCTACTAACGTTAGTTATGATGGGTGCTACGGCTTTCAATTTAAAAAGATTCAACAGTTAAACCTTTAAATAAAAATAAGCTTACAACTTAAGTTGTGATTCACTTCGAATTTATCATGAATGGAATCGTCATTTCGACTGGAGCCAACCGGTTTTCCCACCGGCGGCGAAACGGAGAAATCTATCTATAGAGATTTCTCGACTGCATTGCACCTGATAGCAATCGGGTCCGCTCGAAATGACGACAGCTTTAAGGATAAAACAAATGCCGGTGAACTATTGACTAATGACCAATAAACCTCTCTTACAACGGATAAGCAGTTTCACTTTTCGGTTCAGACAGTACAAAATAACTCTGAACGGTTGTAATATTGGGCAGTGTAGCCAATTTATTCCGTAAAAATTCGTGGTAAGCATCCATATCTTTAGTGGCAATACGGAGAATAAAATCATGGGCCCCTGTCATTTGCAGACATTCCATTACTTCGCCAAACTTGGAAACTTCCGTTTCGAATTCAATCAGGGTTTTAGCAGTATGCTCTTTCAGCAGTACATGCGAGAAAGCAATCAGATTTCTGTTTATTTTTTTTCGGTCAAGAATTGCGACCACTCTTTTAATATAACCCTGATCTTTTAACCTTCTGATACGCTCATGTATAGTTGCGATCGATTTATGCAGCTTCAACGAAATCTCCTTATGCGTTAAGGCAGCATCATGCTGCAACAATTTTAATATTTCGATGTCAACCTGATCTAAATCTCCGTGTATCATGTACGCTTATGAATGAAAAAAAATATAATAGACATTAAAAAATTCAGCTTAAACTGAAATAAAGATTAAAAATAATCAAAAAAATCAGAAAATTTCCGAAAAAAAAAGATTGTATTGATACAAATAGGAATAATACTGAGTTTTACCGAAAAATTTAATTAATGGAAATTTTCTTTAATTGATTTAAAAAACAGCCATGAAAGTATTAACAGCAACTGAAATAACAGCTTACAAAATGGGAAAATTTGAACATTTATCACTCCTGGTGGGAAATACGCCAATGGTGGAGCTTACTTATACTTACAGGGGAAGTATTGGTAAAATCTATGTTAAATGTGAACATTACAACCTTACTGGCAGTATTAAAGACAGGATGGCGCTTTATACCCTGAAAAAAGCTTATGCGGAAGGTAAAATCAAAGCCGGCGACCGTATTGTTGAGGCGACCAGTGGCAACACCGGGATCGCATTTGCCGCAATAGGTAAAGCTCTGGGCCATCCGGTAACCATTATTATGCCTAACTGGCTCAGCAAAGAGCGCATGGATATTATTAAAAGTTTAGGTGCTGAAATTATTTTGGTGAGCAAAGAAGAAGGCGGATTTATCGGTAGCATTAAACTTGCAGAAGAAATGGCCGCAAAAGATCCGGATATCTTCTTACCAAAACAGTTCGAAAACATCGCCAATCCCGAAGCACACGAACAGACCACAGGTAAGGAAATCTGGGGACAATTACAATTGAAAAATATATCGCCCGATGCTTTTGTTGCCGGTGTAGGTACCGGAGGAACCATTATGGGTGTAGGTAATTTTTTAAGAAAGCAAAATACTGATATCAAAATCCACCCGCTTGAGCCTGCAGAATCACCTACGCTAACCACGGGTTATAAAGTTGGCAGTCACAGAATTCAGGGCATTTCTGATGAGTTTATTCCTGAAATTGTGAAACTGGGCGAACTGGATGAAGTGGTTCAGGTAAACGATGGCGATGCCATACTCATGGCGCAAAAACTAGCAGAGAAACTTGGTTTAGCTGTAGGTATATCTTCGGGAGCCAATGTAATTGGTGCCATTAAACAACAGCAAAAGATGGGAACCGGCAGCTGCGTAGTGACCATCTTTTCGGATAGTAACAAAAAATATTTAAGTACCGATTTAATGAAAACAGAACCTGTTAAAACAGGATACATTACCCCTGAAGTAGATTTTCTGGATTACAAGGCTTTTAGCAGATTACACTAACCACCAAAACCAATAACCACAACATGAAAAAAATCATCTTTTTATTATGCGTCGTATGCCTGATCAACCTTGGTGCATACAGCCAGATTTTAAAACCCGTAACCTGGAGTTACGCGGCAAAAAAAACCGGCCCTAATACAGCTACTGTTTTCATTAAAGCCACTATAGATCAGGGCTGGCACCTCTACTCACAATTTGTTAAAGATGGAGGTCCCGTTAAAACAACTTTTACCTTCCCAACAGCTGCTGCTTATGCCCTGGTTGGAAAAACAACCGAACCAAAAGCGATAACCAAATTCGAACCTACTTTCAAAATGGAGGTGAGTTACTTCGAAAAATCGGTGGTTTTTCAACAAAAAGTAAAGTTGAAAGGTAAAACTGCAGCGGTTAAAGGCAGTGTAGAATTTATGGTATGTGATGATAAACAATGTTTGCCGCCAGAGCAGGTTGACTTTAGTATTCCTGTAAAATAATAGCGTAACCAAGCAGATATGATATCCTTAAAAAAAATCTGTCTCGGATTGCTGTTCTGTGGTGCCATATCTCTAAACGGATATGCACAGGACAGTTCTGGCACCGATGACCTTATGTTTACCGAGATTAAGCCTGAAGCGCCTGATAGTACCATTAAAGCAACTGATACAGTTGTTAAAGCCGCAGTGGCGGTGTCTACCACTGTTAAACAAACCGTTTCACCACAAAAAGAAGAACATAAAACCTTATGGGGCATTTTTATCGCAGGCTTTATTGGCGGTTTAGCCGCCTTGTTAATGCCCTGTATCTTCCCCATGCTGCCGCTTACGGTAAGTTTTTTTACTAAAGGTTCTGAAAAAGGAAAGGCTTTTCAACGGGCAGCACTATATGGCTTTTTTATTATCCTCATTTATGTAGTGCTTGGCCTTTTGGTTACCGTAATTTTTGGTGCCGATGCCTTAAACAGTTTATCTACCAATGGGATATTTAATTTCTTTTTCTTCTTATTGTTAGTTGCTTTCGCAGCTTCTTTTTTAGGTGCTTTTGAAATTACCCTGCCCTCTTCATGGGTAAATAAAATGGATGCCAATTCGGATAAAGGTGGTATTGCAGGACTATTTTTTATGGCCGGAACGCTGGCCCTGGTATCGTTCTCCTGCACCGGTCCTATTATTGGTACCCTACTGGTACAGGCCGCCACAACCGGCGCTTTATTAGGCCCTGCAATTGGTATGTTTGGTTTTTCATTAGCACTGGCTATCCCTTTTGCCTTGTTTGCGTTGTTTCCTTCTGCCATGAACAAGCTGCCAAAATCTGGCGGCTGGTTAAACAGTGTTAAGGTTGTGCTCGGTTTTCTGGAACTTGCTTTTGCCTTAAAATTCCTAAGCAATGTAGATCTGGCCTACCATTGGGAATGGTTTGACCGTGAAATATTCTTAAGCCTGTGGATTGTTATTTTCGGAATGATGGGTATTTATCTGTTGGGTAAGCTAAAGTTTTCACATGATAGCCCGCTGGCATTTATCTCCGTGCCGAGGCTTTTTTTAGCCACAATAGTATTGGCTTTTACCATGTACCTAATCCCAGGCATGTGGGGCGCCCCGTTAAAAAGTATTTCTGCTTTTCTTCCACCGCAGGAAACACAGGATTTTGATTTGTATACCAATAGTTTATTAGGCGGAAAACAGACTGCAACAAATGATGGTCCGCATAAATATGCAGATAAATTTCATGCACCGTTAAAACTCAATGTCTATTTCGATTATGATGAAGGTATGGCCGCAGCGAAAAAGCTGAACAAACCTGTAATGATCGATTTTACCGGTCATGCCTGCGTAAACTGCAGAAAAATGGAAGCCAATGTTTGGCCGGATAAAGCGGTATATCAAATGCTCAGCAATGATTATGTATTAATTCAGTTGTATGTGGATGATAAAACAGAACTGGCGCCTGAAGATGTAACGGTTACACCAGAAGGTAAAAAGCTTAGCACTATAGGCAAAAAATGGAGCGACCTGCAAGCGAGGAAATTTCAGTCTAATTCACAGCCATTTTATGTATTGCTGGATCCAAAAACAGAAACATTATTGGCAGCACCACAAGGTGCTGATTATGAAATAGCAAATTACAAAAAATTCCTAGAGAGTGGTTTAAACGCTTTCCACTAAACAGTTAGGAACAATAACATTGATTTTAATTTTAGTTAATGATGTGAGGACAGTACCGGATGGTCTGTCCTTTTTTCTTTTTTAAGCCAAAGTTATGCGGGGAAATCGTTATTGATGATTTGAATTTGTTTCGGAGAATCGATCGAATATAATTTTTTTTATTTATTTTAACTGTACGGAGCTTACGCTACACCAATAAAGACAATACAAAATACTCCATATGAACATGTTAAAAAACGTTTACCTTTTGATTGGTTTATCCGTTTTTACCTATGCAGCAAAGGCGCAGTCAAAAACTGAAATAACGGTGAATTTCAACAAAAGCATCGCACCTATGAAACCGATATGGGCGTGGTTTGGTTACGATGAACCAAATTACACCTATATGAAAGACGGCCAGAAATTACTTACTGAAATTTCCAAATTAAGTCCGGTTCCGGTATACGTGCGTACGCATAATTTACTCACTTCCGGAGATGGTACCCCTGCTTTAAAATGGGGATCAACCAACGCCTACACTGAAAATGCACAAGGCAATCCGGTTTATAACTGGAAAATTGTTGACCAGATTTTTGACACCTATGTAAAAAGAGGAATGAAACCTTTGGCACAGATTGGTTTTATGCCCGAGGCGTTATCTACCAAACCATTTCCTTACCAGCATAAATGGAAACCGGGTGTACGCTACGATGAAATTTTAACGGGTTGGGCCTACCCGCCAAAAGATTATAAAAAATGGGGTAACCTGGTATACGAATGGGTTAAACATTGTGTAGAACGTTACGGCAAGGCAGAAGTAGAAAGCTGGTATTGGGAAGTGTGGAACGAGCCTGATGGTGCTTATTGGAAAGGCACACAAGCAGAATTCTTTAAACTTTACGACTATGCTGCCGATGGACTAAAACGCGCCTTACCTACTGCAAAAATTGGAGGCGCCAACGTTACAGGTGGTGGAACAAAGTATCTGGATGCCTTTATTAAACATTGTTTAACTGATACAAACTATGTAACGGGTAAAATAGGCGCTCCTTTAGATGCCGTGCTCTTTCATGCTAAAGGCTCACTAAAGGTGGTTGACGGAACAGTGGTAATGAGTGTAAAGGCACAGCTTCGTAATATTGATGGCAATTATAAAATCATCAGTAAATATCCGCAACTTAAAAATATCCCCGTAATTATCGGCGAATCTGATCCGGAAGGTTGTGCGGCTTGTGGTATGAGTACCAATCCGGAAAATGCTTATCGCAATGGCACCATGTATTCGAGTTATACCGCGGCTTCTTTTGCCAGGCTTTATGAGCTTACAGACAAATATAACATCAACCTGCTGGGTGCTGTTACCTGGTCGTTCGAATTTGAAAACCAGCCCTGGTTTGCAGGCTTTCGCGATTTAGCAACCAACGGGGTAGATAAACCAGTTTTGAATACATTCAGGATGTTTGGCCAAATGAAAGGGAACCGCGTGGAGGCCATAAGTAACCGTATGTACAATTTAAACGCTATTTTAGATTCAAGTATCAGAAAGCCGCAAACAGATATTGGTGTTTTAGCCACCAAAGCAGAAAAAACAGCTGCTGTTATGGTATGGAATTACCACGATGAAGATAAAACGGGTTCGACAGATGTGATCTCCATCTCATTCCATAAACTGCTCGCAAAAACAGTAACCATAACCCAATATTGTATTGATACCGAAAACAGCAATTCTTATACGGCATGGCAAAAAATGGGTTCGCCACAAAACCCGGATGCTAAGCAAATTGCAGCCTTAGAAAAATCTGGCCAACTTAAAATGATGGGTAAACCTACGAAATTTAATACTGAAAGCCATGTTTTTGAAATGAAACTGGCCAGACAGGGGGTAGCATTGTTAAAGCTGGATTGGCAGTAAATTACAGGAATCTCCCGGCATACCATTTAATCCCACATTTTCCCCGTGGTCTGTGTCCCCACAGACCACTTCTAATTTTTTTTCTCGTAGGAAGAAGATAAAGAATATAAGCGCCCTATAAGCTATATTTACTACAATGTCTTATATAGTAAAATTAGTTGATTTTACGAAAAAGCAGTTTTCTGTTAAGGTTGCGGTGGGCACCAACCTTTGTTCATAAACCTGATTGAGCGAAATAGCCCACAGCGCAGCGAGGACTATAAGCGAAAGCAGGGCCAAAACTGCCAAGAATCACAAAACGTTCATTTCCAAAAACCGACAGCGGAAAGACATACCAATATTTCAAAACTTTATGACCGTCTTAATCGTCAAAATCTCGTTCCCTCCTGTTTTTCGCTTTTACATTTCGCCAATGCCCATTCTCTAATATATTAACATATGAGAAATATAAGAACCATATAAGCTTATATGTACTACAATGTCTTATATGGTAAAATTAGTTGATTTTATGAAAAAAGCAGTTTTCTGTTGAGGTTGCGGTGGGCACCAACCTTTGTTCATAAACCAGATTGAGCGAAATAGCCCACAGCGCAGCGAGGACTATAAGCGAAAGCGGGACTAAAACTTCCAAGAATCACAAAACGTTCATTTCCAAAAACCGACAGCGGAAAGAAATACCAATGTTTCCAAACGGTATATCCAACTAACTGCCAACTTTTGCTTACCTTATTTTATCCGGCAATAAGATTGTAGAATTAACGAACAAAACAGCCAAAGAAGAAAAAAATAAATGTTCATATAACGTTTATTATTTTAAATATTTTATTTTTACCTGAGAATGTTCCAAGTATAAACAGTATGAAATTAAATTACCCTATAAAAACTATCTTTTCAGCATGTGTAGCTTATGCAGCCATCGGAACCGGATACACCACCGCAGTGCAGGCACAAACTGCAAAAGTAATTAAAGTTAAAACAGATCAAAGTATTGCTAAAGTGCAACCGAATATGTGGGGCGTTTTTTTCGAGGACATCAACTTTGGTGCCGATGGTGGTATTTATGCCGAACTCATCAAAAACCGGTCTTTCGAATTTTCCAAACCATTAATGGGCTGGAGCATTCAGCGGAAAAAGCAGCAGGAAGGCGAAATATTGGTGGTAAACCGCAAGGAGGTAAACACCGCTAATCCCAGATATTTGCAGATAAAAAAACAAACCGACGATTTTGAACTCGTAAACGAAGGGTTTAGAGGCATCGGGGTAAAAAAAGGATTACGCTACGATTTTTCATTCATGTACCGCCAATCATCCCCAGGCATTAAACTGGTACTAATGTTAAAAGATGCGAACAATAAAATTATCGGACAGGGCACTTTAACACCTAACCAGACGGGAAGCGACTGGAAAAAACAATCGGCCAGTTTTACTGCTACTGAAACCGATCCAAAAGCGAAATTCTCTATCCTATTCCAGGGAAATGGAAATATCGATGTAGATATGATTAGTCTTTTCCCTGGCGATACCTGGAAAAACCGTCCGCAAGGGTTAAGGGCAGATATGGTGCAGTTATTGGCTGATATGAAGCCCGGCTTTATCCGTTTTCCGGGAGGATGTATTGTAGAAGGAACCGACCTGGCCAACCGTTACCAATGGAAGAAAACCATTGGGCCGATTGAAAACAGGCAATTAATTATTAACCGCTGGAATACTGAATTTCCACACCGCGATGCACCAGATTATTTTCAAAGTTTCGGTTTAGGCTTTTTCGAATACTTCCAGTTGGCTGAAGATATCGGATCAGATGCCTTGCCGATATTAAATTGCGGTATGGCCTGCCAGTTTAACTCTGCTGAAGTAGCTTCACTTGACGAACTGGATCCTTATGTACAGGATGCTTTGGACCTGATTGAGTTTGCCAATGGCGATGTGACAACCAAATGGGGAAAGATGAGGGCAGATCTGGGGCATCCAAAACCTTTCAATTTAAAAATGATGGGTGTAGGAAACGAAAACTGGGGACCACAATACCTGGAAAGATTAGCCATTTTCACCAAAGCCATTAAGGCAAAATATCCTGACTTTAAAATCATAAACAGCTCCGGAACTGATCCGGAAGGTGATCGGTTTAATTTGTTGAATACCACGTTAAGAAATAATAATGCCGATTTTATCGATGAGCATTACTACCGCCCTGCCGATTGGTTTTTAAAAAATGCTGGCCGTTATGATAACTATCCAAGAAACGGATCGAAGGTTTTTGTAGGCGAATATGCGGTACATTCAGACAATAGCATCATTGGAAGTAACCGCAACAACTGGCAAAGTGCATTAGCTTCGGCTTCGCTAATGACGGGTTTAGAACGCAACGCAGATGTGGTACAAATGGCTTCTTATGCCCCTCTTTTTGCCAATATCGATGCCTGGCAGTGGGCCCCGGATATGATCTGGGTAGATAACTTGAAATCGTACGGTACGCCAGATTATTATGTTCAGAAACAGTTTTCAACCAACAAGGGAACAGATGTAGTTTCGATTACGCTTGATGGCAAAAACATTATCGGCCAGGATGGGCTTTACGCTTCTGCCGTAACCGATCAGGTAAAAAAAGAGCTCATTATTAAAATCGCCAACAACTCCGATCAATCGCAGCAGATAGATGTTGACCTTGAGGGGAAAATGAAACTTAAAAATAAGGCCATCAATGAGGAAATAGCAAACAGCAACCTTACTCAGGTTAATTCTTTTGAGAACCCTGAAGCGGTAAGCCCGAAAAAATACACCATTAATATAAAAGGCAAAAAATTAAACATCGCGTTAAAACCTTACTCCTTTAACGTGATCAAAATCCCATTTTACCAATAGATTAAACGAATTCATGATGAAAAAACTCCTCTTATCTGCGGCCCTGTTCTGCAGCTCTATTTTAGTGCATGCACAAAGTGAAACCCAGTTAACTATCAAACCTGCAGGCGATCAAGTGGTGAGCAAGCACATTTTTGGCCATTTTTCGGAACATCTGGGCCGCTGTATTTATGATGGCTTCTGGGTAGACGAGCATTCTACTATCCCTAATAAAGACAGAATAAGATTAGATATTGTTGAGGCATTAAAAAAAATAAAAGTTCCGAACCTACGCTGGCCTGGTGGTTGTTTTGCTGATGAATACCACTGGAGAGATGGCATTGGACCAAGAAACCAACGTCCGAAAATGGTAAATACCAATTGGGGCGGTGTAACTGAAGACAATAGTTTTGGTACACATGAGTTTTTAGACCTCTGCCAGATGCTCGATTGCGAGCCTTATATTGCTGGAAACGTGGGTAGCGGGACTGTTGAGGAAATGGCCAAATGGGTAGAATACCTAAATTTTGACGGCGTAAGCCCAATGACGGCTATCCGCAGCCAAAATGGAAGAGAAAAACCATGGAAAGTTTCTTTCTGGGGGGTAGGTAACGAAAGCTGGGGCTGTGGTGGTAACATGACAGCGGCTTATTATTCCGACCTGTACCGCAGGTATGCCACTTATGCACGCAATTATCCAGGTGCCCCATTAAAAAGAATTGCCAGCGGTGCGAATGCCGGCGATTACAACTGGACCGAAACCTGCATGAAAAATATTGGCGACCAAATGTGGGGATTAACTTTGCATTATTATACGCTTCCAACCGGAAACTGGGATGCAAAAGGATCAGCCACTAAATTTGATGAGGGACAATACTTTTTGACCATGAAAAACTGCCTGCATATGGAAGAACTGGTAAGCAAACACGCTGCAATAATGGATAAATATGATCCTAAAAAGAAAGTTGCTTTGGTGGTTGATGAATGGGGAATCTGGACAGATGTAGAGCCTGGCACCAATCCTGGTTTCTTATACCAACAGAATAGTTTAAGGGATGCTTTAATTGCGGGCACAACACTAAACATTTTCAATAACCACTCTGATCGTGTAAAAATGGCTAACCTGGCACAAACAGTAAATGTTTTACAGGCTTTAATTTTGACCGAAAAAGATAAGATGATCCTTACCCCTACTTACCATGTTTTCGACCTTTACAAAGTACACCAGGATGCAAAATATTTACCAATTGCCTTCACCAGCCCTGATTATGTTGTAGGCAATCAAAAAATACCAGCGCTAAATGTCTCTGCTTCTCAGGATGCCAGTGGTGCAATCCACATTTCACTGGTTAACTTAGACCCAAATAAAAAGATTGCCTTGAGTACCGTTTTGGATGGCCTGAAATGGAGTTCTGTTACCGGACAAATTTTAACTTCAGCTAAACTAACTGATGTGAACACATTCAACGATATGAATAAAGTACACAACGCAAAATTTACCGGTGCAAAAAAATCAGGCAATTCGTTAAAAGTAGAATTACCAGCTCAATCTGTTGTGGTTCTGGAATTAAAATAAGGTAATATCCCTCGAGAGGTCGTCATCCCCAACTTGACTGAGGATCTTAATCCAAACGTATTAAGATTCCCGCATGCGCGAGAATGACGACCATCCTGGTAAATCCTTTCCATGGTAGCTTGTTGAAGGGTCTCTTATATCTAGTGGTCTGTGTTTGCACAGACCACAATTTTAATCACCTACCTCACCAGCCTCACCTCATATATATTGGGAATGGCAGATCCCTGATAGGCAACGAATTTTACTTCTAAATCTGTTTTTAACAACGCCTTTGGAATCTGATATTCCTGCGTATAAAAAGCATCTCCCTTGCTTCCATCTAACTTTACACTTTCAATTTTAACGCCATTGATCAGGATCGTGAAGTTTTTGTCCTTTTCGTTTCCGAAATAGGTTAAACTGAGTTTATTGCCAGATAAGTCTTTGTTTTTAAGCACATAACTAAACCATGCTTTAGCATTTCTGAAATGCCTTTCCTGGTAGGTGCCATTATCTGTTTGTTCACCTTTAAAATTGTGATCAGATTCTGGCTGCTGCTCTCCGGGATTAACCAGGTCAACCGTTTTCTGTTCAATCTTCATTTTTTCCTCTTCAGCCAGTTTAATCTCCTTTGCGCGTTGCTGTAGTGCCTGTTCGCTGCTATAAGGAAAATAAACCACATACCGTTTTTCGGCGAGGGTATAAAAAGGAACCAATTTTAAGGATTTGTATCTGGGTTGATAAATCGCATTGTGGGCACTGAAAGTTAAACGCTTTTTATCGGTCAACGTAATTTCATTTGCAAGTGTATTTTTAGCCCCGGTAACCAATGGCGCATCACTAATCGGCAATAAAGCACCAGAAGCGATATGTCCCATCCTACTGCCATCAGCGGTTAAATCAGGCTGATTTAGAGTATCCATCTCTGCGGCAAGTACAATCGGTCCGCGCAGAAAAGCTACCCAATCAGAACCATCCGGCATAAACTCTGTAGTGGTATGCATCGGTAGTGAAATATTAACCACATCGCCTGTACTCCAGGTGCGATCGATACTGGCATAACCATTTCCACCGCTTTTAGCAGTTACCTTTTTTCCGTTTACCAGCACAGCCATTTTCCCTTGTTCTACCCAGGCAGGCTGACGGAAATGTAAGGCAAAACGTTGTTTGTTTTTTAACTGAAGTGTAATTGTTGTTTGTTCTGCATCTGGAAATAGGGTTTGTTGTGTAAGTTGAATACCTTTTTCCTTCCAGTTTAAGGTTGATGGAATAAAAAGATTCACAAATACGTCATTCCCACGGTGCGCATAGATCAATTCTCCATATTTACCGTGGTTTTCCAAGCCCGAACCTACACAGCACCAGAAACTTTCCTGAGGATTCGAATAGGTACGGTAATGCCCTGGCCGCATGGGCGTAAAATAGACAAAACCACCTTCCGGCCGCTGCGATGAAAGGATATGATTGTAAAGTGTACGTTCGTAATAATCAAGATAAGTATTGGAAGGGTCTGCCAGAAACAGCTGTTTGGTTAATTTCAACATGTTGTAAGAATTGCAGGTTTCGGGTCCTTCGCGCGATTCTGTCATTGAAGAAAAGTCATTAGCGGGATGAAAATGCTCTCTAACGCTATTTCCTCCAATGGCTACTGTTCTATGTTCCACTACCGTTTTCCAAAAAAATGCAGCCGCGTCTGCCCAGGCAGGGTCTTTATCCAATAAGGCTATCTGTTCAAAACCTATTACTTTTGGAATCTGCGTATTGGCATGTAAACCGTTTAGGGCATCCGTATTTTTTAGTAGCGGATTTAAAATAGACTGATCTGAAAAACGTTTTGCCAGTTTAAGGTACTTCTGATTTCCCGTTATTGCGTAAACATGTGCGAAAGTTTCATTTAATCCACCATGTTCACTCTTTAATAATTCCTGTACTTGCTGATCAGACAAATTGGAAACCACATCTATGCACCAATCTGTTAATTTGATCAGCATCTGTTTTGCCTTTGCGTTTCCTGCAACCGCATAGGCATCGTAAAGTCCTGCATAAATTTTATGGATATTGTATAAGGGCACCCATTTTCCATTTAGCGAAAAACTGGATGATCTGATATTTCCGGCTTTAATCTCTTTCCAGATTTCCTTGCCTCCCGGAATTCCGGCCAGGTAACCGTCGCCATTCTGGCGCTGACATTTATCCAACTCGGCAATCATATAATCTATCCGCTCCTTTACCTTTAAATCGCCGGTAGCAGCATACATTAAAGATAGCGCCGAAAGATAATGTCCACCAACATGCCCATCCAAGCCTGTGTTTTCCCAGTTGCCATAAGATGCTGCTTTAGGTTTTAACCCTGCTTCCCTTAAATAGGGCGCCAAAAGCCTATCTGCATCCAGCGATAGTATATACTTCTTATCTGTTTCCTGCGCCTGCTTAAAGGGTCCCGGCAGCAAACGGACTTCCGCTAAACGAAACGGCTCTAAAGCAGTTTGCCCAAAAACAGTTCCGCATATTGCATTAAATAAAACAGCGGTGATTATTTTTTTCATGTTTAAAAACTTCTTCATAACAAGGATTGAATGCAGTTTGGTAAAGTTTAAGTGAATATTGAATAACCTTTCGTACCAATGGTTCATGTGTGTTTGATCACCCAGTTACACCCAGAATAATGAGCGACTTGGCAAATGGTTGAATGCTCATCTTTAAAGGTTAATCCATCATCTGTTTAACGATTTACACCCTACCACAAGCAACACATAAAAAATTTGGCTAAATAAACGTCTTAAAGACATTTATAAAACGAAGATATGAAAACAATTGCCAATTAAGACATGATTGAAGCAAAATCATTTACCTTATAAGCATTTTTTATCAGGTTTCATCATATCCATATCCGAAAAAAGGTAAATCGGCAGATAATAACCAATTAATAAGGTGAAGGTAAAGGCCGTAGCCGGCGCCAATAACCAGATTTATCTTTAACGAACGATAAACGGATAAAACAGCGGTACATACTATTTTTTTATTCATTCCCTTTGCAAAGGAAATGATGTGACGGATAGCTACAGAACTATTTTAACCAAACCATCTGCGTAAATGCACCGTTAGCAGCAATATCCCAAACGGCTACCCTTACCCATTTACGGCCTTTTAAATCAACCTGCCAGCTAAAATCCTTTTTGCCGAATGCCTGTGTTGTATTTAAATTAATCTGTTTATGGTATACCTTTTTTCCATCACCTGACACAATTTCAGCAAAACTTAAAGGGAATGTCCAGTTGAGTTGCACATTGATCTTAGCTTTGCCGCTGCTATTAACCTTCAAGGTCTCGCCTGCACCTTTTCCGTCAATATTAAAACCTGGGATTAATACCTCACCTGTGGAAACAAAAAACTTTCCCTTCCGCATTACATCTAAAACCGGTTGCCAGCCATCAGCATAATCCGGCACTTCATCCAGCTGTAAATAATTTACGTTTAAGTGGGCGTACATTTCATTTTGTTCAGTAATGGTAAAGATGTCAGCCTCCGAGATGATATGTTTCTTCAAGCCCCAATTGGCCATATCGTCCATCAGATTTAGTACCCTTTTACTTAAAGTGGCTAAAGAAAGATCGCCCGGAATCGCTTTCCACGCTGCTCCCATAAAAGTTTCCGATTTGAAAAAATCCTCTTCCCTATATTTATCCGGATAACCTGTTGAGGCTTTTGTACGGGCATGGGCAGTCCAAGCTAAGCCATTTTCCTGTTCCAGTAATTTCAGCATTTCGGCCTTATTACTTACCCGGTAAACGTTGCCGTATTTAGCGTCATTACTTTCGAAAGGCAGATCACTCTTCCTCGCCATCACCCAGTAAATCGGTTTAGGAAAAAATGCCAGCCAATGTCCGCCATAAAAATTATTGGCCTCTTCTCCTGGTAACAAAAGAAAATTGGGGTCAGACAGTCTTTTGGTCTGTTTAAACAGCGCATCTAGTTCTTTCAAACGTGTAGAGTCTGGTCCTTTAGGATGTCCCGGGCCATGAAATTCGGCCAGTTTCACAATGTTCAATCCAGCTTTCTTTAATACATCAACAAATTCCGGATGCTCAGGAACAGGTTTACCACTTAGCACTACATCGGAAATGAACTCATTGTGGAAATGGCTGGCCATTGTTTTGTAACCCGCCAAGGGTACATAAGTATCGTTATGGGTAAACTTTTTCACCTCATTTAAAACTACCGCTGCATTCCCTGTACTCAACAAGCAGAAAAAATTTAGGCGCTGCTGCGTATTGGGAGGCGCATTAAACCAGGGTACATAACGTTTGTCGCCTAAAGGATCCTGACGGATGCCAATCCCAAAACCGGAAATCAGGTTTAGATAGTTGCTGCCTTTCCAGGCAAATTTAAGGTTAAAAGCTTCATCTAACGGATAAAAATACTGATGTGGAGCCGGAAAAACTGCTAAACTTCCTCCAGGGTTTTCACCGACCACAGTGCGGTATTTCACCTCTAAATTTTTACTTCCATCAGTCTTAATAACCTTTTCGGCGTGGAGATTACCTTTTACATCAGACCAGGCCACGTTAGACCATGCCTCTTCTTTACTTACTAATCCCGCATCGTATAAAATAGCGGTCGAATCTTTTTGCGTAGATACGACAGCAGCTATATTAAACAAAGGGCTTCCGTTGTAAAGTGTAATTTCTAAATTACCCCTAAAATTTTCAGACCGTAGTCCCGCTATTTTAATCACTGTTTGCGCCCCATGTGTTAAAACACTCGCGCTCCCTTTTTCAAATTTGACCAGATTGGTCGTATACGGCCGGGTAGGAACACGATCAAAAAATACATCCCAACCCCCACTTTCAGGGCTCAACGTGCGTTTACCAACCCGTAAAATAAAAACGGGATCAAGATTTTTCGCAACTACGTTTAATGCGTCTTTTTTACCCATCTGCAAACTGCTAAAGAGTGGTTTTCCGTTTTCCAGATCAAGAACCATTCTCCCAATCGAACTATTGCCAACCGGCCAGCTCACCACAAATCCTTTTTGCCTGACAGCAACAGTGGTTCCATTAGATTTAAAAGCTTTTAAATCAACCTGAGCCCTTGCATGCAGGAAAAATATACAGCTGATAATCAAAATTGGAAGGGATTTTTTCATCTGGAATACTTGTTTTCTGGTTAGTAGAGCATATGCAAGATAATGATTATGAGCAAAATATGTAATTCTAAAATACAGCTCTCTTTTGTTATAAACATTTAATTTTCATTTTAAAAACCTTGTTCGCCAAAACTTCGTAATACCAGAAACCAACAAACGATTGACCGTTAGGGAATTATAAATAGTAAATGACAGTTATAATGCCTTACACAGAAACCTCCGGTGCATTTTGTTCATTTTTATTTTTTTTATAAAAAAAACGTTACATTTCTTAACTTGAGAAAGAATTTTAAAATCAAACACTTTGCATCCGATACTCATCAGAAATAATGTAAAAATACTTGGCGAAGGAAGCCAGGTACTCCTATTTGCCCACGGTTTCGGCTGTGCACAAAACTCCTGGAAATACATCACAGATGCTTTCCTGGAAGATTATAAAGTAATCTTATTTGATTATGTAGGCTCTGGTGATTCGGACCTCAGCCAGTATGACCAACAGAAATATGCTACACTGGAAGGATATGCCTGCGATGTAATTGATGTGATACAAGCACTTGATCTAAAGAACATTATATTTATCGGGCATTCGGTTAGCAGTATGATTGGCATGATTGCCGCCCTGCAGCTACCAGAAGTATTTAAAAAACTGGTATTTATCGGTCCATCGCCCCGATATTTAAACGATGGTGATTATATCGGTGGATTTAACACGGAAGACATTGAAACTATTTTTACACATATCGCCCATGATTATGCAACCTGGAGCAAACAATTTTTACCAGTAGTAACAGATAGCCCTGATAGCCCCGAATTATCCGATTTTTTACAGGAATGTTTTGAAGCCACCGAACCAAGTGTGGCACTCGCATTTGCAATGGCAACCTTTAAAGCCGATTACAGAGAAAAATTGAAAAATCTGGAAGTTCCAAGCATGACCTTGCAATGTACAAACGATGTAATGGCGCCATTATCAGTCGGAGAATTTATTCATAAAAATACACCCTATAATTTTTTGGTCGTAATGAAAGCTACCGGACATTTTCCGCACATTAGTGCTCCAGACGAAACCATCAGGGAGATAAAAGATTTTATAGCAGATTTCGGCTTAAAATCAGCATCAGATCTTCCGTATGCTCCGGAAAATTTTGCTCATCAATAATTTGCATTTAACTAAATATTTGGTATTTAGTCCAAAGTTTTAATTACTGAGTTCAATAGAGAGATAGTAAGTCGCTTTTTTTAAAAGCGCAAGGGTAATGCGGGGTTCAAAAGGTTTAAACACTGAGTTTTACAGCGTGTGGCACGAAGCAGCACGAAGCAGCTGTTTTAACCGCAAAGTTCGCAAGGATAACGCGGAGTCCGCAAAGTCTTAAACCACCGAGTTTCACAGAGGGTGGCACTGAGCAGCACGAAGTAGCTGTTTCAACCGCAAAGTGCGTAAAGGATAACGCAGAGTTCGTAAGGTTTAAACACCGAGTTCACAGAATTTGGCACAGAGCAGCACGGAGTAGCTGTTTCAACCGCAAAGGGCGTAAAGGATAACGCAGAGTTCGTAAGGTTTAAACACCGAGTTCATAGAATTTGGCGCAGAGCAGCACGAAGTAGCTGTTTCAACCGCAAAGTGCGTAAAGGATAACGCAGAGTTCGTAAGGTTTAAACACCGAGTTCACAGAGGACGGCACAGAGCAGCACGAAGTAGCGGTTTCAACCGCAAAGTGCGCAAGGATACATCACATTAAGGCTGCTGGTTTTTTATATAATTTTACTTCCGCCAATACTGATGCTTCGATTTAAAGAAGCTCAAATCTGATTCATAATTCCTTTTCACGGACCTGGTATTTTCATATCCATTATTTTATTAATGCTGAAATATTCATCCAGCAGTTTTAGATGCATCAAAGGTTTTGATATCTCAAAGAAACAAATGGAGAAATTCATAAGCAATGAACAAAATGAACAAAAATCATGTCAGCTTAAATCCAATCTGATTTTCATCGCGTATATACGCCTGTTTTACACATACAACGCTGCTTATATTGCCTTAAAAGAAATTTGACAGAAGATTATCCTTATTATCCATAAAAAATAAAATGAACAAGATCAAAACAATTACCCTTTTATCCGTTGCCATCCTTTCGATTTTCACAGCTAACGCACAGACTTTTAAAGAGCCGGTGGGCTACAAACTCAAAAACGGCATGAACATTATCATTTCTGAAAATAATAAATCGCCAAAAGCTTATTCAAGCTTCACTTTAGATACTCAAGCATTCAACGAAAAAAAAGATGGCGTAGTTGAGCTATTAAATGCCGTACTAAATGAAACAGTGAGCAAAAACAAGAGCATTAGTTTCAAAGATAATAGCGGTAAGCTGGCTACAGCAAGCACAGATTTCGAAAGAGATTTAACTGAAATGGCTTTTTTGATCCAGAACGCTACAATTAATCAGAAAACTTTCAATATTGCAAAGGCTAAATTACTGACCAGTATTAAATTACAGGATTACGATTATGACCAAACAGTAAATGAGAACTCGATTAACGCTTTAACCCTGGAAGATGTTCAAGACTTTTACAGCCAGATTTCTCCTGAAAAAACGTTTTTAACCATTGCGGGAGATGTCGAATTAAATACAGCTAAAGCTTCCGCAAAAAGAGCCTTTGGCAACTGGAACCGGATACCAGAACTTACAAAGTAATACTAAAATTAAGCCTAGGCCCTTTGATGTTCGCAAAGGGCTTTTTTTATGCGCTAATTGTTACATGCCTTTAAGTGCTAGCCGTTCATATTCCAGCAATCATTTAATATCTTCGTTTAAAATAAAGCCTTCAATTCCTAAAAAGCCAGCAAATGAAAAAAACCTATACCCTACTCACATGTATTGCCATTAGTTTATCACTACAGGCCCAGGTTGTGGTTAACCGGAATCAGGATATCGAAAAAATGGTTAAGGCCGTTAATCCCGATTCGCTAAAATCGTATATCAGTAAAATGGTTTCTTTCGGAACCAGGAATACCCTTAGCGATATCAAAAGTAAAACAAAAGGAATTGGAGCTGCAAGAAATTGGGTGGTAAGTAAATTCAACCAGTTTGCAAAGCAAAGTGATGGCAGACTCAGCGCATACCTGGATACCATTACCCTTAAACCCGATGGCAAAAGAGTAGACCAAACTATACTTTTAGGAAATGCCGTTGCCATACTAAAAGGTACAGATAGAAATGATAAGCGTGTATATGTCGTGAGCGGACACCTGGATAGCCGGGTTACCGATGTCATGAACAGAACCAGTGATGCACCAGGTGCCAACGATGATGGCAGTGGCGTGGCAGGCGTAATAGAGGCTGCAAGAATTATGAGTCAGTATAAATTTCCTGCAACCATCATATTTGTAGCCGTAAGCGGTGAAGAACAATCTTTATTAGGCTCCGGTTTTATGGCGGCAAAAGCAAAAAAAGAAAACTGGAATGTAGATGCCATGTTGAACAACGATATGATTGGCAGCAATAACAGTAGCGAAACGCAAATTATAGACAATACCAGGCTGCGCGTATTTAGTGAGGGTTTACCCAGCTTCGATCTGGATAAAAATGCAAAAAGCATCCGCCAGTTTGGTTTAGAAAACGATGGCAAAAGCCGCCAGTTGGCACGCTATGTTAAAGAAATAGGCGAGCGCTATGTAGATCAGTTGGAAGTTAAACTCATTTACAGAAACGACCGGTTTCTACGTGGAGGTGACCACACCCCATTTGTAGAAAATGGTTTTACAGCTGTACGCATAACCGAAATGAACGAAAACTTCGACCACCAGCATCAGGACCTCAGGACAGAAAATGGTGTACGTTATGGCGACCTGCAGGAATTTATGGATTTCGAGTATTTACGCAAAAACACAGGTGTAAATATTGCAGTTTTGGCCAACCTGGCTACAGCCCCTTCAAGCCCGACAGATGTAAAGGTTGATGTTAAAAACCTCAGCAACGCTACATTTTTATACTGGAAAGCACCGCTTAATGGCACAGTAAAAGGTTATTATGTATTGATGCGCGAAACCAGTAGTGCTGTTTGGGAAAGAAAATTTTTCACTTCGGCTACTGAGTTAAAATTGCCTTACAGTAAAGACAATTATTTATTTGCCGTTCAGAGCGTTGGAAATGATGGCAACGAAAGCCTGCCTGTAGTTCCAGGTGTAGGCAGATAGTAAAAACATTTAGGCCTTATCCTTGTTTAAACTCAAATTTTAGGCATGAAATTCAAACCTCTGGCTTTTATCATCAATATCGCCATCACGCTGGGTGTTGGTGCCTTAGGCGGATGGGCAACTGCCCAGTCTGTTAAAACCTGGTATCCAACATTAAACAAACCATCATTTAATCCGCCGAATTGGCTTTTTGCACCGGTATGGACTACACTTTACGTACTGATCGGCATTGCCGCTTACCTGGTTTGGATTAGACGAGACAAAATCGTTCATTTCCCCCGTACTGTTGCCATTTACCTTATCCAGCTGATCTTAAATCTCGCCTGGTCTTTTATTTTCTTTTATCTGCATGAGGTTGGCTTTGCCCTGGCCGAAATTATTTTATTGTTAGCTATCATTATTATTAATGCGAATGTGTTCTATAAAATAAACAAATGGGCGGGTTTATTATTTATCCCCTACATCCTTTGGGTAAGTTTTGCAACATTTTTAACCTACAACATTTTCATTTTGAATTAATTTTAAAAGAAAACCTTATTTTTAGAGGGTGGTAACTTTTAAAAGATATTTGCTGATCCTGTTCGTTCTGTGCTATAGTCAGTTGCAGGCCCAAAAAGTAGGTCTTGTGTTTAGCGGTGGCGGTGCAAAAGGATTGTCGCACATTGGCACATTAAAGGCCCTGGAAGAAAACCACATCCCTATCGATTACATTACGGGCACATCAATGGGCGGCATTGTTGGCGCTATGTATGCTGCAGGCTATAGTCCAAAACAGATTGAAGAGATCGCGCTCAGCAGCGATTTCCAGAACTGGGTAAACGGCCGTTATACGAGCGATTATACCTACTATTTCCAGAAAAATGCGCCCAATGCCTCTATGCTTACCGCAAAAGTAGCTATTGACACTGGCTTTCACTTTAGTTTCCGCTCAAACCTGATCAATGACATCCCATTAAATTTTGCCTTTCTTGAGCTTTTCTCGCAGGCTTCTGCCGTTTCTAAAGATAATTTCGACAACCTGTTTGTTCCCTACCGCTGTATGGTTGCCGATGTGCTTTCACAAAAAAGCATCACCGTAAGCAAAGGGAGTTTGGCAGAGGCCGTAAGGGCAACGATGACGGTACCCATAATTTACCGTCCGATTAAATTAGATGGAAAGTATGTTTTTGATGGCGGACTTTATAATAATTTCCCTGCTGATGTGATGGAAAGAGATTTTAAGCCCGATTATATGATTGGCGCCAATGTATCTTCCAAGACCTATAACGAATACCCTAAAAATATCGACGATCGTTTAATGAACCGTTTCCTGGTTTACATGTTCCTATCCAAATCAGACTCTACCATGATCGGTAAAAACGGCGTTTACATCCAGCCCGATTTAGCCACTTATAGCGTAACTAATTTTGCTCCGGTAGCTGAACTGATCAAAAAAGGATATGAAGCCACTATGGCAGATATGCCAAGAATTAAAGCATTGATCAGCAGAAGGGTGAGTGATGAAGAACTGTCACGGAAAAGGGAAAAATTTAACTCAAAAAAACCAGATCTCAAATTCAGCAACATCATTGTAACCGGTGTAAACAGCCAACAGAAAAAATATGTTGAAAGGCTTTTTAAAAGTGATAAAACTACTTTTAACCTACAGGATGTTAAGCGCGGGTATTACAAACTCGTTGCCGACCAAACCTTTGAAACGGTATACCCTAAAATTTCTTATCAGGCTGCAACAGATAGTTATAATTTTGAGGTAGTGGCACAGCCTAAAAAAAGCTTTAAACTCGAGTTAGGCGGCAATATTTCTACCAGGCCCATAAGCAATGTTTTTTTAGGCGCACAATACAATTACCTCAACCGCAAATCGTACACGTTCGGAACCAGCTTCTACTCGGGCCGTTTTTATGAATCGGTGCAGGTTAATGGCCGGGTAGATTACCCAACCCGGCTGCCCTTGTTTCTGGCTGCAGAGTTGACCTATAATCACTGGAATTTCTATAATACCAGCCAGATTTTTATCGAAAACCCACGCCCGATTTATATCGAACAATCAGACCGGAAAATTGATCTTATGATGGGAATGCCCTTAAATTACAATACTAAAATTGTGCTCCACGCCAACTTTATTAATAATAATGACCGTTACAGCCCAAATAATACCTTTGCCGTGGGCGATTTATTAGATCAAACTATATTTAATGGTTTCAGGGGTTCGCTAAACCTTGAAAAAAATTCGCTGAACAGAAAACAATATGCTACCAATGGACAAAGTTTTTCTTTGAGTTTTAATTATACCACCGGTCGCGAAAATTATAACCCTGGTAACATTTTCCGTAACACGCCCGATTTTGTGAAAATTCCGGGCAATAGCCAGCTCCGCCATTGGGCCAGCATTAAGCTCACACAGGAAAACTATTTTCTGCACCTAAAAAAATACACTTTGGGCTATATTGTAGAAGGTGTAATTTCGAACCAACCCTTATTTAGCAACTACTACGCAACGCTTTTAACCGCCCCTGCATTTTATCCGCTGCAAGATAGCCGCTCGCTATTTCTAGATAAATTTAGGGCAACCACCTATGCCGCTGGTGGGATAAAAAATATTTATAATGTTAAAAAAAATCTTGATTTTAGATTAGAGGGTTACTTATTTTTACCACATAAAGAATTTGAACTGAATAATTTCCAGGATATCAGTTATGCAAAGGCCATTACAAAATTACGTTACGCAGGTACCGCAGGTCTGGTTTATCACTCGCCATTGGGTCCGGTTAGCCTGAGTTATAATTTGTATAATGATGCTATTAAAAGAAATGGTGTATTATTGCATATCGGTTATTTAATTTACAATAAACGTTCTATCGAATGAAACGAATCATACTCTTACTTTCACTATGTTTAACCGGGCTTTTTGGCTATGCACAAACCGCATCAATCAATAATTTCCTGGTCAAAGAGAATTTGCTTAAAAACAGCAAACTGGCCATTATCGCGGCCGATTCGCTAAACAACCCTAATGAAAACATCAACGGCACCTATACCTTTAGTGTAAGTGGTTTTACCCAGGTACTCAAATTTAACGATGGAATAGCTGTGTTGCCCTTACCTATCGACAAATCAACATTTGTTTATATTAAACACCAAAACGACGCCGGCACACACAGCAAACTGGTATATGTGTACAAAAAAGATACCGATTTAAGTCCGTATACCATCAATAGCTTATGGTTATTCATCATTCCTATTGCCCTTATTATCGTTGCTTTCGCTTTCCGTAAACTCATTATATTTGTGGTAATTATATTTTTAGTGTTCGTTTATTTTAACCACAGCAACGGGTTAAACCTTTCTACCTTTTTCGAGAGTATTTTTGACGGTTTAAAGAACCTCATTTGATGCATCCAGAGAAGAGTTGTCAACTTTCTGGTAAACTGCATATGAAAGTTGACAACTCTAAATAAACCATCATTGCGAGACTGAAAGCTTGAAATTTTATGCTCACGCTCGTTTCCAACGAGTGTGAAAATAAGAAATCGTTTTTTTAACGATTAACTCCATATTTTGCACAAAAGGTCTAGTAAAATTTCTATTTTTTCGAAAAGCAATACCTGTGGTACTTCGGTTCCGCCAGTCCCGCCCTTTGCTTAATCCCAGGAGACTAACCGGGAAATAAAATGATGCTTAAACCAGGACAACGCTGCCGGTCGCCCAGCATGCAACGGGCAGGGCTTTAATTAACACGGGTTTACTTAATGAAAATTAAAATGGTTCGTGAAGACACGAACCATGGCTAAGGCCATGAAAACTGCTCCGTGCTAATTCGTGTATCCGTGGCCAAAACATAAACAGTTAATCTGTGACGTCGGGTGTTACCACCTGACACAAAAAGCAATAATACCGGATAAATTGATTATAGGTTAAAGCAATGTTTAGCTAACCAAGGATATTTATGCCAACGATATAATGATTCGTGAAGACCCGAACCATGGCATGGGAGACACGAACCATGTCTAAGGCCATGAAAACTGCTCC
>Ga0182008_10000327_pt1 | contig 37610 bp, 37 predicted proteins | sample Sormic07211129_1_FD_120482 | JGI IMG/M metagenome (GOLD analysis project Ga0182008, IMG submission 120482) | Rhizosphere microbial communities from Sorghum bicolor, Mead, Nebraska, USA - 072115-129_1 metaG | ecosystem: Host-associated > Plants > Roots > Rhizosphere | place: USA: Nebraska...
AAAATCATTCATTTGTCATAAACATTTTAAGGTGAGTTCTACGACTGGCAATCAGCGATTAATATCGTCATTTTAATGCACTGTTAAAAACGGTCGTCTATCCCGGAAAGGCGCGAATTTTAATGAAACCTACAAACCCCTAATAGGGCATTAGGATTCCCAATCAAGTTGGGAATGACGATACAGCGGAGAAAAGATTAACTACCAAGCTACAACGCATACAAAGTATTGTGCCTTAATAATAGTCGTTAAAAAACTGAACCATATAAGGCATATTAGTTACATAGAAGCGCAATGCCTTAAGTGCCCTTACATTCCTGATATGTTAAAAAGAAACTGGTAAGAATTTCTACGCCCCAAGCCCCTGACCACGAAGTAGCTATCAGACCATTAAAAACAATAATAACAGCTAATAAAACAAGTTAATGGTGACGAACAGAAGGAGTTTAATATTCTAACGGAACAATAGGTTCTTTTTTTGTGGTAGACATGATCATCATGGTTTGGAAGGTTTTTACGACAGAAATCTTACTGATCTTATCCATAATTAAACGCTCATAAGCCTTAATATCTTTCACATAAACCTTTAACAAAAAATCGGCCTGACCTGTAACGTGATGACACTCTGTAATTTCTTTGATTTGATTTACTTCATCCAAAAAAATCTGAATGGTATTGTTTTTATGAAAATCGAGCTGAATCTGAATAAAGGTTTTGATACCTAGACCTAGTTTTTCTTCATCTACCAAGGCATGGTAACTTTTAATATATCCTGCCATTTCGAGCTTACGCACACGCTCTAAGGTTGGTGCAGGTGATAAACCAATTTCCTGTGATAAAAGCAAGTTGGTAATTCTTCCGTTCTCTTGAAGAATTCTTAAAATCTTAAAGTCTATTTTATCTAATTCAGATGCCATATGGTGTTAAAGGTATTTCAGAAGACAAACATAACCAAATTATATTCTAAATTTTAACATAATTTATCATATATATTTTAAAAAATATTTTTTAGATTTACCTAAAAATAAAATTAGATAAACATAAATGCAAAGTTTTACTGAAGAGAACTATCTTAAAACTATTTATCACCTGGCGGAGAAAACCGTAAATGTGCAAACCAATGCTATTGCAGCGCAAATGCAAACCAAACCTGCATCGGTTACCGATATGATTAAAAAATTAGCCGATAAAGGCCTCATTGATTACATTAAATATCAGGGCGTTACTTTAACCGAAAAAGGAAAAAATACAGCAATAGATATTGTACGAAAACATCGGTTGTGGGAAGTTTTTTTGGTAGACAAATTAAACTTTAAGTGGGATGAAGTACACGATGTAGCAGAAGAGTTGGAGCATATTAAATCAATTGAGCTGATTGAAAGACTGGACGAGTTTTTAGGCTTTCCGAAAGCGGACCCCCATGGCGATCCCATCCCGGATAAAAACGGAAGATTTGCCAAAACCCAGTTCATCAAACTCATTGAATTAAAAGTGGGCGATTCTGGCACAATTACCGGAGTGAGTCAGCACAGTTCTGCCTTTTTAAAGCACTTAGAAAAATTAGGACTTACCCTGGGCAAACAAATCCAGGTTAACGATGTTACCGATTTCGATGGTTCGGTTGAGATCCAGGTATCCGATAAACAAGTTAATATCAGCAGAGAAGTGGCAAAACATATTTTAATCAGCAGTAATGGCAAAAACTGAATCGTTAAGTGAAGTACATCAAAGCGTAAATACCGATAAAAGAAAAGGCTGGCGCAGAATTCTGGCTTTCATTGGTCCGGCTTATTTAATCAGTGTTGGCTACATGGATCCGGGCAACTGGGCAACAGATTTGGCAGGCGGAAGTAAATTCGGTTACCAGTTAATCTGGGTTTTACTGATGTCGAACCTGATCGCACTGCTTTTACAATCGCTAAGTGCCCGCTTGGGCATAGTGAGGGGACTAGATTTGGCACAAGCCTCCAAACAAGCCTATCCCCGCTGGGCCAACATTCCATTGTTTGCTCTGGCACAAACCGCAATTATTGCCTGTGATCTTGCCGAAATTATCGGGATGGCCATTGGTTTGCAGCTGCTTTTTGGTTTGCCACTAATCTGGGGCATTTCCATTACTATTTTCGACACCATATTGTTGCTGTTTTTGCTCAATAAGGGCATGAGGGCCATGGAAGGTTTTATCGTTTCGATGGTCTTTATCGTGGGTATTTCCTTTCTGGTGGAGATGTTTATTGTAGAACCCTCCCTTAAAGAAGTAGCCAAGGGTTTTGAGCCCTCTATACTTAACGGCGATGCGCTTTATATTGCCATTGGCATTATTGGTGCAACGGTAATGCCACACAACCTCTACCTTCACTCCTCTCTGGTACAAACCAGGAAAATTGAGCGGAGCAATAAAGGAATTAAAGAAGCCTTAAAGTTTAACCTCATTGATACTACCGTTGCCTTAAACCTGGCCTTTTTTGTTAACGCGGCCATTTTGATCCTTGCTGCAGCAGCTTTTTACAAAAATGGTTTACACGAGGTGGCAGAAATTCAGGATGCACATAAATTACTTTCGAATATTTTTGGCAATGTAGCGCCGACCCTGTTCGCCATCGCGCTGATTGCTGCAGGGCAAAGCTCTACTGTTACCGGAACTTTAGCCGGACAGATTATTATGGAAGGGCACATCAATTTAAGGATTCAACCTTGGTTAAGAAGATTAATTACCCGCTTACTGGCCATCATCCCCGCATTTTTTACTATTCTGCACTATGGCGACGATGCACTCGGAGGCTTATTGGTACTCAGTCAGGTGGTGTTAAGTTTACAGTTGGGTTTTGCAATAATTCCTTTGATCCATTTTACATCAGATAAAAAACTGATGAAAGATTTTGCCATTAAACCATGGGTAAAAATTTTAGCCTGGACAAGTGCCGTCGTTATCATCGCACTCAATGTGAAACTGGTGATGGAAGAAATAAGCGGTTGGGCAAAAGAAGCGAATAACTGGTGGATTTATGCCATTGTAATTCCTGCCTTAATCCTTATTGTGCTCCTCCTGCTCTATGTGTTCTTCCATCCCCTGTTGGAACAGCAAAAAAATGCATCCAGACAAATTGTGCCACATGGTGATGCGCTGGACATTGGCAAAATTGATAAGATTATCTATAAAAAAATTGGAATTGCGGTAGATTTCTCTAAAAATGACCGGAACACCATCAGGCATGCGTTAATTCAGGGGGGCAAAGATGCGCACTATTACCTGATCCATATTGTAGAAACGGCTGCCGCACGCTATCTGGGCAAGGAAGTAATGGACCATGAAACGCAGAGCGATGCGGTTAACCTGGAGCGTTACCGAACCAACCTGGAAGACCTTGGATATGATGCTACACCATTTATTGGTTTTGGAAATACAGGTAAAGCCATAGCCGAGATCAGTAACCGGAACGAAATGGAACTGTTGGTGATGGGTGCGCACGGACACAAAGGCTTAAAAGACCTTATTTTTGGCACCACGGTTGATTCTGTACGGCACAAAGTGAATATCCCTGTGTTGATCATTAGGTAAATCTTGAGCATTAAATTGTCATGAACCACAGATTTTGCCGATAAATGCAAATATAATGGGTATTGATCTTTGGCTAAAAGATCATTTGTTCACTACGGTCATCATTTTTTTAATGCCTCCATCACCAGACTGGTACATCAATAATTTCCCTGCAGGCGAATACAAATACATCGCCGGGTATTGTTTTGGCAAAAATGTAGGAATAAATATTCGTTTTTTATCCTGTAATACCAACACATTGGTTTTTGTATTTAACCCTTTGGCGTACGAATTAAAAAACTGCGGAATGATATAAGCCTCATCCATGGTAATCATATAAATATTTACATCCTTAAACTTGGCGTAATTAGCATTCAGGTTTTTAGTTTCCCGCTGGCAGTGCTCGCAGGTACAATCAAACAATATGAAGAGATTTTTTTTTCCTTGTTTAATATCGGTGTTTGAAAAGGATTTTCCATCCAGTTTGTAAAAGGTAAACTGCGGCAATAGCGTGGGTTGTTGTGCTTTTACCTGAAAAGTTACGGCTAACAGTAAGATTAAAAGTAGGTTCCTGAATTTCATTTTCGACATTTTAAGTTCAAACTTAAACGATTAAATGCGAACATCACAATATATCCCTTAGCTTTTACAAAGAGATGAACATTTTTATTGGTTATTTACTCGGTGGTTTTAGTTTAAAAATCGTCGTCATCTTGATCCGATAGCTGAGCTATCGGATGAAGCGCAGCGAAATGCCTGCCCGTACAGGCGGGGAGAGATCTATCAAGACAGATTTCTTAACGCTTCTCCAGCTATTGGATCAGTACAACGGCTGCATGAAGCCCAAAATAAATTAAAACTAAATTATCACATCAATTTTTAAGATATTTGCGACCGGTTGAAGGCAAAGCGCATAAACGGTCGTTATCCTTAATTTACTTCAGGATCTTCCCAGTGACCAAGATGCTGAAACGTTTCGGCATGACGGATTGCATTTGTAGTCCAAACATTTTGTTTTACACACCGTTGTATATATTACAGTAATACACTTATTAAGATTTTGAAAAACGACATTAACATTAAGAATAAAAGAGCCTATTTCGACTACAACCTTTTAGATAAATATGTAGCCGGCATTGCACTTTTAGGAACAGAAATAAAAGCCATACGACAAGGTAAAGCCAACATGACGGATGCATTTTGCATGTTTATTGGCGGCAATCTTTTTGTGCGCAACCTCCATATCTCCGAATATAGCCACAGTTCTTTTTATCACCATGACATTAAACGCGACCGGGCTTTATTGCTTCAAAAAAAAGAGATTAGAAAATTGAAGCTTAAAGGCGAGGAAAAAGGCTACACCATTGTTCCTTTACGGATTTTTATCAACGAAAGAGGTTTTGCTAAAATGGAGATTGCACTGGCACAGGGTAAAAAGGAATTCGACAAACGCGACAGCATTAAGGATAGAGATACCAAGCGGGAGTTGGATAGAGCGATGAAAAGGTAGTTTGGTGTTTAGCGTTTGGAGTTGAATTAACTCAAGACTCCCAGCTCCAAACTCCCAACTAATCTCACCAGGCCTGGTCGCCAACTAAGGGTACAAACCTAAAGGTGTCTAGTACAATTTTGTCATAGTCTGTTTCGCTCACACGGATCACTGTAACCATTTTCTGGGTTTTCTCATCTCCCACCGGGATAACCAGAATGCCGCCAATTTTTAGTTGTTTTAATAAGATCTCCGGAACCAGGGGGGCGCCAGCGGTAACAATTATTTTGTCGTATGGCGCATGGGCAGCAATTCCTTTCGAGCCATCGCCACAATAGAAAGTAGGTCTGTAGCCCATGCCGGGTAAAACCTGAATGGTTCTGTTGTAAATATTTTCCTGCCTTTCTATTGTAAAAACGGTAGCGCCAAGCTCCATTAAAATACAGGTTTGATAACCCGATCCGGTTCCGATCTCGAGCACTTTATCTCCTTTTTTTATATGCAGCAGTTCACTTTGATAAGCAACAGTATAAGGCTGAGAGATGGTTTGTCCATCGCCTATGGGGAAAGCAATGTCTTTGTAAGCCTGGTTCCAAAAAGTCTCGTCAAAAAAGAAGTGCCGTGGAACTTTACCTATGGCCGCCAACACATTTTCATCTTCAATTCCGCGGGATTTCAACAACTCAACCAGTTTTTTTCTCGCTCCACGTTCTCGGTAATTATCAACAAATTTATACGCCATGAGCCTCAAAATTAGCTTTTTTTTAATGGCGATACAATGATAAATAGAGAGAATAATTGAATTGATGAATAAATTACCTGAGTTAGAGATTGATACATTATCCACAGGGAAGAATGATTGAATGAGAGAAGGATTTAATTAGAGAATGGCAAAAACTATTCAATCATTCAAAATTCAACAATTCAATGATTTTTAGTACGGATCTACATCTATTTGTGTAAAAACGCCTTTAAATTCTTTAGTGGCATTAAACTGAGTAAGTGTTTCTCTCAACGCATCTTTAACTTTTTGAATCGCGGTATGTTTATCGGATTTGATAATAATCTGTTTGATATATAGATTGCGTACACGGCTAACCAATGGTTGCTCAGGACCCAAAACGCGTTTCCCAAATTTTCCCTTAAGAATATTCGCCAGGGTAAATGCAGCATGATCTAAAACAGGCGAATCTTTATGCTTGATATATAAAAATATCATCCTGGAAAACGGCGGATAAAGAAATTTCTCCCGCTCTATAATCTCATCGTGATACATTCCCTCATAATCGTTGTTAACCACTTGTTTGATGATCCGGTTTTCGGCATCGTAAGTCTGGATACAAACATTGCCCTGATCAGCCCTTCTACCTGCCCTACCCGCAACCTGTGCCAGCAGTTGAAAGCTTCTTTCGTATGCGCGGAAATCGGGATAACCTAAAAGTGTATCAGCATTAATTACGCCAATCAGGTTCAGGTTGTCGAAGTCCAATCCTTTGGCGACCATCTGCGTGCCAATTAAAATATCGGTTTTCTTTTCCTGGAAATCATTCAGAATTTGTTGCAAACCATTTTTGGTCCGTGTGCTATCCATATCCAGTCGGGCAATAGCCACCTCGGGATAAAGCAACCGGAGTTCTTCTTCAATACGCTCGGTACCAAAACCTTTTTGCTCTACATGTACCGAACCACATGCCGGACAGATGTTGATACTGCTCTGCTGATACCCACAATAATGGCAATGTAATTTACCACTGCTTTTATGGTAGGTTAAACTTACATCGCAGTTTACGCATTTCGGTGTGTAACCACAGGTTGCACAAATGAGAATGGTGGCATAGCCTCTCCTGTTCTGAAACAATACAATCTGTTCTTTTTTGGCCAGCGCCAGATCAATATCTTTGATCAACACGCTGGAAAAGTACGAACTCATCGTTTTTTTCTTTGTTTCTTCCGCAATACTTACTACCTGCTGATTCGGAAGCTGAACCCCGCCAAAACGTTCTTTCATTTCTACCAGGCCATATTTGCCCTGCAATGCGTTGTAATAACTTTCTAAAGATGGTGTAGCTGAACCTAAAACAACCTTAGCCTGGTGCAGGTATCCTAAATAAATAGCCGCATCCCGTGCCTGATAACGCGGTGCAGGATCGTATTGTTTATAGGAAGGCTCATGTTCTTCATCAACCACAATCAGTTTCAAATCTTCAAACGGAAGAAAAACAGCTGAGCGCGCGCCAAGAATTACTTTGTACGCGCCTGTTCTTACCTTATTCCAGATTTCTACCCTTTCGCTATTGTTAAATTTTGAATGATATACCCCGATCGAATTGCCGAAATAACGCTTAATCCGTTCTACAATCTGTGTGGTTAAGGCAATTTCCGGCAACAGGAACAATACCTGTCCATCTGTATTCTGGATAATTTTTTCAATCAGTTTAATATAAACCTGCGTTTTTCCTGATGCGGTTACGCCATGAAGCAAAACCACCTCTTTCTCTTCAAAATGCTGGTTAATCTGGTCTAATGCTTTCTGCTGCCCCTCGTTCAGTTCGAAATTAACACTGAATTCTTCATCGTGAGCGGCCAGACGACTAACCGGCCTTTTCATCACCACAAAAATATCTTTGTCTGTTAAAGCTTTTAATGCCGCCTGACCGCAATTACTTTCGGCTAAAAGCTGTTCTTTAGCAATCGGCAGATTTGATTTTTGTAATTTCAGGTAAGCCAATAAAGCATCTAACTGTTTAGGTGCCTTATCTAAAATATTAAAAAGCTGTTTCAGATTTTCTTCATCGCTGTAAAAATCATTTAAAACAATGAATGATTTGAGCAAAGGTTTATATTTCTGCACTACCTCTTCTGCTACCAGTACGAGTTCCTTATCCAATAGCTGGTTGATGATCGGATATACTGTTTTCTGCCCCAATAACTTAGAAACATCATTAACTGTAAGTTTCTGTTGCTGTTTCAGTGCGTTGATAATAATTTCTTCCTTATCGCTAAGTTCGGTATCTTCATTATAATCTTCGCGAATAATCAGGATGGTTTCGCTGGCCAGTTTTAAACTGGCAGGCAGGGCAGCTGCCATTACATCACCTTCATTACACATGTAATAATTGGTCATCCATGTCCAGAATTTAAGCTGCATGGGTGTAATTACAGGCTCGGCATCTACCACATCGATAATGTATTTTGCCTCGTAAACCGTAGGTGGCACCGTGCTGATTGCACTAATCAAAGCAGTGTAAATTCTATGCTTTCCGAATTGTACCACTACGCGTTTTCCAACCGCAATCTGATCGTTTAAATCAAAGGGTACCCGGTAAGTATAGTTTTTTGCCAAAGATAATGGCAAAATAACTTCCACAAAAAGTGTTTCTCTTTCTGAAAAAATATCGTTTTCGAAAGTATTCATTATTTATCCTTAAATGCCGCAAAAAAGAGCATTATCCATCCCAATACAAATAAAAGCCCGCCTATTGGTGTTATCGGACCAATAAATTCGGTAAAACCAAGATGCGATATGCTTCGGGTAGCCAGTAAATATAATGATCCTGAAAAAAGGATGATTCCGAATGTGAAGCAGAAATAAGCGATATTAATAAGCTTGTTCCGATAACGTGCAAAGGTAGAAAGATATAATAACGCAAATGTATGATAGAACTGATAATCAACACCTTTCTGCCAAATTTCTAATGAAGGGGAATCAATTAAAGCTTTTAGTCCGTGGGCACCAAATGCGCCTAATAAAACAGCAACAGCACCAAAAAAAGAAGCAGTAAGGATTATTCGTTTATTCATAATTATTTGCAAGTAGCAGTCGCTAAATTAATAAATTGACAAAGAACTTCTCACTAATCAATGTAATAAATTAAATTTGTTGCACAGCAGATGAAAAAAATCGTAATTCTAACAAGTGCATTATTTTTAGGTGTAGCCTTTATGGCATACCTCTATTTTTCGAAATTGGGAACTGATAATGATGCAAAAGACCTGGCGCTGCAGTCGGCAACCAATAACGCGGCCTTGGTATTTTCTTTCCAGAACGACAAAGGTTTTTATGACATTATTGAAGGGCAACAACTTATCCAGCAGGTTTTAGGGCAAGATAAAATGAACCTCCTCAAACAGCTAAAAACAAGCATTATTGATGATAATCTGCTCAACCGCTATATGAAAGATCAACAGGTTTATATTAGTGTACTGCCCGACTCGAATAAAACCCTTAACTTCCTGATTACCTTACAAATTCAGCCCGATAACGATATCAAAAAATTTTACGATCAGCTAAAGCTTAGAAAAGTAATCACCGAAAATTCGAAGGAGCTGTATACGGTGAAAATAAATGACAGCTTACAGGTTTATTTGGGGATCCACAACCAGGTATTAACGGTTTCAACTTCTTTAAAACTGATTAATGATGCCAGTGTCCGTTTAACCGAAAATCCTTTTACCGAATATATTAAAGAGAATAACCGCCAGATCAAAAATGTACTGGCAAATATTTATATCAATTTTAACCAGGCGCCACTATTGCTCAAAAATATTATTGCGGGCAATATTAATGGAGAAATTGCCTTGTTTAATCAGCAGAACAGTTTTGCTGTGCTCAATTACAATTTCAGTAAGGAAAAAATTCTCTTTAACGGGAGTACCGAAATAAAAGATCAGCACAATTATCTCAGGCTATTCGAAAATACCGCTGCACAAAATACAACCATCCAAAATATCCTGCCTGATAACACTGCAAATTATGCCCTTTATGCTTATGATGATTATGGCAAATGGCTCAAGAAACTGAATACCTGGCAGGAACAGACGAAAATACTGTCCAAAACCAATGCGGTAATCAAAAGGGTAAAGGATGATTACAGGACAGATTTAAACTTGATATTTACCAATTATACGAAGAATCAGTTTGTCCTTTTCCAGTTGAGTACCGGCGAAAAACTAGGGACAATTTCTTTATCGAATGGCGAAAAAACAAAACAGTTGTTGCTTGATGTAAGTACAGATTATGATGAAGACATTAAGCTCTTTAAATCAGCCGATATCTTATACAGTTATTTTGGTGAACCCTTTAAAAAATTTGCAAGGCCTTATTATGCCATTATAGATAATAATTTAATTGTAGCCAATAATGCGAGCACGGTTCAATCCTTTTTAAACAGTTACAAAAATAACAGGCTTTTAATATTAACGCCGCAATATTTAGCTGCTGTGAACGAGATTTCTACCACTTCGAATGTAAGTTATTATATCAACACCAAAAATTCTGCAGATATTTTCAGGCACAATATTCAACTGAATTTCTACAGACATTTACGTGCTGACAGCGGTTTAAAAAGTTTTGATACTTTTTGTTATCAAATGAGTGCTGATAAAAACAAATTCATCACTAACTTACTTTTAAACAAATATATACAAGCAAAAATACCAGATTCATTAAATAACCGTTGATAAGGAAACCATCCCAATAAACTATCTTACATGAAGAAACTTTTACTCGTGCTACTGGCTATGGCCAGCTTCGGGGTTGCAAATGCACAACAATATGCGCTTTTTGGCACTAAAACCATGTTCGATGCATTCGAAAATCCATCTCAAAAATCTTTTACCTTAGATTCATCGAGAAAATTTTCGTCTAATTTTTTTTTACCCTATTTCGGAACGAACGCCATTAATAAGGGAAATTCTAAGTTCGCCATAAGAAAATTAACCCAGGAAGGTGTTTTTGATACCAGAAGTTTACCGATCGGTACTGGTGAAGTGAATCATTTTTTTGAAAACAGCAATATTTATGTAGCCACATTCAGGCTTTTCAAATCTTACAAGTATCAGAAAGAAATGGGCTTTTCATGGCAGATCAGATCTGATGCACATATCGATTATACCAACGAAACTTTAGCTATTTTTGATTCGTTCGAACGGTTTAATACCAACCAACAGTATACCGGAATTTTCGACACCAAAGGGTACCAGCAAAGCTACCACCAGTTTAGCTTTACCTATCGTGAAAACTGGAATAAAAGACTTGCATTCGGTTTAAAGGCCAGTGTATTGAGTGGAATACTTTATAATAAATTAAATGTTTATGACTCTCAATTATACATCGATCCTGAATCTGATGCCTTATTAATTGGGCTGAAGGGAACTTATGCTGCCAACTTCTCTGATTTTGATGAGGTAAATAAGAAAAACTTCTTCCCCAACTTTAAAAACCCTGGTTTATCATTAGGCTTTGGAACCAACTACACCACAAAGAAAGGTCTATTTTTAATGGCTAACATTAAAGATTTAGGATTTATCTGGTGGCGCAGCAATACCCAGCGCACTACTGTAGATCAATCCAAAATCATTGAAAATCTTGAGCACAACCAATCGAATACCAATCAGGAAATAAAAGATATTTTCCTGCTATCAGAACAGCCTAAAAAGTTTTTGGCGCCCACCAATGCTAAACTCGATTTTTATATGTCTAAGCGTTATGGCTTCTACAAACCTGCATTAGCGGTTTCCAAAAATCTGTTTTACAAAGGTGGCGATATTGCTTTGGTAAATACATTTATTGCCAACGATTTTTCAGGGAGTGTAACACCTTTGTACAATTTAAACGGTGTTTTTATGGTAGGCCTGCAAGGTAAATACCAAACGCCTAATTTCGAACTGTTTTTAGGGACTGATAATTTAGTTGCAACAAGTTTCCAAACCATTGGTACCTTCAGAAAAGATGCAACCGTTGGTAGCGGGCCTAATGGCGCTTCTTTTTATATGGGCGTAGGTATTAAATTTGGAAATGTGGTTAATCATCCTCAATTTGCCGATGTAATACCAGGCATTAATGATAAAAGCAATGATGGCAGTTTCTTTAAAAGCCTGTTTTCGATTTTTAAAAGAAAATAGATTTAACCCTGTACTTGTTGCTTCTTAGGCTGTGTAACCACAAAATCTTTCAGGTAAAAAGGCTCGAAGTAGGCTACGTCTTCAAATTTACGGTTACTGAAAGCCTCGTTAGCCAACCGCGACATATAGGAAGCGGAATTGAAATTAGCCGCATCGAATTTTGCATTTGGATCTGTTAACACTTCGGCACATTTGGCCGCTCCATCACCCAAAAACGTCATCACCTGCTGCGAAAGCAGCGTATCAAAACTCGCTTCATCTATAATTTTAGCTTCAGTTGGTAACAATACATTTAGGGAGGAATCAAAAACAGTAGTATACACTTCCATCCGCCTGGCATCAATCATCGGGCAGATCAGACCTGAATAATTTGGATTCTCCGCCAGGTAGCCGGCAGCCATCATCGCTAATGTTTCAATGGCAATTAAGGGTTTATCCAAGGCATAACAAAGTCCTTTAGCCGTAGAAACCCCAATACGCAAGCCCGTATAAGAACCCGGACCTTTACTTACAGCAACGGCATCCAACTCCTGGTAGCTTAAGCCAGCGGCTTTAACTGCCTCATCAATAAACAGGGTTAAATTTGCTGCATGCAGGTTTTGCCCTTGCTCCTCTTTAAATGAAATTGTTTCACCATTAACAGATACTGCCACAGAACAGATTGCCGTAGCGGTTTCTATTTGAAGTATTTTAGCCATGAGGCAAAGATATTAATAAAATGGAAGATGGAAGAGGGATTATGGAAGATGGTTAAGATGAGTCTGTATCCTTAACTCTCCGGTCAGATCTGCTTTTCTTTGTCATCCTGAGGAATAATTTATGGTATAAAAATCCATATGAGTGACGTTTTTTCCTTCGCACAAGTCTTGCCTCGGCTCGCCGCCGCCGAAGGGCTCTTACTTTTTGGCATCAAAAAGTAACAAAAAATGCCGGCTGAAAATTTTTCTTTTGAAGGCAGTAGTATGGCTGGAACAGTGCAATCCGAAAAATTTATTAGGCCGGATTGAAGTAGAACGGTGATATGGTGCTATGGCCTAGCTATACAGAAATGCATGATACCACAATACATTCATTAATAAGCAATTATGAATTAACGCCAATGGTAGTAAAACGAAGGATCTTTAATGATGGAAGATATAAAATGAATGATGACCTAGACGGCCCGCAATCTTCAGTCTCCATTCAAATCTTCTTTTCTTTGTCATCCTGAGTGCAACGAAGGATCTTTAATGATGGAAGATAGTAAATGAATGATGGCTTAGACGGCCTGCAGTCTTTAGTCTCCATTCAAATCTTCTTTTCTTTGTCATCCTGAGTGCAACGAAGGACCTTTAATGATGGAAGATATAAAATGAATAATGGCTTAGACGGCCCGCAGTCTTTAGTCTCCATTCAAATCTTCTTTTCTTTGTCATCCTGAGTGCAACGAAGAATCTTTAATGATGGAAGATATAAAATGAATAATGGCCTTGCCGGTCCGCAGTCTTTAGTCGCCATTCAAATCTTCTTTTCTTTGTCATCCTGAGTGCAACGAAGGATCTTTAATGATGGAAGATATAAAATGAATAATGGCCTTGCCGGTCTGCAGTCTTTAGTCTCCATTCAAATCTCCTTTTATTTGTCATCCTGAGTGCAACGAAGGATCTTTTAAGTAAATTTCGCTCCCGAATATTCGGGACTAAGTTACAGTCGGAATGAGGGCATGATTTAATAAACCAATTCACAGTTGGCACCCCCGCAATCAACCAATTTAAACAGTTAACCGATTAACCAAAAATAACCAAAAATGCCGCTTGCAATTTACCAATAAACCAACGGCCAGTGGACCAATCAACTGCTAAGGAACCGGATCGTGCCCATGTTTGCCCCAGGGATGACAACGGCCAATACGCTTGAGTGCCAGCCAGCCACCTTTAAAAGGACCATACTTTTTAATGGCTTCTATCCCATACTGAGAGCAGGTTGGTGAAAAGCGGCAATTTGCGCCCAGCATAGGTGAAATGGCATATTGATAAATTTTGATCAAACCTAAAAAAAGCCATCCAAAAATTTTATTAATGAATTTCATTGGGCTGTATCAGATTTTGGAAACGCTTGAAGCTAGCGTTCAGTTTTTTCTCAATAAAAGCAAATTCATACTTATTTTTTCCTACAAACTGGATGGAAAACAAAAGCAATCCCCTATCCGTAGGCAAAGGCATGTATAATTTATCTTGTTTATTTAAGCGATAAGCTTCGCGAATGCGACGCTTGAGCAGATTGCGGTCTACTGCCCGTTTGTATCTTCTTTTGGGAACATTGATTACAACCTGTACTTTTACATCAACAGGCGCATCAACAAAAAGATAAGCAATCCGAAAGGGATATAATAAAAAAGAAGAACCGTTTTTAAACAACAGGTCTAAATGTTTCCTGCTGCATAACCGTTCTTCTTTCCTGAATGTGTACATATATTTTTGATTGATCATTGCAGATTTTTGATCTGCCGATCCCGAGTTAACGGAAAAGCAATCAAAAATTATGCTTTATGCTTGCGTTCGTCAGAAACTGTTAATCTTTTTCTTCCTTTAGCACGACGTGATGCTAATACTCGTCTGCCGTTAGCTGTTGCCATTCTTTCGCGGAAGCCGTGTTTGTTTCTTCTCTTTCTTTGCGAAGGTTGGTATGTTCTTTTCATGACTGTATATTATCTATTGTAAAATTAAGAGGTGCAAATATAAAGCGATTTCTCTACAAATGCAAGAGTGATTAATTATTATTTTATTCTATTTAAACGCAAATGTAAAAAATCTTTTCAAAAAAGAAGACTAATGAGCCATTGATGAAAATATTTCCTCACGAAAAGCGCTTAAGGAACGGAATAAGACAATATAATATGCTTGAAATGCTGCTCCTAAGAGCACCTACAGCCGTAAAAAAACCTGATTGTCGTGAAAATAGTGAACTAATCACTACATACTGATTAATATTTTCAACTGTCTTGTAAGCACTACGCAATCAGCATCTGTACTGCGGGATAGACCCTGAAATAAATCCGATAGCTATCGAATCAGGGTTGACGTTTCCGGAAGAATCTACTTTTTACAACCCCAATGCTGCTTTCAGCTTTACATAACCGGTTTTGCTTACCGGAAGCCAGATATCAGACTTCAATAGCACGACATAACTATCTTTCTCTTTCAGCTCGATTTTGGTCACCTGCGCCAGGTTAATGATATATGACCGGTGTATGCGGATAAACTGGCTGGTATCAAGGGTTTGTTCGAAATAAGCCATAGTTTTGTTCTTATAGAAAGCGCCATCAACGGTACTCAATTTCACATAGTCATCATCAGCCTCTAAATAATTGATATCTGCAACAGGAATAATCTTGATTACGCCATCTTTTTTAACCACTACCCTATTGTTCTGTGCCGGGCTTAAGGCTGCCGCATCCAACACAGCTTCTGTATTTTCGCTATGATTTAATTTGGCCGGTATTTTTTTGATGGCCGCATCAAAGCGTGATTTATCAATCGGCTTGAGGAGATAATCAACCGCATTAACCTCAAAAGCCTTGATGGCATACTCATCAAAAGCGGTGGTAAAAATTACGGCAGGTTTATCGTCAACCAGTTCAAGCATTTCGAAACCGCTAATTTTAGGCATTTGTATGTCGAGAAAAATCAGGTCGGGCTTATGCAGGGTAATGGCTTTTAAACCTTCAAATCCATCGCCACATTCAGCTACAATCTCTATTTCTGTATGATCTGAAAGATAAAATTTTACAATATCTCTCGCTAAAGGTTCATCATCAATTAGTATCGTCCTGATCATTTTTTTGTGGAATTTTTAGGGTGGTAATATATAAATTATTTGCCTCAATATCGGTTTGTAATAAATGGGTATTTGCAAATAACAGATATAACCTGCGCTTAATAGCACTTAAACCGAATCCGGTTCCTCCGGCAGCTTTCATTTCCGGGTCGAAAGGATTTTGAACGCGCAATTGCAGAATATTATATTCAACCGTCACATCAATTTTAATTGTAATTCCTGCAGACGTATTATAAAGGCCAAATTTAATGGCATTTTCTACAATGGGCTGTAACAATGTACCTGGCAAGCAAAGGTTTAAGGTATCTTCAGCAACATTCACTTCAATATTTAACCGATGGCTAAACCTTACTTTTTCGATATCGAGATACAGTTGGATGTATTCCATCTCCTCCTCAACCGAAACCCATAATTCATCATCACGTTTTAAGGTACCACGTAAAAAAGAGGCTAATTTTGTAATCATCACCCCTGCTTCTTTTGGGTTAACCATGGTGAGTGCAAATACCGAATTTAGGCTGTTAAATAAAAAGTGTGGCTGCAACTGGTGCCTTAACTTGTTCAACTCCGCTTCTTTAGCCAAACTCTTTGCTGCCGAGAGCCTTTCGTGCGTTTCTGACTGTTCTTCCAACCTATACCATAATATATTAGCTAAGGCACACCAGGCCAAACACATAAACGAGATTAAACCTCTGAAGGCAAAAGAAAAGTTATAAAAATCTTTATATTCTTTATAATCGGCAAAAATATAAAGCAAGCTATATTTGGCGCCATAAACAATTACAAATGTAAGGGCCAGTGCAATAACCAGCACGTAGAGCATTCTTTCATTTTTTGGCTGATAATACCCCAACATATTGCTTACCCCTATACAGGCCAATGCCAACAAAAAATTATTGGTTAAACTATCGGTTAACGCTATCCACCACGAAAAATTAACACCATAATGCAATCCGGCAGCACACATTACCGTCCACACGATTGCAATGATGATGGATATTTTTTGTATTTGCGGAACAGATAAAGGTCTAGTTGTCAAAACGATTCTGATTAGTTAATGATTTATTACGGTGTGCTAGTTTTTCCAGATACAATGAAACCGATTTGGGTTCAACTATTTTCGAGCTTATTTCTGCACCATCAATAAGTTCTACAATTTCTGATATTCCGCCTACACCTAAAAACTTCCATACTATTTTATCTCCCTGGCAATTGTTAAGGGAAGGATTAAAATATACCGCATTCAAATTGGCTTTGCTTAAGGCCTGCCTGACACCTTTTGCCTGGATTAAACGCGTTTGTTCATTAAACTGCGGCGTATGTTTTCCTTCACCACAAATTACCTGATAGATACAATTTACTGCAAACCATTTCATAGGCGATAGTTATCATCAATGTTTAGAAACTTTTAATTTCAATGCCGCCAAATAAAGCCGTCCCATCTAAAATCAATGTCTTTTTCAGCTCTGCCACGGGCATCACATGCGATCTTTTATCTTCAACACTACCAAATAATGCCGTTACGTTCGATTTTATCGCCCAGTTTTGCGGTACAATTAATTTAATTCCACCAAAAACGGCCGTTACATCAAGCGATACTGTTTCCGGAAAATCAGCCTGCGTCATTACGATATCGGCACCTCCAAAAACGGCTGTGACATCACCGCCCTGAAAGTTTTTAGTATATATGGTTTGATGACTACCACCAAAAACAGCCATTACATCAATCACATCGTTATTATTGATGGTGTCTTTGTCCGCAATACCTTCAAAATCAGCCTTCTTCTTATCTTTTTTCTTAGCGATGTAATCACGCTTTGGTCTGAAAATTAAAAAACAGCCAACGATTACCAGGCCAAAGCCTAAAGCATATTTAGACAGCTCGATGTCCAGGCCGGGTATACGAATTAAGGTATTATAGGCACCGACCAAAATTAAGACCAACCAGCCTATGCCCTTAAAATTACGACGAACGCCAATAAACACGCCCAGTAGGATTAAAAAATTAGACCAGCTAAAAATCCACCTCGGAATATCTAATCCGATATTGTTTAACAGAAATGCAAAGCCTATGATGATGATGATGAAACCGCTCCAAACCCTTCCTGAATTTTTAAGCTGGTTATTATGATGACTAATATTTTCCATTTGTGCACGTTTTTAATAATCCAAAAATATTGATCAGTATCTGATCATCGTATATGCCCCATGTAAAAACCCGGTAAAAGGCGGTAAGTGACCTTATTTTATCGGTAAAAATTATTTTGTTATTTTGAGGACATGAAAATTATCCTATTCGTATTCGTTTTGGCAATTTCTACCGGCTTGTATGCACAGGGAATAAGCAGCCATTATAAGATCTATGATGTAAAAAAACAAAAACCGATCTCCATAGACGATATTGTGGCTGACATGGCGCATGCTGATGTTTTATTTTTTGGCGAAGACCACAACGATTCTGTTGGACACTACCTGGAAGCAGAACTTCTCAAAAAACTTCATTTAAAATATCCATTAAAAATGGCACTATCTCTGGAAATGTTCCCCACCGATGTACAACTTGAAGTAGATGAATACCTGGCAGGGTTAATTTCAGAAAAAAACTTTATTAAAGAAAGCAGGGTCTGGGGAAATTATAAAGATTACAGACCTTTAATCGAGTATGCCAAACAGAACGGATTAAAAGTTATCGCTGCGAATGCGGCAACACGTTACAGCAATGCCGTTACATTTGGCGGACTGAAGGTATTGGAAAAGTTTCCCAAAACAGCATTCAATTTTTTACCCCCCACCCCTATTGATACAGTTCAGGGCAGGTATTATGAAAAATTTACAGCGACTTTGGGTGGACATGGCATGGGTACGATGAAAATTTATCAGACCCAAAATTTATGGGATGCAACCATGGCCTGGTCTATCAATAATTTTATTAAAGCAAATAAAGGCATGAAGGTTTTGCAGCTCAACGGCCGTTTCCATAGCGATGAAAAACTGGGTACACTGGCCAGGCTCAAACAATTGAATCCGAAACTAGAGATCCTGAATATTTCTTCATTTTCTGATGAAGGCTTCACCGATCCGAAATGGGAAAAATTTGGGCAACTTGCTGATTACATCATCATTACCGACCCCACGGTAAAAAGAAGTTATTAAAACGAAAAGCTCCGCAGCTGTAAATGGTTGCGGAGCTTAGTTTTTTTATGCTTTTGCTTTTAGTAAATCTCTGATTTCTGTTAATAGCACCTCTTCTTTTGTAGGTACAGGAGGTGCAGCAACGGCTACGGCTTCTTCTTTCTTTTTCATTTTATTAATGGTTTTAACCATAATGAAAACAATCATTGCCAATAGCAAGAAGTTTATGGCAACCGTAATAAAATTACCGTAAGCAAATATGGCTGCATCCGGAGCAGCTTTTTTGGCATCAGCCAGTGATGCTCCCTTCGGAATAAGTTCAGATCCTTTACCCATTGCAAAGTATATGCTGCTAAAATCTGGTTTACCCACCATAGCAGCTACTACGGGCATAATCAAATCTTCAATTATACTGGTTACAATTTTACCGAAAGCACCACCAATAATTACGCCGACTGCTAAATCGAAAGCGTTACCCTTAATGGCAAACTCTTTAAATTCTTTTACAAAGCCCATGCTTGATAAGTTTAGTTTATTAATTTACGAAAATAGCAAACATTAAATTCAATACAAACGTTTAGGAAATAATTTTAAAACCGAACATATCAATAGCATTTAGGTTAAATCAGCATAATATCTGAAATCTATTGTTTATTTTTGCCCTATTCTTTTTTATTTACTATGCTAAAACAACATCTACAACAAAAATTATTACAAAAGTTATCACCACAACAGATACAGTTTATTAAACTGTTGCAGGTGCCAACCGTTGCTTTAGATACACGTGTAAAAGAAGAACTTGAAGAGAATCCGGCACTTGAAGATCCAAGCTTAATGACTCAGGATGAGCCAAAAAGCGAATATGATGATTTAAATGACGGGCCGGAGGATTATGAACAATCATCAGAAGACACCAGCATGGACGAATTTAATGTAGATGATTATCTACAGGATGATTCGACCAACGATTATAGCACCAACTATAATAATGGCGACGATGATGAGGAGAAAAAAGAGACGCCAATTGCTATTGAAAGTACATTTTTTGAAAGTTTACAAGAGCAATTAGACCTCATCCCACTATCCGATCAGGATTTTATTATTGGTAAACAGATTATCGGCAGCTTAGATGATGATGGTTATCTACGCCGTCCGTTGGGCTCTATGATTGATGATCTTGCTTTTTCTCAGAATGTTATGGTTGAGGAAGAGGATGTATTGGAAATGTTAAAACTGATCCAGGGATTTGATCCTCCGGGTATTGGCGCGCGCGACCTGAAAGAGTGTTTACTGATCCAGTTAAAAAGAAAAGATACAAACAATCCGATTATAGTTAAAGCAATGAATGTTGTTGAAAACTATCTGGATGAATTTACCCGTAAACACTACGATAAATTAGAAAAAAGTTTAGGACTGGATAGCGAAGAACTTAAAGAGGTGGTAAACGAAATTTTGCGTTTAAACCCTAAGCCGGGTGATGCCAACCAGGTGACAACAAAGCAAATGCAGATTATTCCTGATTTCCACATCAGCAATAACGATGGTGTATTGATTTTGACTTTAAATTCGAAAAATGCTCCTGAACTGAAGGTAAGCAGGTCTTACCAGGAAATGTTTGAGCATTACGACAAAGCTGCATCTAAAGATAAAAAGCTGAAAGAAGCTGTTCAGTTTGTTAAACAAAAATTAGATTCTGCACGTTGGTTTATAGATGCGATTAAACAAAGGCAGCAAACTTTGTTAAAAACGATGAACGCCATCATGCACTATCAATATGAATATTTTTTAACGGCTGACGAGCGTAAGATGCGCCCGATGATCTTAAAAGATATTGCAGATAAAATTGACATGGATATCTCAACCGTATCAAGGGTGGCGAACTCTAAATACGTACAAACCGAATTTGGCACTTTCCTGTTAAAATCGTTCTTCTCAGAGGCTATACAAACCGAAAATGGCGAAGAAGTTTCCAATAAAGAGGTTAAAAAGATATTGGAAGACTGCATTGGTAACGAAGATAAACGCAAGCCTTTGGCTGATGAAAAATTAACCGAAATTTTAAAAGAAAGAGGTTATAATATTGCCAGAAGAACAGTTGCAAAATATCGCGAACAAATGAATATTCCGGTAGCGAGGCTGAGGAAAGAACTTTAGTACAGTTTGGCAGTTTCCGGTTTTCAGTTGACAGTAGATTACCGATTAAATTTAAACTTGCCCGCCAAATCGCACTACAAAAGAAAAACTTATCATTGTTGATTTGGAAATGAACGGTCCTGTGTGTTTGGCAGCTTCGGCCCCGCTTTCCATTCCAAGTCCGCACTCGTTCCTCGCTTACGGGCTTTACATTGCAATCGGGTTTAGGTACAAAGTTTCTGCGTTCTGCAACTCCAAAAGATAACGACTGCCCAGGCCATCTAGCCCCGGCTGCAGCATTACCCTGCAGCAACGAGGTACGAGGAAGCGAAGCGTAAAAGCGAAAGACGGGAAGATACTTCCTGTTTTATACAGGTTTTGCGCTCCAATCAAAAAGCTGATTACTATAGAAATCTGAACACCATTACCACATCTTAATGTAAGAAGGTACTTTATAAATGTTATTCAGCATCAAGCCCAATACGATCTCGTGGCTACCGTTGCTTACCTGGTTCAACTGCGAAGTGGTAAAATCGTACGAATAGGTCAGGTTAACCATCTTCCCTATGTTGAAACCTGCCATTGCAGCAAAAGAATCATCTTTGCGATAACTTCCACCCAGCCAGATTTTATCTTTAAAAGCCAGTTTCAGGTTTACATCGGCAGATACAGGTGCAGGCGATACATATTTGACCATTACCGATGGGATGGCTGAAATTTCGTCATCAACAAAAAACTTATATCCTACAGTAGCAAAATAATGTGGCACTTCTTTACCCAGATTATAACTGTTGTCACCTGTAAAACTCAATTTCTGAGGTAAAATTTGTTGTACAGAAACACCTGCGAACATCCTTGCGCCATACAGCCATAAACCTATACTTAAATCAGGTTTTACCTGATTAACCAATGCCCTGTTCATAATCGGATCTATTGGTGTATCGAAAGTAAGCGCATTTACATCTAATGCAATACTCGAAATACCTGCTGCCACACCTGCCGAAAGATTAAAATTATTACTCAGCTGTAAATGATAAGCATAGGTAACATTGGCATCCAACCTTTTTATCGGACCAGTTTTATCTAAAACAGCGGTAACCCCCATTCCATGGTGAGCCGGAGAAGACATGTAATTTTGCGTGTAGTTCCTGTCCATCGGGTTCCCCGTTTGCTCAGGGAAAGCGGTGAGTGCGTTACTCCATAACTGGTTATCGCCGAGCGCCCAATGGGCCGAAACAAAAGAGGTTTGTGGCGCATCGGTAATGCCAGACCATTGTTTACGGTAACCGGCTTTAAAATCAAGGTAATTTTCAATTCCGGAGAGCGCTGGATTGAGTAGGTACTGATTAAAAATGTATTGCGTATACTGCGGCTTTTGTTGCGCAAAAACGTTAAGGGATGCAAAAAGTGCGAATGTGGTGATGAGCTTCTTCAATTTATCTGATTATAGTGAGCGGTCCAGTGATGGTTTTACGGCCATTCTGTGGATTGATAATGTAATAATAAACGCCAACCGGTAGTGGTTCGTTCTGGTACGTACCATCAAACGGAACTTTGTAACCTTTACTCGAAAATACTTTCAGGCCATTTCTGTTGAATATATCTACCGTAGCATTTGGATAAGATTCTAAATACTTGATGATCCAGGTATCATTCACATTATCTCCGTTTGGCGTAAATGTATTAGGTGGAGTTAAAACCTCTAAAACTTTTACCAATACTTTTGAGGTCGTTGAACAACCATCAGGCTGTGTGGTGGCCGTTAAGGTATATTCTGTATCATTATCTGGCGATGCAATCGGATTTAATACATCTGTATTATTCAAACCAGTTGCCGGCGACCATTTATACTTTAAGTTAGTGCCTTCGGCAGTCGCCGGAATTTCAACCTGTCCACCAGCCAACACGTAGATCAGTGTACCTGCGTTAGCAACAGGAGAGGCATAGACTTCGATGGTTTTACTTATTGAAGCAGCACAATCGTTAGCACCTTTAAAAGTGTAAGTGATGGTATGTGGTCCAACACCTGCAATTTTAAGGTTAAAGGTACCATCGGCCTTTATACCATCTCCGGCATATTCGCCGCTCCCACCAGCCACTTCTTCCTCAACCTTTTGCTTTGCCTGTGTAATGCGTACCGTTCCATCACCTTCACAAACAGCTGGCATATCATCAAATACCAATTGCGGAACGGCTTTTAAGGTAACCCGTTTATCTACTGATTTAAAACAGCTTTCGCCCGAATACGCCACAAGCCTTACATTAAAGCTGCGATCTGTGGCACCTCCAAAAGTATTGTACCGGATGGCGATGTCACGATCATCGGGATAAGAAATGGTTTGATAAATACTGTTTTCATTTTCTGTATCCCTGTAAATTTCAATTTTCGTAATCCTGCCTGCAAAGGTAGTAGATGTATTTTTTATGATGATCTGATCACTCACACAAACATTATTCTTTATAATATCAAAATCGGCAGCTTTAACTGCACCATTAACAGTAAACCTGAGTGTTTTTGACATTTCACAGCCATCTCCGTTTTTTACAACCAAAGCTACACTATAATCGCCGGTAACTGTAGGAGAAAAAGAGCCGTCAAAATCAGTTGATGTTGCTACTGTACTTCCATTATAGGTAAAGGTCCATAGTGCTGTTAAACCCGTGGTGCTTCCATCAGCATTTTTGGATGTATTTTTAAATCTGGCTACGCCATCATCCAAACAGAAATCAGGCAGTTCAAAATCAGCAGATTGTGGGTTAATTACCGTTACATTTTTGCTTTTGGTATCACTCACGCACCCTTTATCACTTTCGGTAGTCAGGGTGATGATATAAGAACCAATTGCATTATATTGATGAACAGGGTGCTGTTCAGTTGAAGGTGTGCTTCCATCACCAAAGTCCCAGGTCCATTTTACAATGCTCCCCGGATTTTCAATCGTTGATTTTTCGGTTAAGATAATCGGTTTGCCCACACATAAACTTTTTACATCAAAATCTGATAAAGGTTTAGGATTGATTACAACTGGAAAGGCAGCAGATGTTGCTGCACACTTTGAATCTGTTGTGGCTGTTAACACCACGTTAAAGGTTCCCGGTCGGTCATAAACGTGAACTGGATTCTGTTCATTGGACGTTTTTCCGTCACCAAAATCCCATAACCACTCCGTTATACTCCTTGAGTTTGAATTGGACTTGCTCTTATCGGTAAATTGAATGCCACCGGATTGACAACCGGCAGCTGGCGAGTCAAATGCGGCAGTAGGCTGATTATCAACCGAAAAATCAATAATCAGTTCCTCAATATTACCACAATTATCGGCACTTGGCTTAGTGGCAATTACTTTAAACTGATAATCGCCGGGGTTTGGATAATTGAGCTGATTAGGATACTTGTACGTATAATACGTATTGTTATCATTTGGTCTGGTAAAAGTATTAACAGGAGTAGGATTTACATCAGTAAAAGCCGGTGCGCCCTGAATTTCCCAGTCTAACTTAATGGCCCTATAGGGTAGATTTATAGTTAAGGTGATGGGTTCCCCCAAACATCCACTGGTTATAGGCTGTCCGGTAGCTGTACTTGTGGGCTGAAAGGTGAAATTCTGAATGTTTGCACCAGCCAGATAAGCATACGATTCTACCGCACCATAGCCATACGAAATGGCAGAAAAACCGCCTGCTGAAGATAACCTGTGCTGGGGTTGGGTATTGGTTACATCAATGATGGCATAGCTAAATACATTATCAATGCCAGTAAAATTACTCACCGGATTACCATCAAGTCTGAACGAGGCAATATCTGCAGTTTTAATAATAACATTTAAATAGTACTTGGAAATCTGAGTAGGTACTCTTACCGATTTCAGATCTGAAAAAACGGTAATATTATTTAACGTCTGCTCTACAGGATTAAGCACAGTTATTTCAGGATCTCCCAAAAATGAGCCGCCCTGCCTCGTATCTTGCGCATTGTTTGGATTGCAGGTTTGTGATGTCTGGTATTGTGCAACAGAAATGGGTTTTGAACCCGAAATTACATTTGCCGTAGTTGAAAAAAATGTAACCACCGCGCCCTTACTGTAAGGATTAGCAAGTGGGGTTCCGTTGGCGCTAACCGTACTTCCGTTAACAGTTAATACGGTATTATCATCAGCAACAATTATCCTCATAATATCCGTATTGCCATTCAAGGTATTGTAAAAAGGCGCTGTCACAAAATTTTTCCCCCATGCAGCAACCGGAAAAACCTGCTGATAGAGGTTGTCGCCTCCGCTTGGAGTACGGTTGTTGCCCTCATTACAAAATGCAGCCCAGGTATTACCCGAAAATACAGCTATTGGATTACAATTTAAGGCTTTAATATGGCTTCCTGTCAAATCACCGATGGATTGATATTGATAGATATCACCTTTGTTTAATTTAATGTTAAAAGTTGTATTGGCGGTTCTTACACCAGTTCTATCATTTTGTTTAGGCGTAATTTCTATATCTGTATTATTTGCTGTTGCTACAATGGTAAATTGAGAAAATCCCTGTTGATTCCCGTGATTTTCGTAGCTAAAGGCATAATATTCTTGCCCAAGTGTATTGGTTGGCAATACCAGAGTACCACCCGTACGGGCGTTATTGGAAATGATACTGTACAACGATATTGCTTTGGTGGTAACTACGTTGATTGCTTTATTCTGTTCGATTGCATTCGAACTACTCATCAATACATTGTATGCATTTGGATCAATTACGAACGGCAGACAGGTATTGGCCGGGATAGTGGCTCCGACTGGCGATACCAAAACCCCTCCGATGTAAACTTTATAATCGGTGGCTTGATCAGCGGATAGAAACAAGGTTAATCTGGAATTATTACCATCAATATGCCCTGCGTAAGGAACATAAAAATCTTTTCCCTTGTTCGATGTATTTTGCGCAAAAGAAAAGAGACTGACAGAAAGCAAGAAAAACAAGACCAATAACGAATACTTATTCATCACTTATCAGCCTAGTTTGAAAACGTTATACATGTTTGTTTGATTAGCTATGCAATATACTATTAATCAAATTACATGAAAAACAATTATGGAATTTTAACCATTTTTAAATGGAAAAATTCTCTTTTGTGTAATAAAATGAAAGGTTAGTGTAAAAAATTTCAGATAAAAAGGAATTTCACCATCAGGGAAGCAAAATTTGCGATCCGATGGTAAACAAATCAAAAGCGATTTTATAGGGAGTGCTTACAGGATAAACATTCAATCATTACCTTGATCGGACTGATCGCCACTTCCGTACTTTTCAGAAAAATCTTTGGCCTTTTCATCTGCTTCTGTATCATTACTTGCCTCGGGCTCCAGGTTTTCATCTAAACGGTCGTTCCAGTTGTCAGGTCCCTGATCGGGATGTTTTATGTTTTCTTCAGTAAAATTTGATTTGTTCAAGTCTTGCTTTTGATTTTCCATATTTTAACCATTTATTAACTAAACATTACCTGTAAAGTAATGTTTCATTTACAAAAATTATTTAACCGGCGGCTCATTTTTAGCATCCTTAAATTCTTTTACGCTCTTCCCGATCCCTTTCATTAATTCGGGCAGTTTTTTACCACCGAAAATAAGCAGGATAACTACTCCGATTAAAATAATTTCTATTGCAGACATATCGTTATATTTTTTACAATATACGTGAATTCTTTTAAACCGGATTGTTTGATTATTGCTTTGTTGACGATTGGCAGATTGGTCATTGGTTTATTTTGCTCCCAGCATAAACTTCAAATTGAATTGATTAATTATACTGGAAAGATCCTGAAATAAGCTACCATTGACAGAATCCGCTTTGCGGTCGTCATTCCAGCGCATGCGGGAATGACGATCTCTCGAGAGATATACCTATTTAAATTTATCTGCCAAGCATATTGATTTTTAGGCAATAAATCATCCCTCAGAATGACGGAACAAGAGAGAATGAGTCATAATTGAAAAATCTGTGATTTACATCAAAAACAAGCTTAAAAGCATGGCAAAATAAACTCAGAATGCCCGGATGTGAACTGTTTTCTGCATATCAAGCTTCAAATCAAGCAAAATCACTTTTCTTTTCAAAACATCTATATAAAACACGCTAAACCAGCAAGGCGTTTAAAGTCCGTTTTTTAACCTTTGGTACTGCGCCATGCCGCATAAACTCGGCTAAACCTTTTAACTGTTTAATCGACTTAATCGCCTCATAACCCTCGTATGACGTTCGAATTTTATTCAACAGCATGGTGTCTGTTTTAAACAGGTCGCTTTCAACCAATATGCCCTTATCCAGAAATCGTTTAATCAGTTCTGCCATTTTTCCATTGGCATATAAATGAAGCGGCAGCTTAAATACATCATTATTCAGTTTCTCAAAAGCTTCGTTAATCCAGGCCGCTTCAGCTGCTGTATTCACCGCTATCTTACCCTCTTTAAGTACAACTGCATTTAAAAATTCGCGGGCGCGCTGGCGCGAAATTACCCCGCCATGGATACCATCACGCAAGGTATAATCCAACCGATCGGCGCAGAGTGCTGGCAGAGGCTGTTCTAAAATATCAAAGGTACCATGCAAAATCTGGCTAACATTATATCCATATTTCAACAATACACCTGGGACTTCCGATTTACATAAAACTTCGGCAAAAACCTTTTCGTGATAATCTTCATCTGCATTGCCGAAAATATAATCGCCCACATGGGAAAAAGCAGTATGCGAAACATCGTGCAGCAGGCCAGCAATTTGCTCCAGCTCTGTACCTCCTAACATCCTGATCAACATGGTTACTCCAATGGCGTGCTCCAGTCGCGAATGGCAGAGATCCGGATTAACCAGAAATATCGCACCGCTTTGATGGATTCCACTCAACCTTTTTAAAGCATCGGTATTCAACAGATCGGAAAACACCATTGGTAGCTCCATCTTGCCATATAAAAAATCGTTTACCTGGATCATATTACCGTGATTAGTTTAAGGAATACAGAAAACAAAAATACTAATTATTTTAGTCAAAACCTAATTAATCACGATTATTCAACCACAAATAAAACTAAAGTAATTAGTCAAAAACCAACTTTCAATTATTTTGAAAGCTATTATTACAATTTTATGATCAATAAAAAACATGCAGAAAAAACAAGCCATTTAATTAAACGTTATACTTGTAAAAAACAGCTATATGGCAACTGCTCAACAAATCAGAAAAGGGTATTTAGATTATGTTTTAACAAACGATGAAAAACCCAAATCGGTTTACGTTTTTGTAAAGAAGTTAAGAATTACGGAGGCCGATTTTTATCAGTTTTTTTCTTCTTTTGAAAGTATCGAAAAAACCATTTGGTTTGAACTTACATTCGAAACCATTACTAAAATTAAAGCACAGGAAGTTTGGCTTCAGTATACAGCCAGAGAAAAAATGCTTTCTTTTTTTTATAGTTATCTGGAAAATCTGAAAAACGAACGCAGTTTTGTTATCTATAGCTTAAAGCATTATAAAGGAAAATTTTCTACTCCTGATGTGCTGGCTGGTGTTAAACCTATTTTTGAAAACTTCGCTCAAGAAGTTATTGAAGAGGGTTTAGAAAGCGGCGAACTTGCTGAACGTCGTTTTTTAAGCAAAAGGTACAAGGATGCCTTATGGATCCAGTTTGCCTTTATACTTAATTTCTGGATCAACGATGACAGTGAGGGTTTCGAAAAAAGCGACGAAGCTATCGAAAAGGGCATTAATGTTACTTTCGATCTTTTTCAGCATTCGCCAATTGATAATTTATTGGAATATGGTAAATTTTTATCCAGGAATGGAAAGTTTGCAGAAAAGATGAGGTTCTAAACATCAGATGAAGACACAAAAAAGTATTCCAACTACTAAAGTAGAACGTTCAGCAAAATTCGTTAAAACAGGCATTCAGATCGGCGGTAATTATATTAAACATTATTCAAAAAAACTGTTTAACCCTGATATGGACCGTGAACAGCTTAACGAAGACAATGCAACTGATATATATAAATCGCTGAGTGAGCTAAAAGGAAGTGCCTTAAAAATAGCACAAATGTTGAGCATGGATAAAAATATCCTGCCAAAATCTTATGTAGATAAGTTTAGCCAATCGCAGTACAATGCACCTCCGCTTTCAGGTCCGCTAATTGTGCGCACTTTCACTAAAAATTTCGGCAAAACTCCTGAAAACATTTTTGATAGTTTTAATTTAAACTCCAGCAATGCGGCATCAATCGGGCAGGTGCACCAAGCCATGCTTAATGGCAAAAAACTGGCCATTAAAATTCAGTATCCTGGAGTAGGCGATAGTATTTCGTCTGATTTAAAACTGGTAAAACCTTTTGCATTCCGTTTATTGGGCATGTCTGAAAGAGAATTGAATATCTACATCAAAGAAGTTGAGGAACGTTTGCTCGAAGAAACAGATTATGAACTGGAAGTGAGGCGTTCCATTCAATTTTCTGAAGCCTGTAAAAATCTAGATCATGTGGTTTTTCCAAAATATTACCCGGAATTATCAGGAAAGCGCATAATCACCATGGACTGGATTGATGGCCAGCACTTAAAAGAGTTTTTAAAGACCAATCCGCCTCAGGAACTTCGGAATAAAATTGGTCAGGCCTTGTGGGACTTTTATAACTTTCAGCAACACGAACTCCGGGCTGTACACGCAGATCCGCATCCGGGAAATTTTATGATTACTCCTGATGAAAAGCTTGGTGTAATTGATTTTGGCTGTATTAAAGAGATGCCTGATGATTTTTATTATCCTTTCTTTTCCTTAATTTCTACTGATGTGATCAATGATAAAAAGAAAACGATCGATGCCTTCAGAAAACTGGAAATGATCCATAAAGACGACTCTCCTGAGCAAGTTGAGTTTTACTATAAATCATACCGGGAAATGATCAGTCTCTTTGCCAAACCTTACACCAGTACATCTTTTGATTTTAGTAAACCTGATTTTTTTGAGCAGCTTTATGCCTATGGCGAGAAAATTTCTAAAATGCCAGAATTTAAACAGGCCCGTGGGGTAAAACATTTTATTTATGTTAACCGAACAAATTTTGGATTATATCAGATTCTGCACGAATTGAAAGCTACCGTAAATACTGATACTTACAAACCGAGTTTGTAGTTGCCTTATTGCTTCTGTAAAAGATCAACCAAAAGTTTATTTTTAATAAAAATCCATTTATCAATTTATCTGTTTCGTTGTATTTCATCCGATAGCTATCGAATCTAAATAACTTTTAGTGTGAAGCTTAAGTATTTTTCTTCACTACCTCTACCATATGATCAATATCAAATGGTTTTTCAATATAATCGTCGGCTTTGCAATCTTCTGCCTGTTGCGGTAAGTTATTGGATGTTGAGGTGAGTACGGCCGATAGATCTTCCGTTTCAGGATCGGATTTAAGCTCCTTAATTACCTGCGATCCTTTCTTTTTACCCTTAATGTGGTCATCCACTATTACCACATCGGGTTCAATTTCATCTATTTTCTCTATAGGCTCGGTTGTTAATGATGGGATAACCTCAAACCCCTCTTCTTCCAATACCTCATCCATTATATCAAGGATATCTTTATTATCCTGAACAAGTACAACCTTTTTTTTCATAAATAAGCAAGCCTAAATTCTCATTAAAGATAAAAAAAAAGCGCAATCCAAAACCAGATCTTAAAATATTTTACAAATGCTTGGTAAAGCCTCAGGCTTTCGTCTTGAATTAATGCCTGTTCGTCGAGTATTAGTGATTGATTGTATAAAAGCACAACACGGCCTGCAACGTTTTTTATTTCGTAGCGTCTTATCATCAACAACACATAAAACAAACACAAACAGCTAATTAACAATCAATTAAAATCTAGTTTTAAATAAAGATATGAAAACCACCATCAAAACGCTGCTCTCTACATCGCTAATTGCTTTTGCCTTGTCGTCATCACTATCGGTTACAAACGTTTCTGCAATAGAAAAAAAGCCAGATGCCATAATCAAAATATCAGCCTTTAAAAGAATTTCTGTTAAAGGAAATGTAGAAGTAACCCTTATTCAGCGTGATCAACCTGGTATTTCTTATGGTGATGATAATACAGGAACGGCGAAGGTGATGCAAAACGGTGATAATTTAAAAATCATCTCAACCAGTACAGAGAAAACAAAACTAAACGTTTATGTTAGTGATTTTTACAGAATTGAAGCCTCAGAAAATGCAGTTGTTAAAACCGAAGGAAAACTGATCACCAAATATCTTCAAATCTTTTTAAAGGGAAACGCCCAGGCAGAAATCAATACCTATTCGGAAGGTTTATATACGGTGATTTCAGATCATGCTGATTTAAAACTAAGCGGTTCTACCGATAACCATACTTTGGTAATGGGAAAATCACCAAAGTTAACCATAGATAAATTTGCGGCTTTAAAAACCGACATCAGCTCTATAGACACTGATGCTGTTGAGCAGGAATTAGCTGCAATCAAATAACATACACACACGCTAATGAAACCAAGGCTTTCTGATTTGATCAGGGAGCCTTTTTTTCTGCTAAATACTCAGATTAAATAAGCCACCTTCAACTGGCCCATTTGAAGTTAATTCCTATTCCAATCTTTTGGCAGCCATGGATGATCATTTTTTCCATCACTTTGATCAGCCTCATTATCAGCTGTAGGAGGATCCGCACTTGTATCTATCCCTTTTAAAAGATCACCAGGCTTAATAATAGATTCGTAATCCAGGAGTTCCTCATATTCCCCATACTTAGGAATTTTAATCCAATTTTGAGAAACATTAACAGGATGTGCTGCTTCCTTTTCTTCACGCTCAATCTTAACTGATGGTTCACGAATAATAGTTTCTGTAGTAACACTAAGATTTCCTTTAGGAGTAAAAACTAAATGTTGGTCTTGTAAAAGATCTTTTAACATCTCATCATTTTTACCGGCATAACTTCTAATCCATACCTCACTTAAAAACATTTTATCGCTGTTTTCTTTTTTAAAAACCATGCCCACAGTCCAAAACAGTTTTTCATTGATAAATTTAATATGGACAGTTTTGTCAGTATTAACAATATAGGCAAATGGCTCATTGTCTTTATATACTGTTGTAGGATACCAAAGGTTATGCTCATGTGCATATTTTGCCCAATCTTTAGTTGTTTTACCATATTCTTTCCAAATTGCTTTAGAGACATCATCCTCAACCCTTGTTTTGATGTTATTTAAGCTTTTTTCTTCATCCATTATTAAATAACGGACATCATTATAAAATCTATGATCGAATGAAATATTATCCATAATTTAAAATTTAATAACCAATGCCTTTAAATATATCTTCAATGTTTTCAACTATCTTAACTCCTTTATCAGCTGCATGCTCTAAAACTTCCTTTGAAACGTTACCAATCTTGTCTACTTGTAAGAATTTTTCACCCTCTAAAAATTCACCTTTTGATTTGTTAGCAATCTCCATCCCTTCCTTATATTTTTTAGCAAGCTGGTCGATATATTTTTTAGCTGTCTCTGTAGATACCCTCGATAAATCAGTTGCTTTACGCTCAATTATAGCCTTTCCAGGTATGTAACCATCAACCCTCGAAAATAATTTACCCCCCTTTTTCAGCCATGTTTCAGAAAAGTACTTTAAGCCATTTTCTTCAGCAAATTTAAGCATTGCTGCATTAGCCTTTTTATTGAAAGCAATTCCTCTTAGAATATCAAGTGCCCATTTTTCTCCCGCTTTTGCAGCCGCAGTTAAACAAACCTGTGCATTATGCACCAACCAGGCCAATACTCCTACAAAATAAGTATGCCAGTTCTCAACTTCAAAGTTAAAAACTTTACGCTTCTGGTAAGCAAACTTATGCGCCTTTATAAACTTCCATTCGCCATCTTTTGTTTTCAATTGATCATCAGTGGTTAAATTAGCAGCATCTTTCCAGCCTTCTCGGGTATAAAAAGGGTGTTCGGCAGTGGTTTCTATGATTTCTCCTTCCAGCGTTATTTCTACTGTGGCATCAACCTCATGCTGAATGGTGGCTGTTACCCTTTTCAGGGCAACGCTTCCGCTATCTTCATCCCAAGCCCACACTTCGTCCCCGGTTACAATTTCCTCAATGTTTTTTTGTCCTGAAATTGTATGTACAGGCGTACCTGCTGGAAAACACGCAAATACGCATATTTTACCAGTAGCCATGGCAATATCATCTACATGTTTAGCTAAGCCCTTTGCAAGCGCCTTTGCACCTTGTTTGGTAAGTACTTTGCCTGCACTCTTGAGTGCGGCTTTACCAGCTACCTTTAAACCTGCTTTTAATCCGCCTTTTGCTGCGGTAGAAGCTACAGTGGTAGCACCAAAACTAGCTACACCAGCGATATCAAGAGCAAGAAAACCAACATTAGCAGCGGCCATCCACCAATCGCCTTTTGCTGCAGAGCGTACAATCCCAATTACACTCCCTACCACGGGAATCAACTCGGCAGTATCCCACCAGCCCCAGCCTTCATCTTCCTCTTCCTCACTATGTTCATCGGTCATATTGGCCAAATCTTCCTCACTCACCGGAACTTGCCCGCTAGTTATGAATTCGATTTTACCACCTACAGTACAGGGTAGTTTGGATTTAAAAAGCAATGTTTCTTTTCCTTTTATTTTTACCTTATAGGTATCAGTCCAATCTACAGGTGCTGGTGCACAAGCAGAACCGGTGACACTACAAACTCCGAAAGATGGTATATTTGCAATGGGTATCTTATCAGCCTTTGTGCAGGCCATACAACCATTTATCTTAACATTCTGATTGGCCAGCCCTCTGAAAAAATTGGGCGCAGCACCTTTATCGCAATGGCAAACGGCTTTATCAACAATATATTCTAATTCATCAGGCATAATCTTAAGTTATATCGGTATCGTTAGAATTGATTCTTATTGTAGCTGTTCCGCTCATTTTAACATCGGCACCATCAATTTTGGTTTCTGTAGTTCCTTTAACCGAGGCAGATGCTGTCGTACTTTCCATGCTTACATCCGTTTTACCCTTAATAGCCACCCCCATTTCCGTAGCATCTAAAGTAATGCCTTCTGTGTCTGCCGTTGCAGCAATAGTTTTTTTGGCGCTAATTGCTATGGTACCTTCACCACCTCCTTGTTCACCCGGTTGTGCATTAATTGCAATGCTATTACTGGCATTTACAATAAAATCTTTAGTATTAATGGTAAAAGAATTGGGTGCCGTTAACGTAACCTGCCCATTACCATGCATAGTGATTACATTACCACTGGGGTCTTTAACGTTAATGCTGCCATTACTATCGTCCATAATAATAGTGTTGCCGCTTCTGGTAGTTAATGATTTGGTTTTATTGGTATCTCCTCCACCGCTTCCCGATTTGCCATGATAAACACTGCCCAATACGATGGGACGAGCTATATTTCCCTCTTCAAAGGCTATCACCACCTGGTCACCCGCTTCAGGTACAAAAGAAAATCCACGGTTTTTAGTTACCGTTTCACTGCTTCCGGCATCTGGTGTTATTACCCTTAGCCATTCTGTTACGTCGTTGCTTTGGCATTCCCACTTAAATTTAACTTTAATGCGACCTTGTCCTTTCGGATCAGCGTTATCTACTACATCTGCTAGCTGCATATCCGGGTTCGGTTTAGTATAATTTTGTACCCGGATACGTTCTGTTGTAGAAACCAGCCCTTCAAAAGTATTGTAATATTTACCTGTATCATCAATATCATGATTAATACTGGTAATAAGAAATTTACCCAGACTCTCGGTATCGAAGGCAAGTTCTTTTCTGACACTCATCGTAATTTCTGCAATACTGCCTATTACCAGCGCTGCATTATCGCCACTTCCGTGCACCTTTAGAAGATTACTAATATTTGCTTTTTCCTCATTATCTACGTGGCTCTTGATATCACTATTGTTATCAACCCTGATTAAAGATGGCTGGTTGAATATCTTGCTAAATGTTTTATTAGATGCCTGAATAGCATGATCCAAATCGGGCGATCCGTTGGCGGCAGCAGCACTTTCACTATGCAACATTTCATCCTGCTTAGGGTTATAGGCAAAACGTCTGTTTTTGATCGGCGCAATTTCCATCGCGTATTGTAGGTTTTGTACATCCCTGCCATAAATTAAGGCAACCTCTTTTTGATCATCTGGCTTGCCAAAATTTAATTGTTTACCATCATAATAAAACCATTCATGGTATTCGCCCGAAAGCCTGTTCAAAAAATCGAAATCACTTTCACGGTATTGGATCAGATAATCAATAGGTTCTTTTCTCTCTGCGTTGGCTACTATTTTAATATCATTTGAAGGAACATCTGATGTGGCAAGATTTACAATAGTATTTAAATCTTTATCAAGATAAGAACCCAGATCTGGTCCTCGGTCAATCAAAATAGTTGGACTGTAACCGCTCACGATCAGTATACCATGATAACCATGGCTCTGCGCCAGTTCTACCTTCGTAACCAAACCGGCAAACTCCTGTAAGCTCCCGGCATCATAACCAAAGGAAGCGGTAAGGGTTTTACCCACAAAATCACGACTATCATCCAAACTGATCATTCCGGGAGAACCCATCTGATCATGGTTAAACCGCAGTTCAAAATAATGATGCGCATTAAAGGCCTGCTTTAAACTGAAGGAAGCGAAATGGGTAATGGCCTTGTCTTCAATATTTATTTCGGTGATTAATTTCTTTTCCATATCAACTAAATAATCGTTTTGTGCCTACTTGAACAATCCGCCGCGAAAGGTTAAAATGCTTCGCTTTCCCGTGAGCGCAGAACCGTTTTTTGTTTCATTTACCTCGGGATAACTAATGGTTTTATCTTTAGCATTATAGGTTATGGCCAACTGTGCCAGGCTTTTTTCCTTATCCTGGTCTTCCTGAAGTGCTGCAGAGGCGAATAACTGTGTTTTAACCGTTTTGCCTATTTTGAACAATGCTTTATTAATGCTGAATTTTGCCTGATCGATTACAAGCGTATGGGCTACCGTATAAGGTTCGGTCCCACTCATTTGTCCATAACCGGTTAAGAGATATGTTTTTTGAGGCGATGTGTTTAACGTATACAGGTGATCAAAAAATGGCGTAGGACTGCCTTCATCATCTTTATCCTGATAAAGATTGTTAAATGAAAGCGCTGTTACCGTATTATTTTCATCCTTATATTGCACAATATTTTGCACATGCCACATCGAACCCGAATAGGGAGAAAGCCAATAAAAGATTCTAAGTTTACCATCATCTGCAGTTAACAACTGAATGTCGTATTTCTTCAAATTGGTGAAGTCAGTTTCAAATGCCTTTGGTTTTCGCAGGGTTTTAATAAACGCATTTATAAAGATCTGTTCAGCTTCAGTATTACCGTCATTTCTATAACGCTCAACCGAAGCCACCATCTGCGCAGCCAGTTTTTCGAGCGTATCTATCTTGTCAGGTACTGAGTCTAATTTCTGACCTGAAGCAGCAGCGGTATCATTGGCTTTTGCGAACGGTTGCTGATCATGCTTCGCCCCGCATGAAGACAGTAGGAAAGCCAGAGAAAAAAATAAAATGCCTGTTGCTTTCATATCATTGCCTTGGTATATTGATGATTCCCCTATTTTCCATTGCTTTTAAAATAACTGCTGTTCCGATCTGCTTATTGATGTATTCGAGGCTAAAAACATGATCTCTGGGGAAACCTCCTTTTGTATACAGGTTAGAACCACCCCACAGATAGGGCGAATTGATGTTATGGTTTTGATAAGCTTTCGCGATACCGTTATACTGCTCTAAGCGAAGTAAAATCCTGGGTAATGACCAAACGGTTTCTTTATCCAGACCACGTAACTTGAGCGCATCAACTGCACTTTCTTCAAAAGTAAACGGTGGCCCGTGGGAAATTTTTGGTCTATTTGCCGGATGCTGCCTGGTAAACCCACTTAAAGGATCGCCATTATGCAGGTGCCTGCTGAAATCTGAATTGCTTTCTCTATAATGTACACAGGCAATAAAATACCATGGTATACCGCTGGTTTTGGAAAAAAGGCCGGTATCGGAAAATGATCTGCTAAAAAAACTACTCACCATTTTTGGATTCTTTTCCTTTAAGCTATTTTCAGGCTCGGTAAAAAAGCAGGCATTTCGGTAAGTATATTCAGTTAAATTAAGCAGTTTATTTCTGATTGCCTGATATCTTGATTTATTGCTTAATATCTTACTATCAATAATCCGGTTAATTTCTGCAGATTTTAATGGAGAAATTGTACAACGATTAAAAAGGTTGATGTATTCTAAATCGGTAGCCATAGGTATCTCTTTTGATCATGCCCCAAAAAGAAAAATCGTTATCGGCAACAACATGGCTGCTAACCGATAACAATTTAGGATTAAGCCTTTGGCCAATCGTTTTCGTGCTCGGCGTTGCCGAGTTTCAGCTTGCGTGCCGATACCACAAAACTTAAAGTCATCGGTGTATTGTCGTTTACAGCAATACCCTCGTTGTATTGGATAATGTAACCATCTTCAAAAGACAGTTCCTTCATTTTTGCGTCTTCC
>Ga0182008_10000329_pt1 | contig 37581 bp, 34 predicted proteins | sample Sormic07211129_1_FD_120482 | JGI IMG/M metagenome (GOLD analysis project Ga0182008, IMG submission 120482) | Rhizosphere microbial communities from Sorghum bicolor, Mead, Nebraska, USA - 072115-129_1 metaG | ecosystem: Host-associated > Plants > Roots > Rhizosphere | place: USA: Nebraska...
ACCTTCTCGGCCCTGAACTGGTCCGCGACCTTGTTTCGTTCATCAAGGAAGCCGAAGCGGACGAGACCATTCGCGTGGTCGTGTTCAAGAGCGGCAACCCGGACTACTTCATTTCGCACGTAGACGTTACCCGCATCAAGGAGTATCGCGACGAGGCTGCCAAGCTGACTGGCGAGGCATCCATCGGGCTCCTGTTTCGCTATCTGAGCGAGAGCCGCCTGGTCACCATCGCGCAGATCGAGGGTCGCGTTCGCGCTGCTGGAAGCGAGTTCGTACTGGCGTGCGACATGCGCTTTGCCGCGCGCGAATCAGCGATCTTTAGCCAGATAGAGCCTGCATTCGGAATGATTCCCGGCGGTGGCGCCATTCAGCATCTCACCCGCCTCATGGGGCGGGCACGAGCCTTGGAAGTCTTACTGAGCGCGGAAGATTACGACGCGACAGTGGCTGAGCAATACGGCTGGATCAATCGAGCCCTACCTGCGGAGGCCTTGGGTGATTTCATCCGCACGCTCGCTCATCGGGTCGCTCGCTTTCCCGCTGCGGGCCGGACGATCATCAAGCACCGGGTCAATGCGATTGCGCTCGCTTCTATCGAGGACTTCCGGCGCGACTCCGATCTCTTTGGCGAGAGCGCGCGAAATCCCGATGCACAAAGCCGTATGCAGGCCGCGATGCAGCGTGGCTTCCAGACCCCCGGCGCGGAGCTGGACCTGGCCCGGATGCTCGGCGAGTTGGCTGATCACTGATTGAGACGAGGTTGTGCCCATGTTCCGCAAAGAAGACGTCCGCTTCCCCGTCGAGGGTGGTATCGAGTTGTCGGCGTGGCTGTTCGTACCGGAGCGGCAGACCGCTCCCTTGCCCGCCATCACCATGTCCCATGGCTATGGCGGCACGAAGTACCACAGCATCGAACCCATGGCCGAAGCCTTTGCGGCGGCGGGTTTCGTGGTGCTACTGCACGATCATCGCGGCTTTGGTGACAGTGGCGGCGAGCCAAGGAACGATATCAACCCGTGGCAGCAGATCACCGATTGGCGCCGGGCGATCTCCTATCTCCATCACACCACAGCTACCGATCTTTCCCTCAAGGCGTACGCACGGGCGCTCGAGCCCAAGTGGCTCGTCATGATCAAGGGTGGGCACTTTGATCCCTACCTCAGTGAGTTCGAGACGGCGTCGAGCGCAGCCATCGATTGGTTCAAGGCACACCTCTGATCACTGTCGAGCGGTATCAGCTTCATCACATTTTCGGCATCGCATATTAGGAGGAACCACAATGCATCCTTTAAGAAAACTACGGGAATCCGGCAACCCTACACCCGCCCAGGTGAGCGGGCTGCTTGCCGAAAACATCGTATTCAACAGCCCGATCCTGGCACGGTCGATCGAGGGGCGTGAAGCCATCGCGGCGATTTTCGCTCAGTCGAGCTCTACGCGAGGCTCCGGCGCCTATACGGCCGAGTTCAAGCTCGATGAGCGCACCACCTTCCTTCGCTGGGTGGGGACTATGGACGGTCACAAGATCGAGAGTCTGGAGGTCATCGTGGACAACGAGCAGGGGCTGATCGTGGAGCGCACGATTGCCCTTCGACCGTATCCGGCTGTGAAACTGTTCCGCGACGCCATGTATGCATCGCTCAAGGATAAGCTGCCGCCCGATGTTTGGGACTATCCAACACCGTAGTGTGACCGCGACAGGGCGTTTTAGATCGGGTCTGTCAGTATCGGTCTGGAAGAGAAAACCCTGCACGCAGTGGATGGTGAGCCAGCGTGGCCGTACTGCAGGAGATGACTATGACTACGAGGACTACAATGCCCAACGCCTCGCGTCGGGCTTTCGTTGGACTGGGAGCCGGCGTTCTTGCAGCCGCCCTTTCAGCATCGGCGAGAGGCGCTACGCCGCCGGGATCGGTGGCCATTCCAGCGCCTGGAAAGGCGCTTGAGACACGCTATCGAACCATCGATGTGGGTGGGCTGGAGATCTTCTATCGCGAGGCCGGTCCAGCTGCGGCGCCGGTCGTATTGCTACTCCACGGGTTTCCGACGTCCTCCCGAATGTTCCGAAACCTCATTCCGATGCTCGCCGACAAGTACCGGGTGATAGCACCCGACTATCCGGCATTCGGGCACAGCGCCGTCCCTTCTCGCTCCGATTTCCACTATACGCACGCCCACCTTTCGGAGGTGGTGGAGATGCTAATCAGGAGGCTCGGAGTCACACGTTTCGCCATGTATGTGATGGATTTCGGTGGCCCCATCGGATACCGCCTGATGCTCAAATATCCCGAACGTGTCACAGGCGTTGTCGTCCAGAACACACCGGCGTTCGGAGAGCCGATCGTTGGCCCGCTCTGGGCGACTGAGTTAGCGTACTGGAAGGACGGGGCGTCGGCGCATCGGGACGCGGTCCGGTCCAAGCTGACGCCGGATGCCGTTCGCAATCAGTACGTCGCCGGGACGCGCGACCCTTCGCTCATCGACCCCGACAATTGGACGATCGACAGTACCCTATTGGCTCGCCCTGGCGTCGACGAGATCATGCTCGATCTCCTCTACGACATCAGGAACAATCGGCAGACGGTTGCTGATGCACGGCAGTTCTTCAAAGCGCACCAGCGTCAGGTGATGATCGCCACCGGCGTCAACGACCCGCTTTTCCCGGGCGCCAGCATGAGGCCTCCGGCGGACATGCCGGAGATCGAGTTCCACCCGATCGACAGCGGTCACTTCGCGCTTGAAGACCATTGTGCAGAGATCGGGTCACTGACGCGCAACTTCCTGGGGCGGGTGATGCCGGCTCGACGAGGTGAGGCTACTGGCAGGGACGAGTCAGCGCCTACTTGACCTTCGTCGGTCAAGGTCATCGAAGCCCGGAGCAGCGCTACACTCCGCAGCGACTGTGGTGGAGGGCTACTACAGCCGAGTTTAAGCTCGATGAGCGCACTACCTTCCTTCGCTGGGCGGAAACCATGGATGGCCACAAGTCCGAGAGCCTGGAGGTCATCGTGGACAACGAGCAAGGGCTAATCGTGGAGCGTACTATCACCCTCCGGCCGTATCCGGCTCTGAAACTGTTTCGCGACGCCATGTATGCATCGCTCAAGGACAGGCTGCCACCCGATGTTTGGGACTATCCAACACCGTAGTGTGCCCACGACGGGGCGTTTCAAATCGGGGAGGGCGCTAGTGGCATTCTCGTGACCGGCAGCCTAGCCACCGATTCGGGGTGGCCCAATATGAGGTCACCAAATGTCTACGTCCCTGGAGAACACTTTCGCGGCGCATGGAGGAACGGAGCAGTGGCGCCGCTTCTCATAGGTGGAAGCGGACGCCGTCACTCTCTTGGTACGGAGTCTTGAAATCCGCGACGACTTCGACACGCCTTTTGCAAGAGCGGGTTATGCCGGTACGGAAGTAATCCATCTGCGCATCGAACAGCACTTGGTATGGATTCATGCTCGGTATCCCTGTTGGAGCGTTATTCTGGTTTGTGCTCATTTCAGGATCACGATTGCATCGTGAGAACCATTCGAAAGCGTACCTTGCCCGACATCATCTTGGCGTAGGCCTCCGGGGCTTTCTCTAGCGGCATGGTCTCGATCATCGCCGCGACCCCGGTAAGCACACTGAACTTCAGCGTCGCGTCGCCGGTGGCGGGGTCTCCGGTCAGGGCGCCCTCGATCGAGCGGTTGCCAAATAGGAGGTCTAATGTCGAGACTTCGACCGGATCGGGCGTTGCTCCAAGCGTCACGACTTTGCCGCGCGGGCGAAGGCCCTTCACCGTTTGCGCCACCGCCTTGCCGCCGGACGCCGTGGCGATCACCAACACCGCTCCGCCCAGCTCTTGAAGCGCCTGCCCCGGATCAACCGAGGAACTGTCGACATAATGGTGCGCGCCGAGCTTTCTCGCGAGTTCAGCCTTGTCTGCCCCACGCCCGATCGCGACGACCTCGAAGCCCATGTGCCGCGCATACTGGACACCCAGATGCCCGAGCCCGCCGATCCCCAATACGGCAACGAGGTCGCCTGCTTTCGCGGGGGCGTTGCGGAGTGCACTGAACGTCGTGAGGCCGGCGCATAGAAGCGGCGCCGCATCGACGGCAGCGAGGTCATCGGGAATCGACATGAGGCCGCTCGCCTTGGCGATCAACACCTCGGCGTAGCCGCCATCAAGCTGGACCCCGGTGAACTCCTGATTGCGACAATTGACAAGATCGCCACCCCGACACCGATCGCAATGCCCACAACTGCCACCCAAGAATCCCACGCCGACGCGCTGACCGACGACCCATCCCTCGACACCTGCGCCGACCATGTCGATCACACCCACGGCCTCATGCCCCGGCACGCGCGGCCAAGTGATCGGAAGTATGCCCTCCACCGTTGCCGAGTCGGAATGGCAGATACCGCATGCCTCGACACGTATGCGGACATAGCCGGGTTTCGGATCGACCAACGGCAACTGGGTCAGTTCGAATTTGCCGGGGCTGACGACTTGAACGGCGCGATAGGTTACTTCGGTGTTAGACATTGCTCTTTCCTCACTGTCGATAGTCTCAATGCTGCGTGGCGCGCATGCCGCCGTTACAGGCAACTCACATTGCGGATACTCGCGTCCGTGGAAGTCACTTCAGCTCGATGCTCGACATTCCTATCGACGCCACAAGCAGATCTCGGTTTGGGGTGTTGTCGGGTAGGCGAGGGAACATGGCGTGCCTGGTCGGGAACATGATTCCGCCGGCTTCCAGATACTCTCCAGCGTAGTGCGCAGCCTGCGTTCCGCCTGAAACATCCACATCGTAGTCGTGGCGCTTCAGCAGACCCTGGCCGTCGAAGTAGAGGGTCTGTTTAGTGCTGTGCGTAGCGATGCTCGCGGGAAAACGGATATGTAGGCGACGCCAGGTTTCCCCGTTCTCCTCCCACGAAGTCCCCTCCTCGCTCGCGACGTCGGGTCGGGCCAGGAGAAAAGGCAGATTGAGATAGGTCCACATGGCGTAGCCGGCGAAATAGGCCAGCTGCAGCTTGCTCCACGGCGTTTCCAGCGCATGGCCGGCGAACGAGGCGCGCGGCTCTTTCAGCTCTTCGATTAGTTCTCCGTTCTCGCTTTCGAGGGCGACTCTGTGGGGTTCGAACCTGGTCCGCGCGCGATCAGCCAAGAACGGATGGTGAGAGGCCCATTCGTTCCGCGTGCCGACAGTCACGTTGGTCCCACCAGCCATGCCGGGATGCCCCTTGAGGCCCCAAAGGGCTCCGCCTAGTTCGAGATGCGCGGCAATGGACTCGAGCTCATTCCACCGCTTCAAACCGCCATGAACTTCTATTGTGTGTTCTACCAAGGTATTCATTACAGCAGTCTCCTGTACGAGATTCGTTCAATTACTTACATGCAGCAGATCAGAAAGACGCCCGCAAAAGCGATGAGGATGGTGGTGGCAGTCAGGTCCACGGCATCTATCGTCCTGAGTGGCAGTCCATCGCGGCACCAGGTTCTGTTGGTCAGAGCACCGGCAAGAGAGTGGTGGCCCAATCCGATCTCAATAGTCGAACCATTGGTTGAGAGCTTCGACCTTTTCCTTCGTGTACGGCGGAAACAGGTGATCGATGGAGACGTCGGGAGGCGAGACGAGAATCGACTTCGCGTGCGTCAATGAGTCGAACCCATGCTTCCCGTAGTAGTGTCCGATGCCTGACGTACCGACGCCGCCGTACGGCATGCTTTCGATGAACAGGAACACATTCGTCTGATTGACTGCACCGCCGCCGAAGGACAGCGAGCCGAGCACGCGGTCGATGACTTTCTGATCGCGGCTGAACAGATACGCGCCAAGAGGCTTGGGCAGCGACTTGATCTTCGCGAGCAATTCGTTCAGATCGGAATAGACCAGAATCGGCAGGATGGGCCCGAAGATCTCGTCCTGCATGATTTTGTCGGACCAGGTGACGGGATAGAGAATCGTCGGATCAAGATACCGCTCCGCTTCGTCGAAGCGGCCGCCGGCGACAACTTTGTCAGGGTCGATCAGGGACGCCAGGCGTTTCACCGTTGCCGACGTGATGAGGCGCGAGTAATCGTCCGGCCGGCTCTTGGGATCGTCGCCGTAGAGTTCGACCACCGCCTTCTTGCAGGCGGCGACGAAATCTTCCGCGACGGATTCGTGGACGACGGCATAGCCGGGAGAGACGCACCACTGCCCGCCCCAAGCGGTCGCTCCCCACACGATCTTCTTCGCTGCATCGGCAATGTTTGCCGTGGCGTCGACAATCGCCGGGTTTTGTCCCCCCAGTTCGAGGAGAACGGGCGTCAGGTGTTCCGCCGCCGCCTTCATGACGGCCTTGCCGGCGCCGACGCTGCCGGTGAGAAAGATGAAGTCGAACGGCAGCTTCAGGATCTCCGTCATGCGTTCGCGATCGCCCGTGATAGCGGCGACATTCTCGGGCTCGAAATACTTCGGTATCAGATCCAGAAGCACTTCGTTCGTCGCCGAGGTTTGCTCGGCCAGCTTCAGGATGACGGGGTTTCCCGCCGACAAGGCGGCCGCGGCCGGGCGCAATGACAAGGTGAGCGGTCCGTTGAACGGGCAGATGACGAGCGTCACGCCGTAAGGCTCGCGGTAGACGAGGCCCTTGTGGCCGCTTGCAGCGAGAAATTTCGGAATAGGCATTTCGACCGGCTTCATCCATTCCTCGAGCTGACCTTTCATTGTTTCGACGGATCCGATCGATGCGGCAACTTCGAAGATGTGCTCCTGCAACGCCGTTTTGAAATCGCGTCTGGACGCCTCGTCGAATCGCTCGAAGTTCTCCTTGAGCATGCGAACGAGCCGATCGAGCTGGTCGATCCGCCATGCATAGGGCTTTGTAGCGTCAGTCGCGAAGTGTGCCTTTTGCCTGGCGAAAAGCTCCTCGAACGTCGTATTTTCCAGTGTGTTCTGTATGGCTTTTAGCATGGCTTTTACTCCGTGATCGGGTGATGGTCGGGTAGGGCACGTTCGGTGCGTCGCCGGAGCGAGCGAAACCCGTCAGGCGCGGATCTGGACCTCGCCGTCGACTTCCTGTACCTCGTATACGTGGAGCGCCGTTGTTGAAGGGCCGCTGATGACTGCTCCGGTGCGGATGTCGAAGCGCGAGCCGTGGCACTGGCACAGGATCGTCGTGCCAGCCAGCAGGCCCCCGGAGAGCGGGCAGGCTTCTTTTGTGCAGGTACATAGATCGTCGAACGCATAAAGATGCTCATCAACGCGCGCGATCGATATGCGCAGCTTGCGATCGCTCAGGTAGTAGGGAACGACAAGGTCGCCTGGAATCGCGTTTCCTTTCCCAAGCGTGCGAAAGGCGGACAAGGATGCTTCAGCCATGGCACGCTCCTTCAATACGGGTAATCGGGAATGACGTCGGACTTTTTCGCGTCCAGGCGCAGCTCGCCTGGCGCGCCCGCGGGCACGATGGGGCGGCGCGGTGCGACCGGAGCGATGCGTTCGTAGCCGGAACCCAGGGGCGGCCGCGTGTCGCTCTCTCCCTTGTTCGGCCAGAGCGACATGGCGCGCTCGGCCAGCGCCGTGATCGTCAACGACGGATTCACGCCCGGATTCGCCGGCAGTACGCCGCCGTCCATGACGTGAAGTCCGGGATGACCGAACACGCGCTGATAAGGGTCGACGGCGCCGTGCTTGCTGGTATCGCCGATCGGAATTCCTCCGATGAAATGCGCCGTCGCAACGCGATCGATGACTTCGGCGAAGGTCGTGCCTTCGCGGCTGCCCATCGTCTTCGCCAACCGCTCGGCGAATTCCTCGACGATCGGGATATGCGATTGCGGTGGCGTGCCCGAGCCCTTCCGGCTGCGCAGCATAAGGCCGTCCCAATACAACTCGATCGATGTGTCGCTCGTCTGCATGCAGAGCATGATCGCTGAGCGTTCCGACCAATGGCGCGGATCGCTGAAGCTCAGCACCTCGGCCGGGTTTTCGGCCAGCTTCTTGAGCCAGGCTGCGAACGGATGTTTCTGTTCGTCCTTGTGGTGATACGTCATCAGCAGGGCGAACAGCGTGCTGCCCGGGCCGTAGTACACCGGTTCGATGCTGGTCTGCGCGTCCGGCCAGACACTCGAAGTGATCGCGACCGATCCCGGCGTGACGTGAATCTTCTCCGGATCCGCCTTCCATTCCGCATACGGCCGCGTGACCGCGAGCAACTGCTCAGAGTTCGTCCGCGCGCGCTGCCCGAGTTCGCTCGACAGGTTCTGCAGACGACCCTTGTGCTGCATGTGATGGAGCAGCTTCGACGAGCCGTAAGCATGCGCGGAGATGACTACCTGTTCGGCCGTGTATTTATGGCGATGCAGATGCGCCGCGCGCTGCGCCCAGCCCGGATGACGCGTATGCACCTCGAATCCGCCGCCTTCGAGCGGGACGAGGTCGTACACTTCGTGCAGCTCATGCACTTTGGTGCCGAGCTTCTCCGCAAGGTAGAGATAGTTGGTAGTGACCTTGTTCTTGGCGTTGTGCCCGCAACCGACCTGGCAGTTGCCGCAACCGATGCATCCCGTTCGCCGCGGACCCACCCCACCGAAGTACGGATCTTCCGCCTCGATACCGGGTCTGCCGAAGTAGACCCCGACCGGAGCCTTGTTGAACGTTTTCCCTGTGCCCATTTCGGCCGCTACTTGTTGCATATGGCGATCGACGTCGGTGGGCATGTACGGGTAGCGCACGACGCCGAGCATCCGCCGCGCCTGGTCGTAGCAGGGTGCCAGTTCATCGGCCCAATCGGTGATGCCCGCCCAACCCGGCGCATCGAAGAACTGTTTCGGCGGCACGTACAAGGTGTTGCCATAGACGTGCGAGCCACCACCGACGCCCGCTCCGCAGAGGATCAGCGCATCATCGAGGTATTCGATTCGCTGGATGCCGTACATCTCCGCCGCCGGCATCCATAGATAGTCCTTGAGATCCCAGTTGGTTTTCGGGACGTCTTCATCGTTCCAACGCTTGCCGGCTTCCATCACGCCGACCCGGTAGCCCTTCTCGGCGGCGCGGAGCGCGGCGACACTTCCACCGAATCCCGAGCCTATGATCAACACGTCGTAGTCGAAGTTGCTCATGGTTCTTGCACACCCTGCGCCAGTTCCTCTTGGGTATAAAATGGCGCGCGTGTGGACTGGTGACAATTACATCTTCGTATCATCCGGTGCCGGACGTGGCCAACGAAATGTAACGGCCGCGCGTTCTGACGGCACGCGGCCTGTCCAGGACGCCAATGAATGGCACCTTGATGGCAACGATGTTTGACCGGGAACGTCGGCGGTTTACGGTGAACCGGTTTCGATGGCGATGGCGGTTGCCTCTCCGCCGCCGATGCACAACGCGGCGACGCCACGGCGCAAGCCGCGATGGTGCAGGGCGTGGATCAGCGTGACGATAAGGCGTGCACCGGTAGCGCCGATCGGATGACCAAGCGCGCACGCGCCGCCGTTGACGTTGAGACGGTCGCGCGGGATGGCGAGGTCGTGTGCCGCTGCCATCGCGACCACCGCGAAAGCCTCGTTGATTTCGAACGCGTCGACGTCATCGACCTTCCAGCCAACCTTGTCGAGAAGCTTGCTGATGGCGGGAATTGGTGCCGTGGTGTACCACTCCGGCGCGTTGCTGTGCGTCGCGTGGCCCTTGATTTCGGCGAGCACTGGAAAGCCGTTCGCTTCCGCGACCGAGCGACGCATCAGTATCATGGCCGCGGCACCATCGGCGTTCGCCGAAGCGCTTGCCGCCGTGATGGTTCCGGTGGTGCTGAAGGCCGGTTTCAACGTGGCGATCCGGTCAGGAGATACCTTGAGGGGATGCTCGTCATTTTCGACCAGGCGCGTCCCGTCCTTGGCAGGCAGGCTTACGAGGGCAATTTCGGCACGAAACGCGCCCGACTCGATGGCGGCGCGTGCACGCGTGAGCGTTTCATGCGCGTAGCGGTCCTGCGCCGCGCGGTCGAAACAGTACTTGCGCGCGGCCGCCTCACCGAACTCGCCCATCGGCTTACCGCGCTCGTAGGCGTCTTCCAGGCCATCGAGGGTCATGTGGTCGAAGATCTGGTCATGCCCGGCCCGATACCCGCCACGAGCCTTCGCGAGTAGGTACGGCGCATTCGACATCGATTCCATGCCGCCGGCGACGACAATGTTCGCCGAGCCTGCAACGATGGCGTCATGTCCCTGCATCACCGCTTTCATGCCGGATCCGCACACCTTGTTAACGGTGGTTGCACCGGTTCCATCTGGCAGGCCGGCGAGGCGCATCGCCTGCCTCGCGGGCGCCTGTCCTTGCCCGGCCTGGAGCACGTTGCCCATCAGAACCTCATCGACGCGTCCCGGCTCCAGGGCGATCGATGCAAGCGCTGCGTTCATGGCATGACCACCGAGCTGGGCTGCCTTCAGTGGCGCGAGGTCGCCGAGAAAACGGCCGAGTGGGGTACGCTTGGCGGCTACGATGACGATGGGATCGGAAGATGGCATGGGTCTCTGCTCCGCTATGATCGAAGAAATGCTCAATTGGCGCATTCCGGTGCGTTGGACGCTCGTGGTAAAGGACGATTAATGTTTGTCGGAAACTGGTCCGGAACCCATCACCGCCGGGACGCTGCTTGCACGCACTCCAGCAGCTGGTCGGCATTGAAAGGCTTGCGGAGCAGGCACACCGCGTTACACGATGCTGCGCTGGCGAGAATCTCGCGCTCGGTTCGCGCCGTCATAAGGATCACCGGCGCGTATGGCTGATCACGGCCAAGCTCGCTTGCGAGATCGATGCCGCTCATGCCGGGCATCTGGATGTCGGCAACAACGCACATGCAGCGTCGCCGGGCTTCGGATTCCAGGAATGCTTCCGCTGTGCCGAAGGACTCGGTGATATATCCCGCGGAGCGCAACAAGCTCGCCGTCCCCGCACGAACTGATTCGTCGTCGTCAACGACACAGACCAACAGGTTGTTTGGTACTTTCGCCATGGCGCTCACCGAAAACGCGAGGCGGGGCCCCGCGTCTGTCTGCAGAGTGCAGCAATCCGGGTGAGGGCGAAATTATACAGAGGTGTTGCCGGTCAACGGGGACTCGGCGTCCAGCTGGAGCTCGCTCGCCATGCGCACCAGATCCGCAAGCGTGCGTGCACCCATCTTGCGCATGGCGCGCCCACGATGGACCTTGACGGTGATCTCGCTCAGGTTGAGCAAGCCTGCCACCTGCTTGTTCATCTTGCCCGCGGTCACCAGCGCCATCACCTGTTGCTCGCGCGCGCTCAAGGTGGTGTAGCGCTTGTGCAGGGTATCCAGTTCCTGCTCGCCGGCGCGCCGCACCCGATCCTTTACGATCGCCGCATCGACGGCATCAAGCATGTCCTGATCGCGAAAGGGCTTGGTCAGGAAGTCGACGGCACCAGCCTTCATGCCGCGCACGGACATTGGGATATCGCCGTGGCCGGTGATGAACACCACGGGGATGCGGATTTTCAATTGGGCGAGGCGCTCCTGGAAATCGAGTCCGCTGGTGCCCGGCAGGCGCACGTCGAGCACAAGGCATGATGGACAATCCGGCCGTGCCGCCTTGAGGAATTCCTGCGCAGAGCCATGCAGCTGCGTTTTCAGGCCGACTGATCGGAACAGGCTGTCAAGCGCGCTTCTGACGGACTCGTCATCATCGATGATGTGAACCAGTGGGTCCATAGCGTACTCCGCGCGAAGGGGTGATCCGACGCTCGGTATGTTCCGCCGAGGGCTGTGCCTTGGCAATTCCGGAGCCATACTTATGCTCCAACGACCTGTTCATGGCGGGGGGCTCGTCGGGTGATCCGCCCTGCTTGGGTAGCGCCGATTCCGTCCAGGGTGTCCGTGATCAAGTTCGTTTGTGCGTTCATGGCCTGCGCCCTGGCGTGCGGTGCAATACAAGCTGGGCATTCTGGTTTGCGCCCTGGCAGCGCACCATCGGACCTGCGGATACCTCCCCTATATCTTTGTATTATCGACACCGCCCGAGTGTGCCGCAGGCATACACTAAGGTATGTCCATCGATCCCCGAGAAGCGATGACAGCTGATGTCCTCGATCTGATTCACGAGGCCGTCTTGCTGCGCGACCTCGAGGGGCGCGTGCTCTATTGGAACAAAGCAGCCGTCAGGCTTTATGGCTGGAAGGCTGATCAAGCCCTGGGGAGAGATGCGCACCAGCTGCTGAACACGCGGCAGTACCAACCCATGTCGAGCCTGGAGGCGACATTGTGGCGCGACAAGTCCTGGCACGGCAAGTTGATGCGCACCAGTGCGAGCGGCGAAGAACTCGTCGTCGACGCACGCTGGTCGTTGCGCCATGATGCGTGCGGCAATCCGGTCGCCGTTCTCGACGTCAGTCGTGACATCACGACGCGCGCATCGATGCCTGGCGGCAGCGACCGGCGCTATCACAACCTGTTCGAAAGCCCTGCCGCCGCGTTCTTCGAAGTGGACTTCCGGGACGTCGGCGCCATGATGGACCAGTTGCACGAGTCCGGTATCGTCGATCTTCACGGCTACCTGCGGGAACATCCGGCCGCCGTCCGAAACATGATGCGGTTGACCCGCGTGATCAAGGCGAATGAACAGGCCGTAGAAAAATTCGGTGCCCCCGACGAGCAGGCACTGCTCGGCCCATCGGACAGGTTCTGGCCGGATGCATCCACGGCCGTATTTGCTGAAAGCGTGGTGGCTGCCATCAGCGGGCAGCAGAACTTTGTTCGCGAGACCACTCTGCGTACCGTCCAAGGCGTCGAGTTCGATGCCGAATTTGCCGTGCACTTTGATCCGGAGAACACCGGCAGCGGGTTGGTCACCGTCGGCGTCGTCGACGTTACCCACCGCAATCGGGCGCTCGCGGCGCTGGAACATGCCGAATTCATGTACCGCAACCTCTTCCATGGAGCATCACTGCCATTTTTTCGGATCGATTCGACGCGTCTGACCGCCATGTTTGAGCAACTTCGCGCAGCCGGTATCACCGATCTGGATGAGTACATCACGGTGCATCCTGATTTCCTGTGCGCCGCCATGGATGCATCGGTCATCGTTGAAGCGAACGCGCTGGCGGCAACGCTCTATGGCGTGGACAGTGCGGAAGAACTCCATGGCCCCATAACGCGCTTCTTTATCCCGGGCCATGACGTAGTCCTGCGAAAATGCTTCGTGGCGGGCTTCGCGGGTGCGCCAGGCTATCAGGGCGAGGTCAAGCTGCGTCGCCCAGATGGAAGCGAGATCGACGTGCTGTTGCTCGTCATCGCGACGAATGAAATGCGCGAAAGGGGGATCGTGCTCGTTGGCCACATCGACATTAGCGAGCAGGTCGCCGCCCGGACGGCGGTGAAGCGCATGCAGGCCGACCTGGCACATGCCGCGCGCGTGTCGATGCTCGGCGAGCTGACTGCATCGATCGCTCATGAGATCAATCAGCCGCTGACCGCGATCACCACGAACGCAGAAGCGGGCATGCGCTGGCTAAATCGTGCGGACCCCGATGTCGTGGAGGTCCGCACACTGATGGGCAGGGTGGCTGGCGACGCGCGTCGCGCTGCCGACATCATCCAGCGCGTGCGCGGGATGGCCGCGCACCAGGCTTCCGAGAAGGCGCTGCTGGCTATCAATGGCGTGATCGAGGAAGCGGCCCTGTTCCTGCAGCATGAGATGCAGGCGAACCAAGTGCGGCTCGTGCTCGAACTTTGCGCGGACCTGCCCAGCATTCGGGCAGACCGTATCCAGATGCAGCAGGTGATCGTGAATCTTGCGATAAACGCGATTCAGGCAATGGCTGGCGCGGCTTTCGGGAACCGGCGCCTGCGCATCGCCAGCAGCCTCACGGACGCGGATCATGTCCTGGTCCAAGTCGAGGATTCAGGTCCCGGCATCGCGCCGGAAAGCATGCCGCACCTGTTCGAGCGTTTTTACTCGACCAAGAACGGCGGCATGGGCATGGGGCTACCGATCTGCCAGTCGATCATCGAGGCGCACGGCGGCCGCATCGACGTCGCCAACGGCACATGGGGCGGCGCGCGATTCTCGTTCGTGCTTCCGGCGGCGGCCGATACGAAGGTATAACGCGCCGCACCGAACGCACGATTGGCCGCGCGCCGGCAACCACTCAGTATCGTTCATGCCGAACAACCGGCGATTCCGAGTGTGGACCATGGAAACAAGAACTTTCTCCGGTGCCATCGAGTTCACGGTCATCGAGGTCACGGAGGAACAAGTGGTCGCCACTATGCCGGTTCGGGAGGGCGTGCTGAATCCCTTTGGCGTGGCTTACGCCGGCGCGATTCTCTGGTTCGCCGACGTTTGCGCGACGGTACTGATCGCAGGAAAGAGAACGATTGCACCGGGCGAAGCCGGCTTCCCGCTCGCCATCAATCTCAACGCCGCGTTGCTGGGTAACCAGAAGGTCGGCACGTTCACCGCTACGTCGCGCTTCGTCAAGAAAGGCCGGACCTTGAGCGTGGTGCGTACATCGCTGCACGGTGACGACGGCCGTGTTATCGCCGAGGTGACGACGAGCCATGTCGCGGCGAAGTAGCGCCTGCACGGTTTGCACACCGCGGCACCGCGCCCCCGTCCGCCGATACCTAGATATAACGTCGAGCGACCGACGTAGAATGGTTGCGAGGCTACCCCGATCGTATATTTACCCGCGACACCATGCGGGGCATCGAGGGTAATCATGAACGCTCGGGGGCTGGTTTTCGGGTTGAACTGCGCGATCGCGTCGATCCTTGCGCTGTTCGTTGCGTTTAGTTTCGAGTTGCCCAATCCTTCTTGGGCAGTACTCACGGTGTACATCACCAGCCAGCCGATGACGCAGGGTGGCGTATGGGGTAAGGCGCTGTATCGCGTGGTTGGTACGGTCGTCGCGCTGACGGCGGCATTGATCATCATCCCCAACCTGATCGACGCGCCCGAGCTAATGATCCTGGCGCTGGCCGCATGGCTTGGCCTGTGCCTTTACCTGTCGCTGCTGGACCGCTCGCCGCGTTCCTACGCTTTCATGCTGAGCGGCTACACGGGAATACTGGTAGCCCTGCCGGTCATCACCGCCGATCCGAGCACAATCTTCGACACGGCGATCGCCCGCACCGAGGAAATCCTGTGCGGTGTCGGCGCTGCGGCCTTGGTACATGGCCTGTTCTCCTTCCATTCGGCGCGAAGTGCCTTGTATGCCAAGCTCGACCAGACGCTTGGCGACGCGAGAACCTGGGTCGTCGGCGCCATCACCGCATCGGCGCTACCGGAGGAACGCCTAGCGCGGCGGCGGCTCGCCTCCGACATCAGCGAGCTGGTGAACCTCGCTATGGTGCTGCGCTTCGAATTCCCGGAACTGCATACTCGTTTCGGGGTGCTTCGTTCACTTGAAGACCGTCTGGTTGCGCTGCTGCCGCTACTGTCGGCGGTGGAATCGCGCCGCGAGGCATTGCAGGAATTGGGTCCGCTGAATCCTGACATGGCCATCCTGGCGCGGGATCTTGGAGCCTGGGTCCGGACGACGTCTTTTTCCGCCGATACCTTCGAATCCCTGATGCTACGAAGTGCGGCGATCCGGCCGCATGTCGATGACGGGGCGTCCTCTAAAGCCTTGCTCGAGCTCAGCTACGTGCACCGTATCGCCTTGCTTGCGGGTGCGTGGCGCGACTGCCTCGAACTCGCACACGCCATGCGCGAACCCCATCGGCCGATCGATGCGCGCCTCTTGCCCATGGTTGAAGACCACACGCCACGCAAGCTGCATGTCGACCACGGCATCGCCTTCTGGTCGGCATTGGTCGGCGCGCTGGCCGTCGGCGCGAGCGCCGCATTCGGCTTCCTGCTGGAATGGCCGCCGGCCATCAACGCGATGGGGCTTGCGGCGGTTTTCGGTTCCCTGTTCGCGACGTTCGATGATCCCACGCCACTGCAAGAGCGTTTCCTGGTCTGGACGTTGGTCGTCGCGATACCCCTGTCGGCAGTTTACGTGTTCGCGATCCTGGCAGCGGTGAATGACTTCTTGGAACTCGCGCTTTGCCTGTTTCCGCTGTATGCCTTGCTGGGCTACTTCATGTCGCAGCCAAAGTTCGCACTGCAGGCGTTGTCGGTGCTGATCAGCTCGACCACCCTGATAGGGCTGCAACCGTCGTACAGGCCTGACTTCGTCACGTTCGCGACGACCGTAGTGGCGGTGATCGTCGGTACGGTCATTGCGCTGGAGCTGACGCGGTTCCTGCGCGTGATGAGCCCTGAGTTTGTCGCAAGGCGGCTATTGCGTCATGGGTGGTCGGATCTCGCCACGATGGCGCACTGGCCGTTGCGGCAAACCGTTGGCCAGTTCGCCATGCGCATGCTGGACCGCCTGCATCTGCTCATGCCCCGCGCGGCCCGTGCGGTAGCGAGCTACGAGCTGAGCCTGAGCGACGTGCTACGCGATCTGCAGATCGGCTTCAATCTCTCGGAACTCGCCGCCGTCGCCGCGCAATTGCCCGAAGCTCGCCGTTCCGTTCGCGCATTGGACATTTATCTTGCTGGTTACTTCAACGCGCTTGCCGAAGGCGGCGCAAAGTCTTTGGGCAAGCCAACCGCCAACGGGATCGAAATCGTCACGCAGCATCTGCTTGCCATGCCGCCTTCGGAAGTGCGCGATCGCGGTGTAGCCGCGGCAGTTGGCTTGCGCGAGAACCTGATGTCGCTGCAAAGGCAGGTATCTGCCGCGGAGGGCTCTGCATGATCGCCGAGGTCAACGTGTTTGGCGTTCTAGTCAGCAGCGTCCTGCTGAGCGCGCTGCTTGCCTGGGTTGTGCTGGTCCCGCTGCGACGCGTGCTGGCGTGGTGTGGCTTCTATCGTTGGACGTGGCACCGCCATCTGGTCGATGCCGCCCTGTTCGTTCTGCTATGGGGTTCGACGACTGCCTTCCTTCCATCGCTCATTCGCCTGCTTTGATTACGGATATCACCATGAACCCTTCACTTGCCAAGATAGTGCGCGGTGCGGCAACCGTCGTGCTGGTCGCCGCCGCCGCGCTGGTGCTGAGATCGCTGTGGATCCATTACAAGGTCGAGCCGTGGACTCGCGATGGAAGGGTGCGAGCCGATGTGGTCGAGATCGCGGCGGACGTTTCCGGGTTGGTGTCGGAGGTGCGCGTGCATGATGACCAGATCGTCAAGGCTGGCGACACGCTATTCGTGATCGACCGCGAGCGCTTCCAGCTCGCCGTCTCCCAGGCCACGGCGACGCGCGAGGCGTTGCGCGTCCAGCTCGACCAGTCCATTCGCGAAAACCGGCGCGACAAGAGCCTGGGCGATCTTGTCTCGGCCGAGGTGGTCGAGCAGAGCCGCACCAAGATCGACCAGTTGCGGGCGTCGATCGCGCAGGCCGATGCCACGCTCGCACAAGCGAAATTGAACCTGGACCGCACGCAGATCAAGGCGCCGGTCGACGGCATCGTGACCAACCTCGATCTTCGCCCGGGTGACTACGCCAATGCGGGCCACTCCTCGCTTGCGCTCATCGACACCGGATCGCTGTACGTCGTGGGCTATTTCGAGGAAACGAAACTCCCCCACATTGCTGTGGGTGACGCCGTGCGCATCCAGCTCATGGGCGACGACAAGGTATTCAGCGGCCACATCGAGAGCATCGCCGGCGGCATCGAGGAGCGCGACCGTGCGGTGGGGCAACGCATGCTGGCGAACGTGACGCCGACATTCAACTGGGTGCGCCTCGCGCAGCGCATCCCCATCCGCGTCGCGATCGACAAGGTACCGGCCGATGTGAAGCTGATCGTCGGGCGCACCGCCACGGTCACCGTAGTCCCACCCAAAAAGAACGCGTGGGTGCGGCAATGAACATCCGCAGGCTGCTGATCACGCTATGTGTATTGGTCCTCGCCGGATGCGCGTCGGTCAATACGCCGTACCAGCGTCCCTCCGCTGCATTGATCAATGCGTCGACGGCACAGGAGGCGCTCGTGTATGGCGACACGCCGCAGTTTGCCAAGGATGCTCCCCCGGCACTGTGGTGGCAGCTCTATCACGATCCGGTGCTGAATGATCTGGTCGAGCAAGCCATCCGGGCCAACACCGATCTACGTGTGGCGAAAGCGAACATCGCACGCGCCGCGGCAGGCCTGGAGATCTCGGAAGATGCCGCGCGCCCGCAAACCAACCTGCAGGCAGGGGCGGCCTACGAACGCCTGTCAGCGGAGGAAGAGCTGCATCCAGGCAAGCCATTCCCCAACGAGCGTGTCTACACGATGAGCGCGTCCGTGTCGTACCAACTGGATCTTTTCGGCCAGATCGACGCGAGCATCAAGGCATCACGGACTGACGTCGATGCCGCCAAGGCGGCCTACGACGCGACGCTCATCACCGTGGTTGCGGAAACGACCCGGGCCTATCTGGATGCGTGCTCCGCCAGCCGTGAAATCGGGGTCGCAGAGCGTCAGGTGGAGCTGCAGCGGCAAAGCACCGATCTAACGCAGAAGTTGTTCAGTGCTGGCCGCGGCATTTCGCTGGACGTCACGCGTTCGGCGACGCAGCAGGATCAGGTAGCTTCCACGGTTCCTCTGCTGCGTGCGCAACGTGAGCTGGCCCTGTTGCGACTCAACGCATTACTCGGCCGCCCGTCGTCGGAAACATTGCCGGAGGCAGGCGCGTGCACGCACGAGCCGACGTTGTCCGAACCGATTCCAGTAGGAGATGGTGCACAGCTTCTGGCGCGTCGTCCCGATGTTCGCCGTGCCGAGCTGGAGCTGAAAGCCGCCACGCTCCGCATCGGCGTGGCCAAGGGCGATCTGTACCCGAAGATCGTGTTTGGCGCCTCGGTCGGCTCGACGGGATTGCAGGACAACTTCCTCAAGAACGACACGTTCAAGTTCTTCCTTGGCCCGTTGATAAGCTGGCAGTTTCCCAATCGAGCTCGCGTGTATGGCGCGATCCACGGTGCTGAGGCACAGACCGATGCGGCATTCGCGCGCTTTGATGGGGTGGTGCTCACCGCGCTGCGCGAAACGTCCAGCGCACTCGCCGTCTATTCAAGGGACCTCGAGCGCCACAGGCTGCTTGAGTCGGCGCGCGACAAGGCGCTCGTGGCGGCGAAGGATTCCGAATCGCTCTATGCCTCCGGTCGCCAGGGGTACTTCCCCGTGCTCGACGCGAATCGCGTGTTGATTCAGACCGAGCAAACGCTTGCTTCCTCCCAGAGCCGCATTGCTAGCGACCAGGTACAGTTGTTTCTGGCGCTCGGTGGTGGCTGGGAAGGGAACGATAGGCAGGACGAGCTTCACGCATCTTCGGCCCATCCGTAGCCACGGTTCATTTGGCCACGATGAAGTTGTTGCATCAGGGGTTGGGTTGGAGTGATGCCAACGAGACGGCGAAGAAGCTTGATGGCGCTTCATACGGCAGAAATCGCCGATCGATGCCATTGAGGATGCATTGACGCCACGCGAGATTGCCGTGCTGATGTCGCTTGCCGCAGGCAACTCCAACAAGGCCGTTGCCATTCGTCTGGCCATTCCCGAAGAAACCGTCAAGGCGCACATGAAGAACATTCTGGCCAAGTTGGACGCACGGGATCGGACTCAAGCCGTAACGATCGTGTTCAAGTGGGGAATCATTGGTCCATAACGGATAGGTTAAGACGACAACTGTCACAGCAATGCGCCGCGAACATCTCACTCCTTGGGTTTGTCGCTTTCTCGCCATCGTCGGCTTGTGCCTAGTGGCCGCCTGCGGCGTTTCGATCAGACCTTCTGCAGTTCCCGAAGCGGTTTCGCATGGCGACAATCTTGCGGAGGCAAGGCAGTTCGCCCAGCAAGCCGCGAATGAGTCACGACCGAAATGGTCGGCCCGTGCGGCGGTGCGCTGTGCCGCAGCGGCGTATCGCGCCGCAGATACCGATGACTGGATCGATAGCCATGCGGCCATTGCGCTAAGCACGACGTGTACTGGCAAGTTGCTGGACATCTTGCTGCATGCCACGTCGAAACGCTGGACATCGACCACGATGGATATTGCTGGTGTTCCGCTCACGGTCGAATGGCGCGACATGTCACCCAGTCTGGCCGGGGCCGTTCAACTTATTCGTGCGGACAAGGTGATCCTGCCGCGATCAATCGGCCCGCGTGCGGCGGCTCCCGGTTACGGGATTGCGCTGGTGGCCATGACCGCTCGGTGCAACGATCGTCCGCTTTGCGAACTGTATCCACCTGAGGGCGTGTTCCGTCCCGCCACCGCATGGGTCGAAGCTGATGCGGATGGCCGGCTCCGCCTGGTGTTAAGTGACCCCGTTGCGCATCCGTCGGTTGTCATCGGCTCACGCTCCTACCCACTGTCGATGGATTTGACCGCCCCCTACGCCATGCTGATCAAGTCATCCCGACTCAATCGTCTGGCCGTGTGGAACTTGCTCGGTGGCAAGCAGATCGGACTCCGACAAGGGCTCTATCTGCTCCAGGACTACGATCCGGACAAAACTCCCATCGTGATGGTGCATGGCCTTGGTGCTAGCCCGTTGATCTGGGGACATCTGACCAACTTGATCCTCAATGCTCCGGACCTGCGTGCGCGCTATCAGATCTGGCACGTGGTTTATCAAACCAATGCACCCGTACTTGTCGATCGACTGCGCGTACAGCAGTTTATGGACAAGGCCTGGCGCTTGGTCGATCCAGACGGTAAGGATCCCGCGCGCCATGGCATGGTGCTGATCGGTCACAGCATGGGCGGCGTGGTTGCGCGCCTTTTGGTTTCGAACAGCCATGATGTGCTCTGGAACGCGGCCAGCACCGTGCCAATCAACCAGATCCACGGTAGTGCGGACGATCAGGCAACCATCCAGAGCGTGTTCTATTTCACTCCGTATCCTGGCGTCAGCAAGGCCATTTTTCTTGCAGCTCCACATCTGGGCAGTCCAGCCTCTGATGATTTCATCGGCCGCCTGGCAAAGTGGGTCGTGACACCACACGCACCGGAACTGGACGCGTTGCGGCGTTTTGCGGATACCAACTCAGCAACCATTCCACACCAGCTGCTGGCGGAGTATCGCAAGGATGGACTCAGTAGCATCAGTACGTTGAGTACCAACCAACCTGTGAGTCATGCCGCACATGCCCTGATGCCAGCCAGTGGCATTCGCTACTACACCATTGTGGGAAGCCTGCCTGGAGCCAGCGTGCCTGGTGATGGCGTAGTGCCGCTATCCAGTGCAATTCTCCCGGGTGCCGAGTCGACCACCATCGTTACCTCCGGACACAAGGTCTACAACAACAATGAGGCGCTCGGGCAGATCATCAAAATTCTTCGCGAATTCCCCTGATTGGCAACGCTTTGCGCTTTGACAGTCACTGTTTGCGTCATGAGTGTGACCACAAGCTTCGCCGGTTTCCTGTAACCACGATAACTTCGCCTTATCGTGGGTAGGACATGCCCGTTACTAGCCGATAGCACTCGTCGGGCTGCATCCGGGTCAGGCGCGTTCCTGGCGTGGCGCCAACCTTGGTGACGATGACGAGGTTCTCATACCCCGAGTTGCAAACTCGGGGAACACGCCGCTTCGAAGGACGCCCCGTAAGAGACCCTTGCTCAAGTGCTCTGCGCTTGGTGCAGCAGGGGCGAAAGTCGCAATGCGTGTGTTCCAGGGCACCATAGTTCCCCGACGTGCGATGCGCTTACAGCAAGTCGACGAGCTTCCTGCAAAGTTCTTTCGCCGATGCGAAGGTCACGACAGGCGGCAACCGATTCGCCTGGCGGAGCAAGTGCATCAGCAGACAAGCCGCATAGACCCAGCCGTGCGCATCGTCGGCCGCGGGCGCGTCCAGGACTAGGGCCGTGAATCTCTCGGCAACGGGTGGATGGGTATCCGCTATCGCCGCCCGCAAGCCCACCGGCTCCACATGGGCAATGCATAACGCTGCGGTCGCCAGACCCATGATCCGTTTGTTCAGTACCTGCGGGCAAGGTTCTCCGGTTGTTGTGGAGTACTCTGCCACGCGGTCGAGCAACATGGATCGCGCGTGCACATCACAGGCCCGCTCCTCGTCGACGGTGAGTGGGGGTGCATCGCGTTGTGCCGCGAACTGCACATGGCGCAGCTCGTGGAAGAAGGTCGTCGCAGCGGCGAGGCAGGCGAGGTCGAACGTTGCTTTGCCCGTCGGATCCAGCGAGGGGTCCGGGCAAGTGCCGGGCAACGGGATCGTGGGTGGCCACTCCAGGTCGTCCAATTGCTTCGCTTGCCAGAGCAGTCGCGCGAAGTAGACCACCTCGTCCATCTGCGACTCGGCCGACACGAGGTCGGCATCGTCGGTGAGGCCGTGCACGGAAAGGGGAACGTTGAAGGCCTGGGCGAGGAAGATGTGGGGGCTGTATGCCGTGAGCGCTTGCATCCCCAGCGTCGCGATCACCCAATCGAGTGCGAAGGTTTTGTGCATCCAGCTAACACGGTTGCCGCTGGCGCTGATGGCGGCGCCGACGTCGTCTTCCCGGAGATAGAACTCCGGCTGGAACAATTCCCAGCTCTGCCGCATCTCCGCCTCGCGTTCCGGACAGGCGCCCAACAGAACGTTCTCAATGACGTGCGGGGCAACCGGTTGATACGGGGGCATGAGCGTGCACCTTGGGCAATCGGCGTGGAGATGCCGCGTCTGGGCCCGCGAGCTTGACAGACAATCGTCGGAGTTGACCATTGCCTGAGCCGCCCCCTTGGCTTGGAGGGGATCGCTGCGCATTACAATGACCTGCGATGGACACCCTTTTCGAAAACGCGATTCAGTCAATCCAGATTGGGGTCGAAGACTATCTATCGACCGACCCTCGGCGCACGCTTTCCGCAGTGCGAAATCTCTCCGCAGGCGTCCTGTTGCTTCTCAAGGAGCGCCTTCGCGAGTTGTCGCCGGCCGATAGCGACGAAGCGCTGATCCGCCAGAAACTCGTGCCGCAGCGTGATGCGCAAGGTAAGGTCGTTTTCCAGGGCCGTGGCAAGAAGACTGTCGATGTCTTTCAGATGAAGGAGCGACTCCGGTCGTTGGGGGTCGACGTCGACTGGAAGCGGGTCGATGCCATCGTGGCGCTGCGAAACGACATTGAGCACTACTGCACCGCCACCCCGACTCCTAGAATTAAGGAATTACTCGCCGACACGTTTCTCGTCGTTCGCGATTTCATTTCGACGCACCTCGACGCCGAGCCGGTTGACGTTCTTGGCGCCACGACGTGGGGAACCTTGCTGTCGGTCGGGGAGATCTATTGCAGCGAGGAAGCCGCTTCGGCCGCGGCGATGGCAGAGGTACAGTGGGGTTACGCTTCGGCGATTGTGCGTCATCTGCGCTGTCCGGACTGCGGCTCGGCTCTGCTCAAGCCGATCGATTTGACGCAAACAGCCGTGGCTACGGTCTCCCTGCAGTGCACGTCCTGCGGCAACACTCACGAGTTTGAAGATCTCGCCGAATCCGCGGCGCGGGACTGCCACTTTCGCGAGATGTACTTGGCGATGAGTCAGGGCGGCGAAGCGCCGCTCACGACATGCTTTGACTGCGGCCGTGAGTCTTTTCTCGTCGCCGACAGCGTCTGCCTAGCTTGCGGTGGCAAGCTGATGTACACGCATTGTGAGCTGTGTGGCGAGGAACTGTCGGTCGATCAGCAGGATATTGGCGGACTGTGTTCCTACCACTATCACATGTCCCAGAAGCACGACAGGGAATAGTCGATCCGCGATCGCGTTCGGTCCGATCGCGCTCAATTCGGTTCTACGGCCTTCTTGGTGAGAATACCGCCTCGAGTGCGGACCCGGCGACGGATCAGAGTTATCACTCGCCGGCGCAGGCGTGTGCAAAATGCGCCGGCGCCTTGCGTGATGGCAACTCCCGCAGCAATCAGCAGTACGGCGTAGGCGTAACTCGGGAAGGCCATGCGGGAAGTGAGAGCGATGGTCAAACCAGCGAACTGCGCGAACATAGCCAGCACTGGCCCAATGACTAACGTGCTGCGCATCAACCTTTGGCGCTCGTCCGAAGGAATCGGACGCCGGCGTTCAGCCAAGTCTTGGACCACGATGCCGCACATGAGCAATGCCGTGGCCATGCTGCCCACAGCTCCGACCACGAGCAGAGTTTGGCTCCAGCCCATCTCGAGGTAGGCGTGGCGATCAATCAGAAACAAGGCGACGGTAGTCGGCGCAAACACGCCGACCGTGCCTAGCAGATAGGCCACGCCACGCTCACCTTCGTATGCGCGCAAGAGAAGCAGACTTCGCTCGATCGCGGACGTCGGCAGCGGGATGAGGCCAGTGAGCGCCGATTGATGGTGCTTCTTGCGAAATTTCTTCATTAGTCGGCCTATGTGGACTCAATAAACGCGCAGCGCATGCTCGGGGGGGGCATCCGCGCGCCCATGCGATGCGGGAGGGAATGCAACTGCAAGTCGAAGCTGGCGTGGACGCCACCGCCGTGTAGCGGCCGCATTAGTTCCGCCAAGGCCAGGCTCGCGGCGAACGCGCCCACGAAGGGCGTGGCCACAGCCTTGGTGGCGAGCATCGTCACTCCGCACAAGTCACCGCTGTCGTGCGCGAGCTGTTGGTACGCCTCATTGAGCGCAGTCGCCCCCTGGCTCGCGGCCTGCGCAGGCCACAGCTCGCTGGCCGGTCGCGGTCCAGGCAGCGTATGCAGCCGCATGCTGCGAAAGTCGCGATAACCACTGCCCAGACCGGCCTCGACCACCAGCGCGAATGCGGCCGTGTCGAGGTCGCGCCGCGCGGAAATGTTGTCTACGCCAAACAAAGCGACTGTCGGCTCCCCTGACTGCAGGAAATGGTGTGCGCCGAACCTGCGTTCAACGAGCTCGATGTCAAAGCCGATCGCCTCCAGGCGGCGCGCCACCACGCGGGTCTTGCGCATCTTGAGATCGTCGGCGCCTACCAGAAGGCAGGTACTCAGGTTCGACGTGGTGACCCGGTCCACGTCTTGAAGGACGAGGCGAGGGCGTCGATCCTGCGGATACGGCAGCATTCCCAGTGCCCATGCGTAGGCTTGGCCCAAATGCCCCACCCCGACCAGCCAAAGGTCGTTGGGCAAGTACGCAAGTCGCGGACCCCGGCATTCGGGCGACTGCCAATCGGCGATCGCCAACGGATTCCACAAGGACAGGCCGATTCGTCGGTGGCCTGCCTCGAGCGAGTCTCCGCGTACGTGCGAGAACGCTTCGCTGACCGCCAATGCGCCGGCGCAAACGCCCGCCAGGGGATTGTCATCGCTCGCGGTCAGATGGTGGCTACTGCCGGCGGGGGCGATTTGAGCGCACCAGCCATCCCACGTCGGTCGAATGGCGAACGTGGCAGTGGGCGGTACCGCACCGCCCCCGATGAGCAGCGATGGAAGGTGCGGGGTCGGGACGTCGACCACCGTGCCGCCCAGTGCCTGCACGACCTGCGCCGTGGGCAGGTCGGCGAACAGGGGTATGCGAAGGATGGGGGCGAGGTCGCCATCTACCTCGACGCCGCCAAGGAACGCTCGGGACGCCGTGCTAAGCGCCGTTACGAAGCAGGCTTGGCCGGCCAAGGTGTCCGCCCAGCCCGCACCCAAGTGGATTCGCACGCGATACTGCTGGAAGAGGGCAAGCGCCGCTTCGGGTGTGATGACTTCACCAGCATCGAGCGCTAGCTTGGCCAAGCGGTGCATCGAGTCGGCATCGAACTGGTTCATGGGTTGTCCTCCGCCGCAGCGAACGTTATGAGCGTGGTGACCGGCGGCCCGCGAAAGCGCTGCCAGCGATGAGCACCTTGGTACAGGTACAAGCCGACCTCTTCGAGGTGCACGGACCCTTGGGCGAAGTTGGGGACGATGAGCGCGAGGTGACCGGCGATCGCGAGCATCGGGTTCTCGCTGTCGCTGCGGCTCTGTCCGGCGCCGTAACGATGGGTGTGCACGTCGGCCACCACGTCGAGGTCGTGGGCGGCACAGTAATCCCACAGCCGACCGAAACTGGCGGCGGACAAGTGCACGAAGTCCGCCTGCAGGGCGTCGCGCTGCAGCAGCTCGTAGGGAAGGAAGTGGGTCGCGACACGCAGGTCGCGCTGCACCCTGCCCAATAGAAAGCCGCCGCTCTCGCGCACCCCCGCACCCTGCAGGCGAAGATGCGCGAGGGTCGCCTCCCACAAGGCAGGGGAGAGCTCAAGCAGCGGCACAGACATCGTCGTGGCCTTGCAAGAGGTCATGGACCACTTCCAGGTAGTGCGAGATCCCCTTCGCCGGTTTCCAGATGAGCTGGGGGTACTGAGACGGCCACGCATCGTGACCGACCAGGCTCTCCCGGTCGCAGGGCAAGTACAGGGCATGTCCATCCTTCCAGTTGAGCCTGAAAGCGAGGCGTATGCGCTCGCCACCGCTGGGCCATCGCGCATCAGGTAGGCGACAATCATCTTCCATATTCCAGAAGGTGCCGGTCGGCGCGGCAGTCGGGAATCCTTTGCAGTTGAGCCGAAGCACGAACTCCTGCCCGTCACGTGCGAAGACGCCAACGAAAACGAACGGCCAGTCGAGCCGGTGAAATCGCCAGCGCTCCCGATCCTGGCCGGACAGGAAGCGCGCCGACGCGAGGTCGGCGCGCAAGGAAAGCTCATCTGGCGACACCTGTGCGGCCATCAGCCGTTGATCCGGTGTGCGGGCACCAAGTCGAACACGATGGAGCAGTTGGGGTGCTGCACCAAGGTGCCGACGTGGGTGTCCATGTCCGGCTGCTCGTTGGAGCCGGCGATCTGCAAGACGTGCTCGGCGATGTCACCATCCTTCATGCCAAACCTGTGACCAGCCCACTGGCGAATGCGACCGATCGTCGTAGCAGGGCGAAAAGAATGTTGCTCCGTGCGGCCACCGAAACGAACTCCGACCGTCACCTGCTTGCAGCGATGCAGGTGCACGCGCACGCCGTGGCCCGGGTTCAGGTCCTTGACGCGTCGCTGTGATTGGACATCCTCATCTTCCGCGTCATCATCCTCGATGGAAAGCCAAAGGCCGGAGGCGTCGGTGCCAGCAGGCAGTAGGGCAAGGGCGGCGCGCTTGAGATCGGCGATGGTGGCATGGCCGTCGATCTCGACCAGCTTGATGTCGGAAAAGTGATCCGACTGCACATAGACTCGCGTACTGGACATGCGGTGTTACTCCTCTTGGTTGCAGCCGCGCGCTGTGCGTGGCTCTTAAGGAGTAAGTCGCTGTGAAGCGCAAGAATCGGAAAGCAATCCGTCGCGTGACTCTACGCAGGGCAGTACAAGAAGTGCCGGCATCCCGGGCACACCCACGAACTGGGCGCCGCGCTGAACTGACCGTCCGATAGCGCCTGCGCGAAGCGCGTCAAATTGAAGTCCGGAACCAGATGCCCATACGGAGCGACAGGCTCAGTCTGGCGTGTGCCAAGCACATGCAAGCTGCCTTGGAAGCGCAGCGGCGCGTGGGCCTCATTGAGGTGTTTCAGTACCCATCGGATGGCCTTGTGCTGCTTGGCCAGCGGGCTGGACGGCTGCGCGCGCACAAAGTGCAAGGTGACGGCATTCCCGAGGCGCGTGATGCGGTGTGGGGTCACGCGCATGGGCAGTCCGTCGCAAACCACGTCGACCGGCGCAGCCATCGCCACGCGGTCCGCACCGGACCACTCGCGTCCAGCCTGCAAGAGCTGGTCGGCGTACGCCCGCAAGTATGGCCTCGCAACCTCATAGTCCTCGGGCAGCCTGCTCAGTTCGAGCTCCACGTCGTTCACCGGCGTCGAAACATCGTCTCCGTACGGCACGAACAGCTCGCGCAAGACCGCGGACTCGATGCGTGCGGCCGGGTGCAATCCCGAGGCTGGCGTCAACTGCCTCAACACGTCGTAGTAGTAGCGGCGAGGACACGTGCGGTAAGTCACGAACTCCTTCAGGTCCACGGGCAAGGAGGGCCCTGGTGCAGTCCGGCGCGTGGTGCTGGTGTTGTCGGCCTGGACCAGCTTGCCGACAACGCGATCAAGCAAGTGAGAGGCACGCTGCACCGTAGGCGTGCACGCAGCCTTGTAGTAGCTTTTCTCCTCGTACAAGGTCAGATGCGAGCGCGCACGGGACAGGGCGACGTAAAGCTTGTTTGACGCCTCGGACTTGGCTTCGTCCACGCCACCGGTCGTCTGCGTAAACGCCGTGGGAAGCCATGCTGCGTCGTCGGACCGCTCGAAGTGGCGGGCGTCGACGTCCATCAGGTGCACGGCTTCAAACTCCAGTCCTTTGCTCTGGTGGATCGTCATCACGGCCACCGCATCCAGCCGCTCGGCTTCCGGCGGCGGAATGCGCAGATCGCGGTCCTCCGCCAGACGCAGGCGCCGGCGCAACCGGGTCAGGAACGTGCCCACGGTCTGGTAGGCGCGGCCGCCGTCAGGAACGCGTAGGTAGTAGATGACTTGCCAGAGTGCCAGTCGTCGCGTCACCGCTTGCAGGTCGTCGCCCGCTTCGTATGCCGCGAGCCATCCGGTGCGGTCGAACAGTAGCGTGCACGCCACGTCCCAAGGCGAGTCGCGTGCGCTCAATCCAGCAAAGGTTTCGCGCCACCGCTGCAACGCAGCTACGCCCGCGACGGAAAGGCCGATCGGCGGGGCAGTGAGCCAAGACAAGGGCTCGGGGCGGGTACGTCGAAGATGGGCAAGCAGAAGATCCAGGTCTTCTGCGGGCAGGGCCAATCCCGGCAATTGCGCGATCCGCACGAGCGCGCTTCCCGAGCGATCGACGAACAATTGCAGCAACGCCAGCAGGTCTTTTACCTCCGGGCGTTGAAAGATGTCGCCGAGATGCAACACCGGAATGCCGGCGGTCACCAATGCCGCCGCCGCCGCATCGCAGGTGTCGTGCCTGCTGGCCAGGATTACCTGGTCGCGATACGCGACGCCTTCGGAGTGCAGCCCGAGCACACGCGAAACCAATTCGCCATGGGCGATGCTTGGGTCGTCGCAGCTCACGAGTGTCGGGCGCAGCCCGCCTTGGCCACGGATCGGCGCGACGCCGTCCAGCGGAAGTACGCCCTGCAGCGGGTTGTCGTCGCGGCCGGTATGCTCGACGAGCCGAACGATTTCCTCGAAGCTGCGCCAGTTGCCGTTGAGTCGAAACACGCGGTGCTTGGGAAAATCATCACCGAAGCGAACGATGTTGCGCATCGATGCACCGCGAAAGCGGTAGATCGCCTGGCGTGGATCGCCCACCACCCACAGGCTGTCGGCGTTCGCCGCGAGCGCCTTCACCAGCTCGGCGCTGGCGCGGTTCACATCCTGGTATTCATCGACCAACAGGTGCCGGAATCGGCCGACACTGGGCAGGCATTCGCCGATCCCCGCGCCCAGCGCTCGGGCGGGCAACATGATGAGGTCGCCAAAGTCGACAAGCCCGCCATTGGCCAGCAACAGGGACTCGTAGTGGCGGTAAAGCGTGACTACGTCGCGCTCTCTGGCAAGCCGGTTCGCATCACTGTGGGCGGCGCTGTCTTCCACCATTTTTCCGAACGCCTCGGCGTCCAGCAGTTCGTCCTTGGCGCGCTGGATCGTCTTAACGACCTGATCCAGCCAGGGCAGCGGATCGCCCAACGGGTTGAACGACCGAAGGGGCAGGCCGTAGATGTGCGGTTCGAGGAGGGCGATCTGCGCCATCTTGTCCGCCACGCTGAACCCGGGGCGAAGCCCGAATCGTTCATGGTTCTTGCGGAGGAATTCCAGCCCGAAGGCGTGAAAGGTCCCCACCCACATTTTATGCGCGCCAGGCACCCCTGCGGCCTCGAGGCGGTCGACCAACTCTCGCGCGGCGCGGTTGGAAAACGTTAAGACCAGCAGTTCTGCCGGCTTGGCGCCGTTGGCCAGCAAGTGCTCAATGCGCATGAGCAAGGTGGCGGTTTTGCCGGTACCCGGTCCGGCGACGACAAGGGAGGTCCGCGCATCCGAGCGCGCGGCATCGCGTTGCTCGGTCGTCGGGGACAGAGCCGGCTCCGGCGACTCCTCCGAGATGGCGTCGTGCGGCAGCAGGACAGCATCCAGCAGCTGCTGGCGAACCAGTTCGAGCGGCAGTTCGAGCTCCGCGGCAATCTGGCGCGCCGTCCGACCGGCCAGGAACAGGGCGCGCGCCAGGGAGTGGGGCAACAGAAGCTCCCGCGCGAAGAGGTTGGCTTGCAGCTCGGCCCGCTCACGAGCGCCGTACGCTTCGACGCGCTTGTCGCCGAGGGTGTCGTCCTCGGCCGGATCCAGGTGGCTGGCGATGACTTTCCGGCAGCCTTCCTGCTCTTCAGGGTGCAGCACCCAGTGTCCGAACTCGTGCGCCACCAGAAAGGCCCGCTCCGGCACATCCACGTCATCGCGGACAATGATTTGGCGAAAGGCGCGGACCAGCACCGCGTCGGCTCCGCTCAACGCCGAATCGTCCGGCCGCGCCAGCGTGATATCAAAATCCTCGGCGTCCACCGCGGCAATGCACGCGATCAAGTCGCTGGAGCGAAGTCTGGTTTGCGTGGCTTCGCCGTAGTGCCGCTCGCGCAACTGCTGCGCCGCCAGCCGCGCTTGCCGAAACGGTGTCAAGACGGGCGGCCCGGATCCTGCATCGATCGCAGCCGGGCCTTTTCCGACTCGTCAACGGCGAGCGCACTGATCGCGTCTTCCCACGACTCGCCGGCGGTCACGGTCGGCTTGTCCGCTGCCTTGTAGCTTCGATGCAACGCCAACTGGGGACCCAGTTCTTCCGAGAGTAATGTCACTGTGATATTCAAAAACTGCGCGAGTCGGTCCAGCACCGCCCGAGGAGGATCGATGATCGTCCGCGTCAGAATCTTGCTTAGAAGCACCGTCGAGCCCACGCCGGTCGCCTGCGCGGCCGTTCTGAGGCGTTGCCCGGCCAGCGCCCCGATCGCTTTGCGAACGGCGTCAGCGCTCTCTTGGGCGCGCGGCGGGGCATACAGTTGATTGAGCACGTGGCTTTGCAGGCGCATGACGGAAGCGTCAGAAACCTCCAGTTCGGACTCGGTCGGTTCGGGCAGGGCGTCTTGCGCCATCCAGAGCGCCGAGAACTCCAAGATCTCCTCGCGATACTCCACGTGCGCTTGACAGGCCTGGACGATCATCTCTGGCGTCGGCGCGTCGTCTTGCTGAAACAACGCGTCCAACACGTCCTCGAGCGAGGGATTACGGTTGGGCGAAGTCATACATTGAACTCCTTGTTAATCTTGTCTTTGATGCTTCTTTCGTAGTTGTTGATGGTGCGCGGAGTGACACAGAGCGCCGCAGCGATGTCTTTGATCTTCATCTGCTGCCGCCACAACATCACGAAGACCGAATACTCGTTGCGCGTGAGCAGGGACTGCAGGCGGGCATGGAACTGCTCGAACCCCCGCGCTTGGCCGAGGGCCACATCCGGCGTCCGTTCGTCCAGCAAGGTGGTGCCCGCATCATTGCCGCCGCCATCCTCGTCGTCGCCGTCGACTTCTTCGCGCTCCGCTTGGTGCCATTCTTCGAGGCTTTCCATCCTCGCGCGACATTGCGCCAGTATCGAGCGCAAGAATGAGATCGACTGGTTCCTGAAAAAGACGCCGAACCGGCGCGCGGCAAACTGCGCGTTCTTGTCCTTGAGCAGGCGTTCCCACACGTACGCGGACAGCTCATGGGCGGCTTCGTCGAGGTGGGAAAAATGCTGGGGGACCAGGCTGTTCTTGAGCGCGAACGACCGGGAGCGCCGCAACATCCGCCGCGACAGCTCGCTGCTGAACAGCCCGACGCGGGTCGTGTTCCCCGCGGCCCGTGCGACTTGGAACTGCTGTACGAGCCGCTCCTCGCTGATGAAAAGCGGATCGTCCCAGTCTGCGCAGCCCAGGCGCTCGACCAGTTTCCGGTCCGCCAAGTTGTCCAGACTTTCTGTTTCGGATGTGTCCATCGCGTCTTCCATCTTGTTAGCAGGGTCCCCACCGCCACCGTGGCGTACATCCCCTAGTAGGTAAGTCGCAGGCCGCGACACAAATCGGAAATCGGGTCGGGGATCGCCGGGCCAGCGTGGAGTCGACGCACTGGGGGCGGCTACTTGCGCTTCCCAGGGCGTTGCGTGAGCACGCTGCCGGCCAAGGTCTTGGTGCTGGCGCTGGTTCGACCGTCGTTGAGCGCCTTCGCCGCGGTTCGGGCCGTGGTCGCCGTGGAGGGCTTCGTCATGCGCACCTGCGCGAGGGCGCTGCCCGCGAGACTCTTGGCGGTCTTGCTGGCGCTACCGTCTCGCAGCACCGAAGACGCCGTGCGCGTCACCTTGGGACCTGAGGACTCGTTCTTCTTGGTCATGTCGCATCTCCGTAGGGGCGAAGGTGGCGCGGTGGGCTGCCCCTTGCCCCTGGGGCCCGCCGTGAGATCAGACTAGCGGGGACTCATTGGGCGCCCCCCACAGGCACCTGCACCTCGACGGGCAGGGTCTGGAGGACTGGGAACTCGGTCTGGACCCGCGTCATGAGATCGACGACCCCCGGGGCCTGCAGCGTCACGATCAGCGCGTAGGGCATGGGCACGGCGTCTTCCATGCGGACCGCTTCGCTTTCGTCGCGCACCTGGTAATTGATGTGGAAGTAGGGCGAATCTAGCTCGTCAGCATTGACCGTGCAGGTGTTGTTCAACACAGTGTCCCAGCGCATCGCATCGCGGCGCAGTTCTTCTTCGGACTTGTACATGCCGGTGCCGAAGAGGGGCAGGCTGTTGCCCGGCGCCTTGTAGCAGCGCACCCACAGCCCCGCCCGCGTGTAATTGATCGCGTGGGCCGAATCGACCGGCGCGCGGTAACAGAACGTCGCGCCAATGCGCACCTTGGTGCCGGGGGGCAGCCCTTTGGGCACGGGGATCAACGCCTTTTGCGGATGACCCGGACGCGTGATGCCCTGGTACACCACGCGCACGACATCGAGCGGCGTGTAAAGAATTCCCTCCGGATCGAGGGGAATGCGCCCCCAGCCCACATCGGCTCGCTTGTGACTGCGCCGGTACTCGGCCGCGTTGATCAGCAGGGCCTGCAGCGTGATCGGGGCAAAACGCGACTGACTGAGGACGTCCACCCCCACTGCCGTGCGCAGGGCCAAGGGGCTGGCGAAGCTGGTGCCGCCCACGGCAACGACGCCACCGGCCAACGGGCTGTACACCGGCAGGGGCTCCCCCGTGGATCCACCGAAGGCAAGCACGTCAGGTTTCACGAAGCCCGGACTGCGCCCGGGTCCGGTGGCGCTGTACGGGGCGCGATTCCATTTCTTGCGGCGAGTATCAGCGGCGCCGATCGCAAACACGTTCACGGCGTCGCCCGGGGGCTGGATGCGGCCGAGCTCTCCGCCCAGCGCACCGTTGTTACCGATGGCCGCCGTACACAACGTGCTCCCGTCGGCGAGTTCGGTGTCCAGTCGCGAAGTCCACTCGTGGATGTCGTCATCAAAGAAGGTCGCCACCGGGCCGAGGCTGATGTTGGCAAAGCGGTAGGGGCGACCCGCGGTCCGGGCGCTGCGCAAGGCAGTGACGATGCGATCGAGCACGTCGAGGGCCTGCTCCGGGCTGTCCGTCGTGGGCAGCACGCGATGGTGCTCGACCGCCCACGATGGCGTGGGCAATATCCCTTGCTTTGGGTCTACCGGACCAAACAGTAGCGCGGAGGTGACGTTGACTCCATGGGTCAGGTCGCCGACGGCGGCCGGTGGCAAACCGGACGCAGCCAGTTCGACCACGTGACTACCGAACGCTTGCGCGGTACCGCCGTCGAACACCGCCACGCGCGGCCCCTGCGCGGTCGGCATCGGCGCGGGCAAGCTCAACTTGGGATACGAACGACCCAAGGCTGCCGTCAGATCGAGTTCCTCGCGCAGACGCGGCATCGAGCGCACCAGCCGGATGCGTTCGAAACGAGCGAGCTCCGGCACCTGCGCCGCGGGCAACTGCACGGCCACGAAGGCCAGCCCGGACACGAAGCGGAAGCCGCGCGGACTGATTTCGCCGCCGAGCTGCAGCACCAGCGTCTGGAACGCGGCGAGGATGTCGGCGTCGTTTTCGCCCGCGTGCAAGGTGACGTGCACGAAGTTCGGCCACGGGGTTTCGGGCTCCAGCCGCAGCTTGGCGTTGCTTGCGTAGGCGTGGATCGACTCGATGTGGGTGAACTCTTCCTGGCGGCCTTTACCGATCGCCGGATCCTGGAGGTAGCGATCCATCGCCTCAAACTCCTCCGGCGTTCCTGCCACCAGAATTTCGGCGGTGTCCTGCGCCCCCGGCTTGCCACCTTGGCTGATCCGTGGCGTGACGCGCGTCGTTCGCGAACCCAGGATGGTCAAGCCCGCGTCGCGGATGATGTAGGCGGGGAAGTGGGTTTTCGCAAGGAAGGTGGGATGCAGGGTCAGTTGCGCCGTGATCTCACCACGGGGGGAATATCTGCGGGACACCGCTCGCGCCGCGCCGGCGACGGCGGCCAACTGGGGATGCAATGTCTCGCGTGCATCTGCGATTGTGTAGGGGTGCCACTTAGGTCCACCCCCCTGAGGCCACGACAAGGAACCGATGAGTTCTTGCCCGTTGGCGATCAGCACATTCCGAGGGGTTGCGGCCATGCGAATGCTCCTACTTGTTCAGCCAGCGTGAGACGGTGGCGGCGCTCACGCCAACGTGCTGGGCGATGGCGCGTGTAGACAAGCCATCGGCATGTAGGCGTTTGACCCGCAGCCATCGCTCTCTTTCGGCTGGATCGGTCGTACCAGGCAGTACCAAACGAATCAATACGTCGTCGAGCTCGCCGCCGTTGAGGGCGATTTCGCGCCGCGCCCGGGTCACCAGCCGACTCGCGTCCGAGAGCGGCTTTCCGGCTAATGCCGGCGCCATCTGCCGGGCGATGGCGTGGCCGGCACCCAAGTTTGAAAGCAAGGCCTCAACCTGACGGGCCGTGCTGTCGGGGAAGCGCAGCCAGATATCGAAACGGCGAAAGACGGCGCGATCGAGCAGTTCTTCGTGATTAGTGGCCGCCACCAGCAATGACGTTCCTGGCCACTCGTCGATGGCTTGCAGCAGCACGTTCACGACGCGCTTGAGCTCGCCGACATCTTGGCCGTCGTCTCGTCGCTTGGCCAAGGCGTCGAATTCATCCAGCAACAATACGCACGGCTGAGCCTTGGCATGAACCAGCACGCGGGTGAGGTTGGTGCCGGTCTTGCCCAGCAGACTGTTGACGGCGGCCGCGAGGTTGAGCGTGATCAGGGGGAAGTTCAGCTGTTCGGCCAGATAGGTCGCGGCGAGGGTTTTGCCGACGCCAGGTGGTCCGGAGAGCAAGACGGTGCGAGAGGGCGACAGGCCCGCTTCACGCAGACGATCGACATGCCGCCATTCATTCACGAGGCCGCCCAAGACTTCGTCGACATTTGGCGGCCACACGGGCTCGTGCTCAAGAAAGGCGGGAAACTGAATTGAGGTCAAGGCGAGGTTGCTGTCGGAGTCGACGGGACTGACCAATGCTTGCTGAGCCGCACCGTCGCGTGCGAGCGTCAGGCGAGAGCTGTTTGCCTCGGTCAGCGCTCTAGCTAGCAAGGGTGTCAAGGCGGACTTCTCTCGCCGCAAGCGGGCGATCAATCGGCTCAAGCGCAACTGGAACGCCGCAGCGTTGCCGGCGCAACCCTCCCGGACAAGAGCCAACCACTCGGCCTCGGAGGACGGTATCGACATGGGAACCTTCTGTTTCATGTGTTGCACAGTGTTGCACGTCATCATGAAACAGTGCAAGAGGCCCACTAGAGTGCCCACCGGGCTAGGGTTCGAGCAAACGGGCCGCCGGATTGTCCATCACGCCACCCGCCTGAAAATACCCGATCACACTGGCCACCGACCGATGCTCGGTCATCGCCATCAACGCGGGCAGGGCAACACCTTGGCGCGCCCCCTCGGTGATGAAGCCCGAGCGCAAGCTGTGCCCGCCAAAGCTGCCCTTCAAACCGGCTTGCGCCGCCCGCCGTTGCACGATCGCGCCGGCCGCCGCCGGCGACAGCGCGTCGCCGATCCGCGTGGTCCACAGCCGCCGAAAGATCGCTCCTTCCGTGAGGCCACTGGCGGTGAGCCACGCCGTCATCGCCTGACCGGCGATGCCCAGGATCGGTTTGTCGGGCGTCGAGGTCGCGCTCGGTCCGGCCTGTTGCGTCTTGCTGTGCTCCAGGCGATAGACATATTGATCGGGCCCGATTAACCGCAGATCGCTGAGATCCGCCGCGGCCACTTCGCTGCGCCGCCGGCCGCCGCTGGCGAACGCGAAGTAGAGCAGAGCGCGATCGCGGAGGCCTTCCAACGAGTCGTCACACGCTTCGATCAGCGCCTCAAGGCCAGTGCGCACGATCGCCGTTTTCTTGCTCGGCCGCTCGCCGCGTTTCACCGCGGCCCGCCGGGCGCGCGCCAGCAGATGACGCACCGCGGGTTGTTCGCACGGATTGGGCTGCTTCTTGAGTTGGTGCACCGACGACAGCACCGCAATCCGATGCACGACCGTGCTGAGCTTATACGCGCCAATATGCTGCTTCATACCGGCGGCGACCAATTGGCTATCCAGCGCCGCCGGCAACTCCCACACCAGGCCCGCCTTGGAGCGCCGCGCCACGTGGTCGACGATAAATTGCACCGCGGCGGCCTCGGGCACCGGCAACGCGATCGGCGTCCCAAACCGTCCCTGAAACCAGGCGGCCCAGTAGCGCAAGGCGCTGTGGTAGCTGCGGGTCGTGTTGGCGGACGCCGCTTCGGCGAGGATTTCGCGCACGGCGTCGGCGGCACTGGCGGCCAGCGCATCCGGTGCCAACAGCGGGAAGCTCGACAGGGCAGGCAGATGTGCGTTATTTTTCATATGTATTATGTATGTTTTAGTACGATACTACATCGCTACCGACGATAATCATCACTTATCACCAGTACGTTAAGCAGCGGGCAGGGCGCCGATCAGGGAGATACCAGCCATGACCAGAGGCATCACCCAAGACCAGGTCAGCGCCGCGGCCGACGCGCTCGTGACCGCCGGCGAGCGGCCGACAGTCGAGAAGGTTCGTGCGCGCGTCGGTACGGGCTCGCCCAATACCGTGACCCGCATGTTGGACACCTGGCGCGGTGCGCTCGCCACGCGACTGAGCGAGGTACTCGCGTTACCCGACGTGCCGGCGGACGTGGGGCAGGCGTTTACCGAGGTCTGGCGCCTCGCCTTGGCTCAGGCCGGGTCGCTGGCGCAGGACGCCCTCGCGCAAGAGCAAAACGCCCTGCTGGCCGCCCAAACGTCACTCACGCAAGAACGCAAGCTGTGGGAAATCGCGCTCGTCGAGGCCCACGCGGAAGCGCAAAGCGCGGACCAGGCCCGCGAGGTCGCTCAAACGCGACTTGCGGATACGCAACGCCTCGTTGAACAACAGGCGGGCCAACTGGCCGAACTCGCCCAGCAACGGGATGCGTTGCAGCGGCGTGCTGAGCAGATGGACGAAGCCTTCGAGGGGCACAAAAGCCGCGCGGCGGCCGAGCGCGAGGCTCAAGCGGCGCATGTGCGGGCGGTGGAGGATCGCGCGCATGCGGAAATCGATCGGGCCCGGGAAGAGACTA
>Ga0182008_10000330_pt1 | contig 37364 bp, 34 predicted proteins | sample Sormic07211129_1_FD_120482 | JGI IMG/M metagenome (GOLD analysis project Ga0182008, IMG submission 120482) | Rhizosphere microbial communities from Sorghum bicolor, Mead, Nebraska, USA - 072115-129_1 metaG | ecosystem: Host-associated > Plants > Roots > Rhizosphere | place: USA: Nebraska...
CGACGTGAAGGCGCCCGAGGACCTCAAGGGCCTGAAGATGCGCACCATGGAGAACCCGGTGCACATCGCGGCCTACAAGGGCCTGGGCATCATCACCACGCCGATGGCCTTCCCCGAAGTCTTCACCGCGCTCCAGCAGGGCACGGTCGACGGCCAGGAGAATCCGCTGCCGGTGATCATGTCGGCCAAGTTCTCGCAGGTGCAGAAGCACCTGACGCTGACCGGCCATGTCTACTCGCCCTGCATCTTCGTGATGAACAAGGCCGCCTTCGACAAGCTCGGCGCCGCCGACAAGACCGCCTTCCTCGAAGCCGCCAAGGTGGCGGTCAAGGCCAACCGCGACCGCGTCGACCAGGACGACGCCAACGGCGTGAAGGAACTCCGCGCCCAGGGCATGACCGTGATCGACAACATCGACAAGGCCAAGTTCGTGGCGATGCTGGCGCCGGTCAATGCCGACTTCGAGAAGCAGTTCGGCAAGGCCAACCTCGACAAGATCCGCGACGTCAAGTAAGGCTCGGGCCGCCGTCCCTTCGCGGGACGGTTCGGGGCCCGCCGCGCAACCGGCGGGCTTTTTTGTTTTCTCGAACGGCTTTGAGATGAAAGAAAAATTCCTTGGATTGGAGCGCTGGACGACGACGGCGTCGATGGTGCTCGCCTGCCTGATGCTGGTGGTCGCCTCGGCCCTGGGCGTGTTCCAGATCGTCACGCGCTTCGTGCTCGAACAACCCGCCGAATGGAGCGAGATCCTGATCCGGGTGAGCCTGATCTGGATGGTCTTCCTCGGCATCCCCATGGCCTTCCGCCAGGGCGCGATGGTCAGCGTGGACGTGCTCTACCGCTGGAGCCCGCCGCGCTTTCGGCGCGTGCTCGACGCGGTCGTGAGCCTCGCGGCCCTGACGCTGATGCTGGTGATCCTCTGGTACGGCTGGGACTACGCGATGCGCGGCCGGGTGCAGTCCATGGCCGGGCTCGAGAGCCTGTCGATGGTCTGGGCCTACCTCGCGCTGCCGGTCGGCGCCGTCTTCTCCCTGTTCGGCATCGCCGGCAACTTCCTCGACCCGAAGCGGCTCGAGCTGGAGACTGCGCAATGACGCCGGTGATGGTCGCAACGATGGTGCTGTGCTTCGCACTGTCGGTTTCGGTGGCGGTGTCCATCGGCTTGGCCTCGGTGCTGGGCATCCAGGTGACGGGCGCCAACATGCTGATCTCCGCCAAGGAGATCTTCAACTCGATCAACAAGTTTCCGCTGGCGGCGATCCCCTTCTTCATCCTCGCGGGCAACCTGATGGAGACCGGCGGCATCTCGCGCCGGCTGGTGGAGTTCGCCAAGAGCATCGTGGGCGGCGTGCAGGGCGGCCTGCCGATGACCTGCGTGCTGACCTGCATGATCTTCGCGGCGGTCTCGGGCTCGTCGGTGGCGACCACCTTCGCGATCGGCGCCATCCTGATCCCCGCGCTGATCAAGCACGGCTACCCGACCTCCTACGCCGCGGCGCTGCAGGCCACCAGCGCGGAGCTGGGCGTGATCATCCCGCCCTCGATCCCGATGATCCTGTACGGCGTGAGCGCCGAAGTCTCGATCGGCGAACTGTTCATCGCGGGCTTCGGCCCGGGCATCCTGATCAGCCTCGCGCTCATGCTCTTCGTCTGGATCTACTGCAAGTGGAAGGGCTGGGGCAAGAACGACGGCGAGGGCCGCATGGCCTTCGGGCCCGCGCTGTGGCAGGCCGGCTGGGCGCTGCTGATGCCGGTGATCATCCTGGGCGGCATCTACGGCGGCGTGTTCACGCCGACCGAAGCCTCGGCCGTGGCCGTGCTCTATGCGCTGATCGTGGGCATGGTGATCTACCGCGAGATCAAGATCACCGACCTGTACGTGATCCTGCGCAAGTCGGTGCTGTCGTCGGCGGTGATCATGTTCATCATCGCCAACGCCGGCCTGTTCGCCTTCCTGATCACGCGCGCTGGCGTGCCCGACGCCATCGGCCACTGGCTGCAGGAGGTGCTCCAGTCGCCGGCGATGTTCCTGCTGGGCGTGAACGCGGCGCTGTTCATCATCGGCATGTTCATCGAGACCAGCGCGGCCATCATCGTGCTGGCACCGATCCTGGCGCCGGTGGCGGTGCACTTCGGCATCGACCCGGTGCACTTCGGGCTGATCATGGTCGTCAACCTGGCGCTGGGCATGATCACGCCGCCCTTCGGCGTGAACCTGTTCGCGGCCTGCACGGTGGCGCGCATCTCGCTGGACCGCATCGTGAAGCACCTGATCCCCTTCGTGCTCGTGATCCTGGCCTGCCTGATGGTGATCACCTACGTGCCCTGGGTCTCGCTGGCCCTGCGCGACCTGGTCTACGCCAGGTAGTCGCGGCGCAGGTACACGCTCGGCGGCACGCCGAGCGTGCGCCGGAACATCGCGGTGAAGGCGCTCGGGCTCTCGTAGCCGTGGGCCAGCGCCACCGCCAGGATCGACGCCCCGCCCGCCAGCTTCGGCAGGCTCAGCAGCAGCCGCGCCTGCCGGCACCAGGCGCCGAAGTTCATGCCGGTCTCGCGCTGGAACAGCCGGGCCAGCGTGCGGGGGTTCATGTGCAGGCGCAGCGCCCAGTCGTCGAGCGTGGCCGGCAGCGCGGGGTCGCGCACCAGTTCCTCGCACAGCGCGGCCAGGCGCGCATGGCGCGGCATGGGCACGTGCAGCGACAAGGCGGGCGCGGCCTCGATCTCGTCGAGCATCAGCTCCATCACCCGCTCGTCGCGCCCGCCCGGCGCATAGTCCAGCGGCAGCGCGGCGGCCGTGACGATCAATGCGCGCAGCAGTTCGCCGACCTCGATCACGCGGCAGCGGCGGCCCAGGTCCGCGCGCATGCCGGGCTCGACGAAGACCGTGCGCATGCGCACCTCGCCCGCCATCCGGATCTGGTGTTCCATGCCGCCCGGCACCCACACGCCGCGCCCGGTCGGCACCACCCAGCTGCCCGCCGCGGCGCTCACCAGCATCACGCCCGAGATGGCGTGGATCAGCTGTCCGCGCCGGTGCGTGTGCGGCGGGATGAAGGCGTCGCCCTCGGGGTCGGTGGCCAGCACCGCGACGGCGCGCGGGGTCGACTCGCCTTCTTCGGGGCGCAGGTTGAGCGGCGGGATCGATTTGTCCATTTCGCGACGATTCTTGCCGATTCGTAGCGAGATCATCTTTCCATCGCTTCCTACGATGCCTTTTTCCCTCTGGCACACATGAAAGAAGCGATCGAATGAACAAGCGCCGACTCGGGCTGCTCACCGGCACCCATGCCGTCAATGACCTCTACCAGGGCCTCGTGCCCGCGCTGCTGCCCTTCATGGTGCTGGAGCGCGGCTACAGCTACACGGCCGTGAGCGGCCTGATGCTCGCGGCCACCGGCCTGTCGAGCGTGGTGCAGCCGCTGTTCGGTCTCTATGCCGACCGCCACCCGCGCAGCTGGCTGGTGCCGGTCGGCTTCCTGGTGGCGGCGCTGGGCGTGGTGCTGGCGGGCTTGAGCCAGAGCTACCTGCTGACCTGGATCGCCATGGTGCTGTGCGGGCTGGGCATTGCGGCCTACCATCCGCCGGCCACCGTGGCCGCGCGCGCGGCCGGCGGCGCTTCGCAGAAGGCGATGAGCGTGTTCTCGGTGGGCGGCACCATCGGCGCTTCCTTCGCGCCGGTGCTCGCCGCCACCGTGATCGGCGGCGGGGGCCTGTCGCGCAGCTACCTGCTCGGGCTGCCCGCGCTGGCGATGGGCATCGTGTGGATGGTCGCCAACGCCGGCCGCGGTGCCGCGTCCGCGGCCAAGGCGGCGGCCGCGCGCCAGGCCGGCAGCCATCTGCTGAAGCCGAACAACGACTGGCGCGCCTTCAGCCTGCTGGTGGCCACCATCGTGGGCTGGTCGATCCCCTATGTCACGGTGCTGTCGATGCTGTCGCTGCGCATCACGCGCGACCTGCACGGCACCAGCTTCCAGGGCGCGGCCGCCCTGACCGGCTTCACGGCCGCGGGCGCGGTGGGCGTGCTGCTGGGCGGCTGGCTCGGCGACCGCATCGGCCGCATGGGCACCATCCGCACCGGCTACCTGCTGGCGCTGCCCTCGCTTGCCGGCCTGGTGCTGGCACCGACGGCCGGCTGGGCCCTGGCCTGCACCGCGCTGCTGGGCATGAGCATGTTCCTGCCCTTCGCGGCGCAGGTCACGCTGGCGCAGGACTACCTGCCGCGCAACCCGGCCACGGCCAGCGGCATCACGCTGGGGCTGGCGCTGTCGGTGGGCGGGCTGGTGTCGCCGCTGTTCGGCCTGCTGTCGGATGCGCGCGGCCTCGGCGTCACGCTGACCGCGGTGCTGTGCGTGCTCTGCGTCGCGACCGTGCTGGCCCTGCGCATGCGCAACCGGACACCGCAGCCGGTCGCGCCCGAAGCCGCCGCGGCCTGAGGCGACGGGTGCCGCGGGACATTCACGAGGATGTCACCACGGCGGGCGATGCTGCGCTCCCTGCTCTCCCGAGGCCGTGGCTGCCATGTTCCCCACCAAGACCGACAAGGCGCGCGACGAACTGCATGGCGGGCGGCGCACCCTGAGCCAGCGCGAGCGCGCGCTGCTGCTGATGGCCGACGGCCGGCGCACGCTGAGCGACTTCAGCCCGCTGTTCAGCAACCGCGACGAGGCCGCGCAGGCGATCGAGGCGCTGGTGCAGAGGGGCTACCTGCAGGCGCCGGAGGCGCCACCCGTGGCGGTGCAGCTGCCGCCGGCCAACGCGGCCGACACCTTCGACGGCAAGCGATCGCTGGCCACCACGCGCATGTTCCTGTTCGACATCTGCGAACGCATGTTCGTGCGCCGCGACCCGGCGCTCGCGCAGCAGATCCGCGACGCGCTGCGCGAGGCGCGCGACCGCGAATCCATGCTGGCGATCGCCGCGCTGATGCTGGCCGAGGTCGAGAAGAGCGCCGGGCCGGAACGCGCCGCGTCGCTGCGCGAGCGCATCGACCGCTTGCTGCCGCTCACCGACATCGTTCACTGACACGCCGCCCTGCCCCCGGCGATCCACTACACTCGCGGGGTCAGGAGAGAGCACCGCGCGACGGGGCCGCCGAAGGCGCAGGGGGTTTCCCCGAACGCTCAGGCAAAAGGACTGACGAGGCGCCGGTGACCACCGGCGTTTCCTTGCTGGAGAGAGGCCGCCGTACCGGAAACGATGCAGCGGCCCACCGAAGGAGCAAACCCCGATCGTGGGGCGAATCTCTCAGGTAAAGCGGACAGCAGGGGTGGCCCGTGGCATTGCAGCCATGGATTTCGACTGCCCCTTTGGAGTGCCCCGTGGCTGCTTCCTCCGACATCCAGCTTCTCAAGACGCCCCTGTACGACCTGCACGTCGAACTCGGCGCCCGCATGGTGCCCTTCGCCGGCTATTCGATGCCGGTGCAGTACCCGGCCGGCCTGATGGCCGAACACAAACACACGCGCACCGCCACCGGCCTGTTCGACATCTCGCACATGGGCCAGCTGCGCCTGGTCGGCCCCGACGCTGCGGCCGCCTTCGAGACCCTGATGCCGGTCGACGTGATCGACCTGGCGCCCGGCAAGCAGCGCTACGGCCTGCTGCTCGACGACGCGGGCGGCATCCTCGACGACCTGATGTTCTTCAACGAAGGGCACGATTCGCTCTTCGTGATCGTCAACGGCGCCTGCAAGGTGGCCGACATCGCCCACATCCAGCAGCGGATCGGCGCGCGCTGCGCGGTGCAGCCCCTGCCCGACCACGCGCTGCTCGCGTTGCAGGGCCCGCAGGCCGCGGCCACGCTGGCGCGGCTGTCGCCGGGCATCGAGCGCTTCGTGTTCATGACCGGCGGCGCGGTGCGGATCGGCGGCATCGCGGCCTTCGTCACGCGCAGCGGCTACACCGGCGAAGACGGCTTCGAGATCTCGGTGGCCGCGAAAGACGCCGACGCCCTGGCCCGCCTGCTGCTGGCCCAGCCCGAGGTCCAGCCCATCGGCCTGGGCGCGCGCAACTCGCTGCGGCTCGAGGCCGGCCTGTGCCTCTACGGCAACGACATCGACACCACGACCACCCCGGTCGAGGCCTCGCTCCACTGGGCGATCCAGAAGGTGCGCCGCGCGGGCGGTGCGCGCGCGGGCGGCTTCCCGGGTGCCGACCGGATCCTGGCCCAGCTCGCCGCGGCCACGACCGGCGCGGCCGGCCACACCGACCACCACACCCTGACGCGCAAGCGCGTGGGCCTGGTCGCGCTGGAACGCATCCCGGTGCGCGACGGCACGCTGCTGCAGTCCTTCGAAGGCCACGACATCGGCAGCGTCACCAGCGGCCTGCTCGGCCCCACGGCCGACCGCTGCATCGCCATGGGCTACGTGGCCACGGCCTTCGCCGAGCCCGGCACGCGCATCCAGGCCATCGTGCGCGGCAAGCCGGTGCCGATGGAAGTCTCGACCCTGCCTTTCGTTCCGACCCGTTACTACCGCGGCTGAAGCCCGCGGAGCCGGCTAGGCTCTGCACCCCTGAACATTTTTTCCACGAGGAGTCTTTTCACCATGAGCATCAAGTACACCAAGGACCACGAATGGGTCGCGGCCGAGGGCGATGCCGCCACCGTCGGCATCACCGTGCACGCGCAGGACGCGCTGGGCGACGTGGTCTTCGTCGACCTGCCCGAAGTCGGCAAGACCTTCGCGCAGGGCGAAGTCGCCGGCGTCGTCGAGTCGGTCAAGGCCGCGGCCGACGTGTTCATGCCCGTGTCGGGCGAGATCACCGAAGTCAACGAAGCGCTGCGTGCCGACCCCTCGCTGGCCAACAGCGACCCGCTGGCCACCGGCTGGTTCTTCAAGGTCAAGCTCAGCGAGCCGGCGCAGCTCGATGCGCTGCTGGAAGCGGCCGACTACGACAAGTTCGCCGCGGAATCCTGATGCGCCGCTGAAAGCGGACATCCGGACGCAGAGGACGCAAAGATTGCGCAGAGGACGCAGAAAAATCTGAAGAGAAATTTCGTATTTCTTTTGCGCCCTCTGCGAAACCTCCGCGTCCTCTGCGTCCTGTACCCGTACCCGCACCCGTCCCGCCCCCTCCCGTCTTCCTCCCACCGCCATGCCCTCCACCGCCTTCCCCACCCTGCGCGAACTCGATACCGCCGACGAGTTCATCGCCCGCCACATCGGCATCGAGCCCGCAGACGAGGCGCGCATGCTGCCGGTCATCGGCTCGGCCACGCGGCAGGAGCTGATCGACGGCATCGTGCCCGCGGCCATCCGCCGCTCGAAGCCGATGCGGCTGCCGCCCGCGGCGAGCGAGGCCGATGCGCTGGCGGAACTGCGCAAGATGGCGGCGAAGAACCAGGTGGCGCGCAACTTCATCGGCCAGGGCTACTACGGCACGCACACGCCCGGCGTGATCCTGCGCAACATCCTCGAGAACCCGGCCTGGTACACGGCCTACACGCCCTACCAGGCCGAGATCTCGCAGGGCCGCATGGAGGCGCTGGTCAACTTCCAGACCCTGGTCTGCGACCTGACCGGCATGGCGATCGCCAACGCCTCGATGCTCGACGAGGCCACCGCGGCGGCCGAAGCGATGACGCTGGCCAAACGCAGCGTCAAGAGCAAGAGCAACGTCTTCCTGGTGGCGGGCGACTGCCATCCGCAGACCATCGAGGTGCTGCGCACGCGCGCCGCGCCGCTGGGCATCGAGATCAAGGTCAGCACCGCCTCGGAAACCCTGCCGCACCTGATGGCGAGCTGCGACTTCTTCGGCGTGCTCGCGCAGTATCCGGCCACCACCGGCCAAGTCCACGACCTGCGCCCGCTGGCCGGCCATGCGCACGCCTGCGGCGCGGCGCTGTGCGTCGCGGCCGACCTGCTGGCGCTCACGCTGCTCACACCCCCCGGCGAATGGGACGCCGACATCGTCTGCGGCACCACCCAGCGCTTCGGCATGCCGATGTGCAACGGCGGCCCGCACGCGGCCTACCTGGCCTGCCGCGACGCCTTCAAGCGCTCGCTGCCGGGCCGGCTGGTGGGCGTGAGCATCGACGTGCACGGTGCCCCCGCCTACCGGCTCGCGCTGCAGACGCGCGAGCAGCACATCCGGCGCGAGAAGGCCACCTCGAACATCTGCACCGCGCAGGTGCTGCCGGCGGTGGTCGCGAGCATGTACGCGGTCTACCACGGCCCGGCAGGCCTCCTGCGCATCGCGCAGCGCGTGGCCGCGCTCACCGCCGTGCTGGCCGCGGGCCTGGAGCAGATGGGCTTCGAGCTGGCCCACGCCACGGCCTTCGACTCGCTCACGGTGAAGAGCGGCGACGGCACCGCGGCGATCCTCGAACGCGCCCGCCACGCAGGCCTGAACCTGCGCCACCGGCTGCAGCAGCACCTGGGCATCTCGCTCGACGAGACCCACACGCGCGCCGACGTCGAGACGCTCTGGGCGCTGTTCGCGCGGCCCGGCACGCCGATGCCCCGCTTCGACACGCTGGCCGAGACCGCCGAGGTGCGCATTCCGGCGGACCTGCGCCGCACCAGCGCCTTTCTCACGCACCCGGTGTTCAACACCCACAAGAGCGAGACCGCGATGCTGCGCTACATCCGCAGCCTCAGCGACAAGGACCTCGCGCTCGACCGCAGCATGATCCCGCTGGGCAGCTGCACCATGAAGCTCAACGCGACCAGCGAGATGATCCCGATCACCTGGCCCGAGTTCGCCAACATCCATCCCTTCGCGCCGGCCGAGCAGCTGCAGGGCTATGCCGAGCTCGACGAGCAGCTGCGCGCCTGGCTCTGCGAGGCCACGGGCTACGCGGGCATCAGCCTGCAGCCCAACGCCGGTTCGCAGGGCGAGTACGCGGGCCTGCTGGCGATCAAGGCCTTCCACGCCTCCAGGGGCCAGGGCGGCCGCAACATCTGCCTGATCCCCTCGTCGGCGCACGGCACCAACCCGGCCAGCGCGCAGATGGTGGGCATGCAGGTGGTGGTGATCGCCTGCGACGCGCAGGGCAACGTCGACCTCGACGACCTCAAGCGCGCCTGCGAGAAGCACAGCGAACACCTGGCGGCGGTGATGATCACCTACCCCAGCACCCACGGCGTGTTCGAGACCCGCGTGAAGGAACTCTGCGCGCTGGTGCATTCGCACGGCGGGCGGGTCTATGTCGACGGCGCCAACATGAACGCGCTGGTGGGCGTGGCCGCGCCGGGCGAGTTCGGCGGCGACGTGAGCCACCTGAACCTGCACAAGACCTTCTGCATCCCGCACGGCGGCGGCGGGCCGGGCGTGGGCCCGGTGTGCGTGGTCGAGGATTTGGTGCCCTTCCTGCCTGGCCATGCGACCGCGGGCATCGGCTCCGAGGGACCGGGCGCCGTGTCGGCCGCGCCGCTGGGCAATGCCGCGGTGCTGCCGATCAGCTGGATGTACTGCCGCATGATGGGCGCCGAGGGCCTGCAGGCCGCGACCGAGACCGCGATCCTCTCGGCCAACTACATCAGCGCGCGCCTGAAGGACCACTACCCCACGCTCTACGCCAGCCCCAACGGCCATGTGGCGCACGAGTGCATCCTCGACCTGCGTCCGCTCAAGGACAGCAGCGGCGTGACCGCCGAAGACGTGGCCAAGCGCCTGATCGACTACGGCTTCCACGCGCCCACGCTGAGCTTCCCGGTGCCGGGCACGCTGATGGTCGAGCCGACCGAAAGCGAGCCGCTGGCCGAGCTCGACCGCTTCGTCGACGCGATGATCGCGATCCGCGGCGAGATCCGGCGCATCGAGGAAGGCGTCTGGCCGCAGGACGACAACCCGCTCAAGCACGCGCCGCACACGGCCGCCAGCCTGCTGAGCACCGAGTGGGCGCACCCCTACTCGCGCGAACTCGGCGCCTACCCGCTGGCCGCGCTGCGCCAGGCCAAGTACTGGTCGCCGATCGGCCGGGTCGACAACGTCTACGGCGACCGCAACCTGTTCTGCAGCTGCCTGCCCGTGGGCGACTACGCGACGAGCTGAGCACCGGCACAATCGATGTTTCCTGCATTCCAACGGAGACATCGATGAGTCAAAGCAAGCAGCCCCTCGACGGACAGATCGCCTGGGTCACGGGGGGCGGCAGCGGCATCGGCCTGGCCGGCGCCATCGACCTCGCGAAGGCGGGTTGCCGCGTCGTGATCTCCGGGCGCGATGCCGCCAAGCTCCAGGCCGCGGTGGCCGAGGCCGAAGCCAAGGGCGCGCCGCAAGGCCGCATCAGCGCCATGCCGCTCGATGTGGGCGACCGGCCTGCGGTCGACACGGTGGCGGCGGCCATCGAGGCCGAACACGGCGGCGTCGACATCCTGGTCAACAGCGCCGGCGTCAACTTCCCCAAGCGCTTCTGGAGCGAGACCGACGGCGACACTTTCGCCAAGGTGGTGAACATCAACCTCAACGGCGTCACCTTCTGCACGCTGGCCGTGCTCAAGGGCATGCAGGCGCGGCGCCGCGGCACGGTGATCAACATCGCCTCCTTCGCCGGCTGGCACCAGAGCTTCCTCACCGGCCCGGCCTACGTGGCGAGCAAGGCCGGCCTGATCGCGATGACGCACAACTTCAACATCGAGCAGTGCGTGCACGGCCTGCGCGCCACCTCGGTGTGCCCGGGCGAGGTCGCGACGCCGATCCTCAAGAACCGGCCGGTGGAGCCGAGCGCGGAGGACAAGGCGCTGATGCTGCAGGAGGAAGACCTGGGCCGCACCATCCGCTTCATCGCCGAGATGCCGCCGCATGTCTGCATCAACGAACTCGTGATCGCGCCGGTCCACAACCGGATCTTCATGGGCGGCAGCGAGTTGCAGCGGCGCTGAGCCTCAAGCCGGCGCGGCCTCGCCCGCGTCGCCGCGCCCGATGCGCCGCACCTCCAGCTGCCGGATGCGCTGCGCATCGGCGTCGGTCACGGCGAACTCGAATGCGCCGTGGCGCAGCGTTTCGCCCACCACCGGCACCCGGCCCAGCTGCGCCAGCAGGAAGCCCGCGGCCGAGCTGTAGCTGTCGTCCTCGCTCACCAGCCCCTCGGTCTCGAGCATGCGCTCGAGCTGGTGCAGGTCGGCGGCGCCGGCCACGCGCCAGAGGTCGGGGCCCATGGCCTGTATCTCCAGCGCCTCGTCCTCGTCGGGGAACTCGCCCGCGATCGCCTCCAGCACGTCGATGGGCGTGACGATGCCCTGCAGGGTGCCGTATTCGTCGTGCACCAGCGCGACCTGGCCGCGCGCATTGCGCAGCGTGTCGATCAGGCCCATCACCGGTCCGCTTTCGGGCACGTAGATCGGCTGGCGCAGGTCGGTCAGCGGGTCGATGCGGCCGTGCGCGAGCAGCGCGCCCAGCAGGTCCTTGGCGCGCGCGATGCCCAGCACCTCGTCGAGCGAGCCGCGGCACACCGGGAACATGCCGTGCGGCGTGTCGAGCAGCTGCTGGCGAATCGATTCGGAGGGATCGTCCAGGTCGACCCAGGAGATGTCCGAGCGCAGCGTCATGATCGAGCTGACCTTGCGCTGCGCGAGCTTGAGCACGCCGCTGACCATGTCGCGCTCCTCGGGCGCGAACACCGCCTGTTCGGCCGCGGCCTCGGCACTCGAGGCGCCGCCGTCCGCGGCCGCCTGCCGCTGGCCGCCCAGCAGCCGCAGCACCGACTCGGCCGTGCGCTCGCGCAGCGGGCGGCGCGCCTGCTGCTTCACGTAGTTGCGGCGCGCGAGCTGGTTGAAGAACTCGATCACGATCGAGAAGCCGATGGCCGCGTAGAGGTAGCCCTTGGGCAGGTGGAAGCCCAGGCCCTCGGCGACCAGGCTCAGGCCGATCATCAGGAGGAAGCTCAGGCACAGCACCACCACGGTCGGGTGTGCGTTGACGAAGCGCGTCAGCGGTTTGGACGCCAGCAGCATGATGCCGATCGAGATCACCACCGCCGCCATCATCACCGGCAGGTCGTTGACCATGCCCACCGCGGTGATCACCGCGTCGAGCGAGAACACCGCGTCGAGCACCACGATCTGCGCCACCACCAGCGAGAAGCCCGCATAGACCGGCGAGGCGGTGCTCGCATGCGTGACGCCCTCGAGCCGCTCGTGCAGTTCGGTGGTGGCCTTGAACAGCAGGAACAGGCCGCCCACCAGCAGGATCAGGTCGCGCCCCGAGAAGCCATGGCCCCAGACCGAGAACAGCGGCGTGGTCAGCGTGACCAGCCACGAGATCACCGACAGCAGCAGCAGGCGCATCAGCAGCGCCAGGCTCAGGCCGATCACGCGCGCCCGGTCGCGCTGGTGCGGCGGCAGCTTCTCCGCCAGGATGGCGATGAAGATCAGGTTGTCGATGCCGAGCACGATCTCGAGGACGACGAGCGTGAGAAGACCGACCCAGGTGGCCGGGTTGGAAAGCAGTTCGATCATGGGGTGTGGGGAAGCACGGTCGCGGGCGACGCGAGGTGCGGGGGGCGCGGGCCCGGAATGACGCCATCCATCACGGGACGGCCGAAGGGCACGGGGAAGAAGCGGTGCTGCGGTGGCAGCGCTGTCGCGCCGGGAGGTTGGCTGGCCTGCGCCAGCCCCGTACTGGGAGGCTCGGAGAGAGAGTTCACCACCAAAGTTTAGGGCATCCGCCACGGCGCCCCGGAATTCCCCCAGCCGGACGACCGGACTCCCGCCGGTTCAGGCCCGCACGCTCGGGCCCGCACGCTCAGGCCAGCACGATCCAGGCCGGCGCATGGTCGCTGGCGCCCGGGCGCCCGCGCACCTCGCGGTCCACGCCGGCCTCGCGCAGCCGCGGCGCGAGCTCGGGGTTGAGCAGCAGGTGGTCGATGCGCAGCCCGGCGTTGCGCGGCCAGCGGTTGCGCCAGTAGTCCCAGTAGGTGTAGATGCGCTCGTCCGGATGCAGCGCGCGGATGGCATCGGTCCAGCCCTGTTCGAGCAGCCGCGCGAAGGCGGCGCGGCTCGCGGGCTGCAGCAGCGCGTCGTCGCGCCAGGAGGCCGGGTTGTAGATGTCGGCGTCGGTCGGCACCACGTTGTAGTCGCCGCACAGCACCACCGGCAGCCCGCTGCGGAACAACCTGGCGGCATGCGCGTTGAAATGCTCGAACCAGGCCAGCTTGTAGTCGAACTTCGGCCCCGGTTGCGGATTGCCGTTGGGCAGGTAGAGGCAGCCGATCACGATGCCGTCGACCACGGCCTCGAGGTAGCGACTCTGCACGTCGTCCTCGAAGCCCGGCAGGCCGCGGCCGGTCTCGATCGGCTCGCGCCCGCGCGCCAGGATCGCGACGCCGTTCCAGGCCCGCTGGCCATGGAACAGCACGCCATAGCCCGCGGCCCGGATCGCGGCGGCGGGGAAGTTGGCATCGGGCGACTTGAGCTCCTGCAGGCAGGCCACGTCGGGCTTCGACGTCTGCAGCCACTCCAGCAGCCGCTCCAGCCGGCCGTTGACGCCATTGACGTTGAAGGTCGCGATCTTCATCTCAGCGCTTGGTCGCGATCTCGCCTGTCGCGACCTGGGCCCGGAAACGCTTGAGCACGGCCTTGAGCCGGCGCTCGTGGGCCAGGCCCACGCGCACCATCATCTTCTGGCCGCTCGACAGCGACTCGAGCGCGGGGTCGGCGAATTCGTAGCGCGTCCAGGGCCGCGCCGCGGTGAACTCGCCGCGCACCTCGGTGAGCTGCACCGCGACCGGGCCGCCGGGCTCGGGTGCCGCCAGCAGATGGTCTATGGCCGCCACCAGCCGGTCGTTGAAGTAGCGCCCCGGATAGCCCAGTTCCTCGTAGGCCTGCTGGAACAGCGGGTACAGGCGCGCGTAGAGCGCGGCCACGCGCTCCGCGTCGAGGGCCTCGGCCAGGGCCACGATGGCGTCGTAGCGCGCCGCGTTGGCGGCGTCGATGTGCTGCGTCGGACCGGCCGCGCCCGTCACGCTGAAGTGCTCGGGCGTGGGCTGCACCGGCCACAGCCGCGACGGGGTCTGGGCACGCGGCAGGTTGTCGACGGTGGCCACCACGCGGCGCACGAAGCCATCGACGTTGAGCATGGCGACCACGCGCTTGGCGCCCAGCCAGCCGTTGAGGGCCGAGGTGATCTGCGCATCCGAAGCAGCCAGCGTGGGCAGCACCGCATCGGGCTCGGCCAGCGCATCGATCGGGTTCTGGGGCCCGGAGGCGGCCGGCTGCGGCGCGGGCGCCGGCGCATCGGCGGGCGCCGCGGCCGCGACCGGCGGTGGCGCAGGCGGCGGCTCGGCACGCTGCTGCCACCAGTACCAGCCACCACCCGCGGCGGCGATGGCGAGCAGCACCAGGATGACGATCTTCGAGGCCGAGCTCTCGCGCGCGGGCCTGAAGTCGGAGGGTTCGCGTTCGGGCATGAAGCAGTTCCTTGGTTCCGTCGCCGCAGGCGCGGCAACGCAGTTCATTGGAAACCATGCCTCGCCGCAGCGGCGTAACGCCTTGTGTAACCCGCAGGCCACGCGAAGCATGGGCCTTGTCCACGCATGGCCCACATGCTAGCGCGAGGAATCGTTGCTTGGGCAAGACCATGACAGGGGTACGATGGCGGCCGGAAAGTTCCCCACCCGCCCTCCCCCGCCCCGCCATGACCCCTGCGAAGACCGGCCCGTTGTCCGCATGGGAGCCCGCAGCCGGCACGCCTTACTACCGCCAGATCTACGACCGCTTTCGCAGCGCGATCGACAGCGGCCTGCTCAAGCCCGGCGACCGCATCCCTTCGGCGCGCGCGCTGACCCAGGAACTGGGCCTGGCACGCGGCACGATCGAGGCCGCCTACGCCCTGCTGGCCGCGGAGGGCTACATCCAGGCCCGCGGCCAGGCCGGCACCATCGTCACGCCGGAACTCAAGCCACGCATGCAGGTGGCAAGTCCTGCCGCGGCGGTGGCCGACGGTGCGCCCCGGCTCAGTTTTCGCCCCGACTCGGTCCTGCCTTTCCAGATGGGCCTGCCCGCGCTGGATGCCTTTCCGCGGAAGATCTGGGCCCGGCTGGGCGCGCGCTGCGTGCGCGCGATGCAACCGCTCGACATGACGCATCCCAGCGTCTATGGCCTGCCCGCGCTGCGCGCCGAGATCGCGGCCTATCTCCAGGTCTCGCGCGGCATCCAGTGCACGCCGTCGCAGGTCTTCCTGACCTCGGGCTACCGCCACAGCATCGAGCTGATCGGCCTGGCCCTGCTCAAGGCCGGCGACCGCGTCTGGCTCGAGGACCCCGGCTACCCGCCGACCAAGGCCCTGCTGCAGCACCTGCGCATGGCCTGCGTGCCGGTGCCGGTCGATGCCGACGGCCTGGTCGTGTCCGAGGGCCTGCGCCGCGCGCCACGGGCGCGCGCGGCGGTGGTCACGCCCGCGCACCAGAGCCCGCTGTGCGTGTCGCTGTCGCTGCCTCGGCGCATGGCGCTGCTGGACTGGGCCGCGCGCAACGAGGCCTGGATCGTCGAGGACGACTACGACGGCGAGTACCGCTATGCGAGCCGCCCGCTGCCCGCGCTCAAGAGCCTGGACCGCGAGGGGCGCGTGCTCTATGCGGGCACCTTCAGCAAGGTGCTGTTCCCGAGCATCCGGCTGGCCTACCTGGTGGTGCCGCAGCCCCAGGTCGAGCGCTTCGAGCAAGTGCTCCAGACCTTCGCCGGCGGCAGCCCGGCGCTGACGCAGGCCATCGTGACCGCCTTCATCGCCGAAGGCCACTTCGCGCGCCACATCCAGCGCATGCGCAAGCTTTACGCCGAGCGCCGCGATGCGGTTCGGGCCGGGTTGGAGAAGGTGCTGGGGTCGCGCCTGCGCATCGACTCGCCGCCCGGCGGCATGCACCTGATCCTGCGGCTGCAAGGCCGGCGCTCGGACCGCAAGCTGGCGGCGCGCATGCGGGAGGCCGGCCTGTATGCGGAAGCGCTGACGAACTGGACCCAGGACCACGAGGGCAGCCCGGCCCTGCTGCTGGCCTTCACGAACATCGAATCGCAGCAAGCTGCGGAAGCGCTCGGGCGACGCATCCTGGCCTTGATGTGAAGGCCATCATGGCCCAGTTCCAAACACCGATCATGGCTCTTCTGGAATAGGCCAAGATTGCGCACCATGGCGTCCTTCCCTTCCCGTCAAACACAAGGACCTTCCATGACGACCCCTCGCATCGACTACGCCCGCGTCTCGCCCGACATCTACAAGGCCTTCGGCGCCGTGCACACCGCCGTGCACAAGAGCGGCCTGCCCAAGGCGCTGATCGACCTGGTCTACCTGCGCGTGTCGCAGATCAACGGCTGCGCCTACTGCATCGACATGCACTCACGCGACCTGCTCAAGGCCGGCCTGGCGGTGGACAAGCTGGTGCTGGTGCCGGTGTGGCACGAAGCCGGCGCGGTCTTCAGCGCCCGCGAACGCGCCGCGCTGGCCTGGGCCGAAAGCGTGACGCGCGTGGCCGACACCGGCGTGCCCGATGCCGACTACGCGGCCGCCGCGGCCGCCTTCGACGACAAGGAACTGGCCGACCTGAGCTATGCGATCGCGCTGATGAACGCCTTCAACCGCTTCGGCGTCTCCTTCCGCATGGCGCCGGCCGCGGCCGTTGCGGCCGCCAGCGCCTGAAGCCGGAAGGCCGCGGCGGCACCGAAAGTGCTTGAGGCTTGGCGGCACAATGCCCGCAACCCCTTCGCACCCGCCGCCATGGACATCGACTTCTCCCAGCTCACCGAATACCAGCGCTACAAGCTCATGGCCAGCCTGATCGTGCCGCGGCCGATCGCACTGGTCACCACGCTCGGGCCCGACGGCACCGTCAATGCCGCGCCCTTCAGCATGTTCAACATGGTGGGCGAGGAGCCGCCGATCGTGATGATCAGCCTCAACCGGCGCGACGACGCCTCGCTCAAGGACACGGCGCTCAACATCGTGCGCACCGGCGAGTTCGTGGTGCACATGGCCGACGAAGCCATCGCCGCGCAGATGCACCGCTGTGGCGAGCACCACCCGCCCCATGTGAGCGAGCTCGACGTGGTCGGCTTCACCGCGCTGCCCAGCAAGGTGGTCGCGCCGCCGCGCATCGCCGAGGCGCCGGTGGCCTTCGAGTGCACGCTGTTCGAGACCATGGAGACCGCGAGCCGTCAGGTCTTCATCGGCCAGGTGCGCTGGATGCATGCGCGCGACGAGCAGGGCCTGTTCACCCTATTTCCGGGGTCGCGAAGGCCTGCCACGGCGGGCCAATCAAGGCGCGTGACGCTGCGCGTGCTGAAGCACGCGCAAGGAACGCAACGCCGAGTGGCCCGCCGTGGCAGGCCTTCCCGAAGGGTTGGCTGACTCAGGGGCCGTCTGCGGCGTTGCCCGCGCTTGCAAGGCCAAAGCCTTGCTGCGCACGGGCGCCTTGCATCCAGCCCCTGAGTCAGCCAACGCGATCCCCGGAAATAGGGTGAACAGGCCCAATCGACACCGACACCTGGCGCGTGCGGCTCGAGCACTACCTGCCGGTGGCGCGCTTCGGTGCGAGTTTCTACACGCGCACGCGCGAGCGTTTTGCGATCGAGGACATCGCCAGCGCCCCCGGCACCGCGGTGGCGCCGATGGACCCCGTCTGACAAGGCGCCCGGGCCGCTGCCGCTAGCATCGGCCCATGCATTCCTCTTCCGTCTGCCGTGCGCCCGCGCACCGTCCGTGGGGCACGCCAGCCGGCATGGCCTTGTCCTTGCTGCTCGCCCTGTGCGTGTGGTTGCTGCCCCTGCCGGCCGCGGCCAAGCGCATCGCGGTGCCGGCGCGGCAGTCGCTGGTGACCGACCTCACGGGCACGCTGAGCGCGAGCCAGGTCGAAGCGTTGCGGGACAAGCTCGACGACTTCCACGACGCGCACCAGGCGCAGCTCGCCGTGCTGGTGGTACCGACCACCGGCGAGGACAGCATCGAATCCTTCGCGACCCGCGTGTTCGACAAGTGGAAACTGGGCAGCGCCAAGCACAACGACGGCCTGCTGCTGCTGGTGGCCTTGAAGGACCGGCGCATGCGCATCGAGGTCGGCCAGGGGCTCGAGGGCCAGGTGCCCGACGTGCTGGCGGGCCGCATCGTCGACCAGCAGATGATGCCGCGCTTCAAGCAGCAGGACTACTACGGCGGCATCGACGGCGCCGTCGATGCGCTCATCGAGCGTCTGGGCGGCGGCTTCGTGGTGCCGCCCTCGGCCATGGGCCAGGACCCGCAGCTCGGCGAGGTGATCGACACCCCGGGCGAGCCCTACGAGGTCGAGGTCGAGACCCGCTCGGGCATCACGCCCTTCGGCTGGGCCTTCATCGCGGTGCTGCTGGCCGCCATCGGCGCGGCCAGTTGGCGCTGGCGTTTCGCGCGGCGCCTCTTCGCGGGCCTCGGCGTGCTCGCCGGCGTGATCACCGCATCGGTGATGCACTTCGGCGGCAGCGAGACGCTGACCGGCATCGGCGTGGTGCTGGGCAGCGCCGTCGCGCTGTTCCTGCTGACCCTGGTCGCCGTGGGCATGCGCATGGCCTGGCGCCAGGGCTTCGCTTCCTTCGCGATCCGCTGGGTGATCGTGCTGGGCCTGACCGCCTACGTCGCCTGGGAGAACCCCGGGGAGTGGATTCCGGCCGCCATGGCCTTCGGCATCTCGATGCTGTTCGCCTTCTTTCCGGGCAGCGTCGGCGGCAGCAGCGATGGCGACGACGATTCCGACAGCGGCTGGAGCAGCTCCAGCTCGTCCAGTTCCTCGTCGTCCAGCAGCAGCTCTTCGAGCAGCAGCAGTGGCGGCTCGAGCAGCGGCGGCGGCGCGTCGGGCAGCTGGTAGACCGCGGCCGCCGGATCAGACCAGCCGCAGGTCCTTCGCGCTCACGCCGCCGAACACATGGTCGAGCTGCGCGGGCGACAGTCCGTACATGCGCGCGAACAGGCCGGCGAAGACCGCGCGGTATTCGTTGAGCACCGGGTGGTCGCGGTTCTGGAACAGCGCCGCGGGCTGGGTGAGCGCGAGCTGCTCGCCCACCACGCGGCCGCCCGCCTGTGCATCCAGCCCGCCGCCCAGCACCCAGTAGACCGTGCCGTGCCCGTGGTCGGTGCCCTTGTTGCCGTTCTCGCGGAAGGTGCGGCCGAACTCGCTGATCACCACCACCACGGTGTCGCGCCAGGCGCTCTCGCCCATCGCGTCGGCAAAACCGGCCAGGCCGCGGCCCAGTTCCTCGAAACGGTTGGCGAGGTAGCCGGTGCCCGCACCCTGCCCCACGTGCGTGTCCCAGCCACCGACGTCGACGAAGCCGAGGTCGAAGCGCTCCTGCATCAGCCGCGCCATGCGCTGGGCCACGAGTTCGAAGCCCTTGGCCGTCATCGCATTGCGGCTGGCCGCGTCCATCTCGGCCTTGACCGCGCGCAGCACCTCGTCGCGCACCGCGAAGCCCTCGGCCACGGGCTGGGCCAGCGCGGTGCCGCGGTACATCGATTCAATCACCTGGCTCTGGCGCGCGTCGATGCCCTGGCGGCCGACGTTGCCGAGCGCCATGTTGGCGGCCTGCGCATCGCCGCGCAGCGAGATCGGCAGCTGGTCGGTGAAGGCGATGGGCGACACCGCCGTGAGCGGGCCCGCGCCCAGCACGCCGGCCAGCCGGTTGAGGAAGCCCGAGCGGTAGTCGCGGCGGCGGTCGAGCGCCTGGCCGAGCTCGATCGAATCCTGCGTCTCGAAGTGGCTGCGCGTGAGGTCGTCGGTGCCGGCAAAGGGAATGAAGGCCGCCTGCTTCTTCTGGAACAGCGGCATCACGCTGGACGCCAGCGCGGGATGCAGCCCCCAGTCGGCATCGAGCGCCAGCGCGCCGTTGGCCTCACCGGGCCGCGGCACCGCGATGCCGGGGCGCGAGGCGCGGTAGAAGTCGCCGGCCGCGCCCGAGATCGGCACCAGCAGGTTGGCGCAGTCGTAGGCGCCGCGCAGGAACACCACCAGCAGCTTGGCGCCCTCCGCCGCGGGCGCGGCCATCAGGCGGCCCGCGCCACCGGCCAGCGGTGCGGCGGCGGCCAGCATCTTCAGCAGATCACGGCGTTGCATGGCGAGTCCTTTCAGCGATGGTTGAACTCGGGGGACGCGAGGAAGAAGGTGTTCCAGTCGGGCGGTGCACTGGCCTGGGCCAGCGCCGCGCGCGTGGCCTGGCTCAGCGACGCCATCTCGGTGCGCACCACCGGCGACGCGGCCAGCGGCGGGTATGGCGGCTTCTCCAGCGGCGCCTTGTCGCCGGCGCGGAACAGCACCGCGCCGCTGGCGCCGATGGCGCGCGCGATCTCGAAGCGCGTGGCCATCTGGCCGGCGCTGGCCCAGGCGTCCTGCGTGAGCGCATAGCCGTCGGGGGTCTCGTGGCCGTAGAGCGGCTGGCCCATGCGGTTGAGCCAGCCGAGCATCGGCGCCACGTCGGACACCACCCGGTCGCCATAGGCCAGGCGCACGCTGCCGACCACGTAGTGCACCGGGTCGCGGAACTTGCGGCCCAGCGAGGCCGCGAACTCGGGCGACTCGAACAGCGTGGTCAGCACCGCGGCGATGTCGCCGTCGCTGCGCAGGAAGGTCGCGCTCATGCGCTCGACCAGCGCGGGCGGCGGCGCATCGGCCACGAAGTAGATCGCGAGCTTGCGCGAGACGAAGCGCGCGGTGGCCGGGGCCCGCGCCAGGCGGTCGAGCGCTTCGTCGGCTTCGGCCAGCCCGCGCTGCGTGATCGGCGCACCCAGCAGGGTCTTGGCGCCGTCGTCGTGCCGCGCGGGGTTGAACTCGAACAGACCCTGGCGCACATAGGCGGCCTGCTGGGCAGCGGGCAGACGCGGCGGCGGGCCGTCGTCGCGCAGGGTCACGCCCAGGCCGCTGAGCACGCGTGCCAGCGACTGCACGTCGGACTGCGAATAACCGCTGCCCACGCCCAGCGTGTGCAGCTCCATCAGCTCGCGCGCATAGTTCTCGTTGAGCCGGCCGCCCGCGTTCTGCGCGTTGTCGAGGTAGCGCAGCATCGCGGGATGCCGCACCGTGGCGCCCAGCAGGTCGCGAAAGCGTCCCAGTGCGTGCGGGCGGATGGCCGCCTCCTCGTAGTCGCCGACCAGTTCGCGCAAGCCGCCCTTGCGCGTGCTCACGTTGAAGTGGTTCATCCAGAACCAGGTCATCTGCTCCTGCAGCTGGTTGGGCGAATAGAGCGCGCGCAGCAAAAAGCGCTGCTGCGCCTCGCGGCTCAGCTGGTTGAGCGTCTGCTGGTAGGCCTGTCGGGCGGCGGTCTTGGCGTCGTCGTCGCTCAGCGCCTCGGCGGCCTTGCGCTGGGCCTCGAGTTCGCGCGCCAGGCGGTCGATCGGCGTGGTGCTGATGCGCATCGCATCGATCTGGGCCTGCGCGGCGGCCGGCAGCACCGCCGGGCCCGGGTGCAGTTGCGCGCCGAGCCAGCGCGGCACGCCCATGGCTTCGACCGTCTGCGCATCGGCCGGGTTCGCGCCCCAGCTCACGCGGTCCAGCCATTGCAGCTGGGCTGCCGCATCGACGGGGTCGGCGGCCAGCCGGGGCACGGGCACCGTGCCGCAGGCGGCGAGCAGCAGGGCCGCGAGCGCGACGCCCGGACGGAAAATCGACATAGGGATCGATGGCATGCCGTACTCAACCTTTCGCACAGCGCTCAGGTTGACACGGCCATGTCAACGCCCGGTGAAGCCCGGTGACAAGCCGTCGCCGGCTCAGGCCTGCAAGGTCTTCTGCGCTGTCGCCTCGCCGGCGATCTGGCGCAGCGCGCGCTCGAACACCTCGACCGGCTGGCCGCCCGAGATCAGGTGCTGGTCGTTGATGATGATCGCGGGCACCGAACGGATGCCGGCCTCGGTGTAGAGCTGCTCGCGCTGGCGGGTTTCCTCGGCGTATTCGTCGCTCTCGAGGATCGCGCGGGCGCGCACCGGGTCGAGGCCGACCTCGGTCACGGCACGCAGCAGCACCTCGATATCGGAAGGGTTCTCGCCGTCGGTGAAGTAGGCCTGCAGCAGCCGCTTCTTGAGCGCCTTCTGCTGCGCTTCGCCCTCGAGCTCGGCCCAGTGCAGCAGCCGGTGCGCGTCGAAGGTGTTCCAGATGCGCTTGCGCTTGCCCTGGCCGAAGGTGAAGCCGACCGCGGCGCCGCGTTGGCGGATCGCCTCGGCGTTGGTCTGCGCCTGCTCGGCCGAGATGCCGTACTTGCGTGTCAGGTGCTCGATGGTGTCCTCACCCTCGCGCGCCATCTGCGGGTTGAGCTCGAAGGGCTGGAAATGCAGCTCGGCCGTGACCTCGGGCGCGACCCGCGCCAGCGCGCTTTCGAGCGCGGTCAGGCCGATGGCGCACCAGGGGCAGGACACATCGGAAACGAAATCGATCTTGAGGCGGGCGGTCATCGGCGGGCTCTTCCAGGCAGGGACAAGCCGCCATGATGGCGCCAGGCACAGCACCGCTGCCGGCGGCAGGGCGTAACACCCCACCACGGCCGCGGGTCATTCCTCGCTGGTCCACTCCACCTGCACGCCCAGGCTGCGCAGGTTCTCGACGAAATGCGGGTGGGCGCGGCGGATCGGCGTGGCGTTGCGGATCTCGGAGCGGCCCTCGATGCTGGCGGCCACCATGAACAGCGCGATCGCCACCCGGATGATGTAGGGGCTCTCGACCACCGCCGGCGTCAGCGGTCCGCCGCCGAAGGTGATGAGCCGATGCGGGTCGGACGAGAACACATGGGCGCCGAACTTCGACAGCTCGCCGGTCCAGCCCAGCGCGCCGTCGTAGACCTTGTTCCAGAACATCGCGTTGCCCTGCGCCCGCACGCCCAGCGCGATGAAGATCGGCAGCAGGTCGACCGGGAAGTAGGGCCAGGGCGCGGCCTCCACCTTGGTCAGCACGTTGCTGGTGAACGGCGTCTGCACGCGCAGCGCGCCCGGCGTGCTGGCGCGCGACCAGCCGTCTTCATGGGTGATCTTGACGCCGAACTTGGCGAAGGTGCGGTCGATCAGCGGGAAGTTGCCGGGCGCGGTGTTGCGCACCACCACGTCGCCGCCGGTGATCGCGCCCAGCGCGAGGAAGGTGGTGATCTCGTGGAAGTCCTCGTCGAAGCGGAACTCGCCGCCGCCCAGCCGGACCCCGCCATGCACCGTGAGCCGCGAGGTGCCGATGCCCTCGATGCGCGCGCCGAGCGCGACCATGAAGCGGCAGAACTCCTGCACATGCGGCTCGGATGCGGCGTTGGTCAGCGTCGAGGTGCCTTCGGCCGCCGAGGCGCAGAGCACGAAGTTCTCGGTGGTGGTGACCGAGGCGTAGTCCAGCCAGTGGTCCACCGGCCGCAGCGCCCCGGCGCGCACCAGCAGCGAGCCGTCGGCGCGCTCGACCTCGGCGCCGAAATGGCGGAACACCTCGACGTGCGGGTCGATCTCGCGCACGCCCAGCGTGCAGCCCTTGACGTTGTCCTCGAGCCGCGCCACGCCGAAGCGCGCCAGGAGCGGCGGCACGAGCATGATCGACGAGCGCATCTCCTCGGGCAGCCGGTGGCGTACCGCATCGAAGGTGGTCTCGCGATGGTGCAGCTGCAGAGTGCCGCTCGCATGGTCCATCTCGACCTGGCTGCCCAGCGTGCGGAAGATGTCGAGGATCTTGCGCACGTCGGTGATGTCGGGCACGCCCAGCAGCCGCAGCGGCTCGGTGCTGAGCAAGGTGGCGCAGAGCACCGGCAGCACGGCGTTCTTGTTGGCCGAGGGCGTGATGCGGCCGCTGAGCGGGAGGCCGCCGTGGACGATGAGGTTGGACATGGGACGAAGGGAAAAGTGAAGGCGCGCCGGCTCAGAGGCTGCGCCAGAAATCGGTCAGAAGGGTCACGAACTCGACGGGCTTTTCGACCGCGCTCACATGCGCCGCATCGATGCTCGCGCGCTTCGCGTGCGGGATGGCCTCGGCGATCTGCGCCGACATCGCGGGCGGCGTGGCCAGGTCCTGCGCGCCGTCGATCACCAGCGTCGGCACCGTGATGCGGCGGTTGCTGGCACGGAAGTCGATGCCGGCCACGGCCTTGCAGCTCTCGACGTAGCCTGCCGCATCGGTGGCCACCAGCATGCTGCGCAGCGCGGCGGCCGCGGCCGTGCCTTCGGGCGTGGCGCGCCAGGCCGGCGTGAGCCAGCGCTCGACCGCGCCGTCGGCGATGTCCTGCACGCCGTGGGCCTGCACGCGCGCCACGCGGGCCTGCCAGGTCGAGACGTCGGGATAGTGCGCGCTCGAGTTCGCGATGACCACGTCGCGCAGCAGCTCGGGCCGCTGCAGGGCCAGCGCCTGCGCGGTCATGCCGCCCATCGACAGGCCGACGAAATGCACCGGCTCGCCGCCGGCCTCGCGCTCGATCAGCGCGGCCGCGTCGTCGGCCAGGGCCTCGACGGAGAACGGCGCCGCCGGTGAGGCCGAGCCGCCGTGGTGGCGGTGGTCGTAGCGGATCACGGTGTGGGCACGCGCCAGCAGCGCGGCCACGCCGTCCCACATGTGCAGGTTGCAGCCGAGCGCATGGCTCAGCACGACGATCGGGCCTTCGCCTTCGCGCAGGACATTCAATGGAATCATGGTGCGATCTCTTTACGGACGGAGGTTACAGGCAGCCGGGGCAGCCAGAAGAAGGCGATGAGCATCAGCGAGGCGCCGGCCAGCGCCATCGGCACCACCATCGGCCAGGCGCCGTTGGACGAGGCCGGGTCGATGAAGGTGGCGGCGGTCTGCCCGACCACGAAGCCCGCCACCATCATGCCGAAGCCCGACCACGACACCGCGCGCCCGGCCAGGTGCGGCAGGTCGCCCACCGCGCCGGCCTGGCCGCAGGGTTGATGGATGCCGTGGCCCAGGCAATAGACGCCGTGGCCCAGCAGCAGCGGCCAGACCGACAGCGGCAGCAGCCAGCAGCCCAGCGCCGCCAGCAGCGGGCCGGCCAGGCTCAGCGTGGCGCCCAGCTGCACGGTGCGCACCGCGCCGCGCCGGCGCAGCAGGCGCCGGCACATCGTGGTGCTGAAGATGTAGACCAGCGAGCCGCCCGCGGGAATCCAGCCGTACTGTATCGGCGTGAGCCCGAGGTAGCCGATGTAGACCATGGGCGACAGCAGCAGGAAGGAGAAGATGCCCGCATAGGTGCTGGCCGCGACCGAGGCCCAGGCGCGGAAGCTCGCGCTGGCGAACACCTCGCGCAGGCTGCCCTGGGGCGCGGCGGCAGCCCCGGCCGCCGGCGGCCGCAGCGTCTCGCCGAACCAGCGGTGGCACATCGCCCACAGCACCAGCGCATAGACGGCCATGCCGCCCAGCACCCAGCGCCAGCCCAGTTCCTCGACCGCGAAGGCGCCCATCACCGGCGCGAACAGCGCGACGATGCCCAGGCCCGTGAGGCCGCGCGCCATGATGTGCGGGCCTTCGTGCGCCGGGTAGAGGTCGCGCACCGCGGCGCGCGCGCAGACCAGGATCGCGGCCATCGCAAAGCCGTGCAGCACGCGCAGCGCCACCAGCCAGGCCATGCTGGGCGCGAACACGCCACCGGCCGAGGCCAGCGCGTAGACCGCCAGGCCGGTGAGCAGCACGGGCCGGCGACCGATGCGGTCGGCCAGCGGGCCGCAGGCCAGCTGCGCGAAACCGAAGGCCAGCACGAAGGCGGTCAGGCTGGCGCTGGCGGAGCCCAGGTCGCGCGCGATCTCGGGCAGGGCCGGCAGGTAGCTGTCGGTGGCCACGGGCTGGGCCGCGAGCAGCAGCGGCAGCAGCAGCGCGAAGGAGATCGCCGGCGATGGCGCCGAAGGTGGGACGCCGGCGGCCGCACTCACTTCGGCAGGTCCGAGAGCAGGCCCTTTTCGCGCAGGATCGCGGTCGCGATGCCGAAGCCATGGTTGGCCACCGGCACGCCGCAGTAGATGGCCGCCATCAGCAGCACTTCCTTGATGTCGTCGGGCGTGAGCCGCGACTCGGGCGGCCCGTCGAGCGCGGAGCGCACGTGCATCGCGAACTCCTCGTACGCGTGGGTGCCCAGCATCATCGACAGCACCATGTAGCGGCGCGTCTTGTCGCCCAGCGCGGGCCGGCCCCAGATGTCGTTCCAGGCATGGCGCGTGATGAGTTCCTGGAACTCGGCGTTGAAGCCGGTGCGCTTGGCCAGCGACTGGTCGACCCAGGCATCGCCCAGCACGCGGCGGCGCTGCAGCAGGCCGCGTTCGTAGTCGCTCGGCGTGGAGGAAGGAGAAGAGGAAGTGCTGTCGTCGCTCATGGCGAAACGTCCTTGGAAGTGGGTGCGCGAAGGGTGTCGAAGCGGGCCCGCAGGTCCTGCAGCTGCGCGCGGGCGATCTCGGCGGCGCCCTCGGCCAGCGCCGGGTCGAACCATTCGTCGGCGGCCTCGGGCGGCAGTTCGGCGCGCAGCCGGTCGATCTGGGCGCGCATGCGCGCGGCATCGACCTGCAGCCGCGGCAGCGCGCCGGCCAATGCGCGGGTGGCGCCCTGCACCGTGGTCCAGAGTTGCGGCCAGGCGGCCAGTTCGGCCTGCCAGGGGCCCAGCGCGCGCTGGTGCTGCTGCGGCATCGCAGCCAGCAGCGCCGCGACCTGCTGCGGCGCGCGTTGCGCGGCGGCCAGCGCGACCATCGAGGCCACCGGATTGCGCTTGTGCGGCATGGCCGAGGAGCCGCCACGGCCGGGCTCGCTGCCTTCGGTGACCTCGCCGACCTCGTACTGGCCCAGCAGCGACAGGTCGAGCGCGATCTTGCCCAGGCTGCCGGCCAGCAGGCCCAGTTCGCAGCCCAGTGCCACCGCCTCGTCGCGCTGGGTGTGCCAGGTGGCGCCGGGGTCGCGCAGCCGCAGCGCGGCGGCGAGGCGGGCCCGCACCGCGGCGCCCTGCCCCTTCATCTGCGCCAGCGTGCCGACCGCGCCGCCCAGCTGCAGCTGCAGCGCGCGCGATGCGAGTTCCTGCAGGCGCTCACGGCTGCGCAGCAGCGGCGCGGCCCACTGCGCGCACACCAGGCCGAAGCTGGTGACCGAGGCCGGCTGCATCAGCGTGCGCGCCAGCATGGGTGTGGCGGCATGGGTGTGCGCGTGATCGAGCAAGGCCGCGATCGCGGCGTCGAGATCGGCGTCCAGCAGCGCCAGCGCCTCGCGCATCGTCAGCGCCAGCGCGGTGTCGATCACGTCCTGGCTGGTGCCGCCCAGGTGCACGAAGGGCAAGGCCTCGGGATGGCGCTCGGCCACCCGGGCCTTGAGCGCCAGCACCAGCGGGATCGCGAGGCTGCCGGCACGGCCGCTGTCGCGCGCGATCTGCGCGGGGTCGAACAGCGCCGGGTCGCAGCAGGCGGCGATGGCTTCGGCCGCGGCCGCGGGGACCAGGCCCGCGCCCGCTTGCGCGCGCGCCAGTTCGGCCTCGAAGCGCAGCATCGCGCCGACGACCGAAGGGCCCTCGAAGACCGCCTGGATCTCGGGGTTGGACAGAAAGGCGTCGAAGATGCTCATGGAAGAAGGCGTTTCGGGTGCCCGCATTGTGAACGCGGGCCGCCGCCCCCTGCTCAGCGTCGGGTACCGAAAGGGATCTGGCCGCGCCAGTAGCGCAGCGTGAGCCAGCCGCCCAGGATGCCGCCCAGGTGCGCGAAATGCGCCACGCCGCTCATGCTGCCGGTCACGCCCAGGAACAATTCGATCAGGCCGTAGAGCAGCACGAACAGCCAGGCCGGCATCGGGATCGGCGGGATCAGCGGCACGATGCGGCGGTGGGGGAACAGCATCGCGAAGCCCAGCAGCAGGCCGAACAGGCCGCCCGAGGCGCCCACCGTGGGCGCACCGCTGCCGCTCCAGGCCGCGACCGCGAGCTGGGCCAGCGCGGCGAACAGCACGCTCACGAAGTAGAAGACCAGGAAGCGCTTGGGGCCCCAGACGCGTTCGAGCTCGGCGCCGAACATGAACAGGCCGAACATGTTGAACACCAGGTGCGACATGCCGCCGTGCAGGAAGGCGTAGCTCAGCACCTGCCAGGGCATGAAGCCGCCCGAGTCGACGGGCCACAGCGCGAACATCGCCAGGCCGTCGACGCCGAGCGACTGCATCAGGAAAACGACCACGCAGCTGAGGATCAGCGCCTGGGTGGCGGGCGGCATGGCAAACATCGGGGCTCCGTTTCTGGGGTCTGGGTCTGGATCAGGGAAGAAGGCGCACGGTGCGACTCAGGCCGCGGCGCGAGGTTCCGGCGCCGGGCCCGAAGTGCCCGCCTCGGCCAGCACCATGCGCCAGGCGCACAGCGTGCCCAGCACCGCGAGCACCGAGGCAGCCGCGAACATCGCGCCGAAGCCGAAGCGGCTGGCCAGCGCCCCGCCGGCCAGCACGCCGGCCACGCCGCCGATGCCGTAGCCGACCACGGTGAAGAGTGCCTGGCCGCGGCCGCGCAGCCGGCCCGGGAAATGGCGCGTGACCAGCGCGATGCAGGTCGTGTGGTGGGCCGCGAAGCTCAAACCGTGCAGCAGCTGCGCAACCACGATGGCCCACAGCCACTGCCCCGCCGCACCGGTGAGCGCCATGCGCGCGATCGCCACGACGCTGCAGATCAGCAGCCAGCGCGCCATCGGGAAGCGGCCGATGATCCGGCCCTGCACGAAGAACCAGCCGACCTCGGTCACGATCGACAGCGCCCACAGCGCGCCGATCACGCCCTTGCCGTAGCCCAGCGAATCGAGATACAGCGAGAGAAAGCCGTAGATCGAGAAATGCGCCGTGATGTGCAGGCACAGCGAGGCCAGGAACCAGCGCACCGCGGGCTGGCGCAGCACCGGGCCGACCGGCACGCGCGCCTCGTCGTGCGCGGCCGGCGGCTCGCGCACGTCGGGCAGGCGCCAGGCGGCCCACAGCACCAGCGCCAGCGTGATCGCGGCCCAGGCCGGGAAGTGGCCCATGCCGAAGCGGTCGAACCATTCGCCCGCGACCGAGACCGTGAGCAGGAAACCGGCCGAGCCCCAGAGCCGGATCCGACCATAGCGGCCCCAGTCGCCCGCCACCAGCTGCGCCATCGCGGCCTCGGTGAGCCCCATCATCGAACTGGTGTGGGTGAACAGCAGCAGCAGCACGAAGCCGATCCACCAGGCATTGCCCGGCACCCAGAGGCCGAAGGACACGGCCAGCGCGATCGCCGCGCTGATGCGCAGCAGCCGCACGCGCTCGCCGGTGTGGTCGCTCAGCGCGCCCCAGGCATAGGGCGCGAACACGCGGGTGAAGGACTGCACCGCCGCCAGCAGGCTGATGGTGAAGATCGGCAGCCCCTGGTCCTTGAGCCACAGCGGCAGGTAGGGGTTGAAGAAACCGATGTGCGCGAAATAGCTCGCCGACAGCGCGGCGAACGCCAGCAGGTGACCGCGGCCCCCCGCGGGGGATGGCGGGGGTGGCGCGGCGGCCACTAGAGGAAGGAGGCCTGCAGCGGTGCCGCGGGTGCTTCGGTGTCGGCCGGGGCCTTTTCGCCGTTCTGTGCGCGCTGGCGCAGCGCATGTTCCATCACCACCAGCGCCAGCATCGCCTCGGCGATCGGCGTGGCGCGGATGCCCACGCAGGGGTCGTGCCGGCCCTTGGTCACGACCTCGACCGGCTGGTTGTTCACGTCGATGGACTGGCGCGGGCTGATGATCGAGCTGGTCGGTTTGATCGCGATGCTGACTTCCAGGTCCTGCCCGGTGCTGATGCCGCCGAGCACGCCGCCCGCGTTGTTGCTCGCGAAGCCGTCGGGCCGGATCGAATCGCCGTGCGTGGTGCCGCGCTGCGCGACGCTGGCGAAGCCGGCGCCGATCTCCACGCCCTTGACCGCGTTGATGCCCATCATCGCGAAGGCGATGTCGGCATCGAGCTTGTCGAACAGCGGCTCGCCCAGGCCGACCGGCACCTTCGAGGCGGTCACGCGGATGCGCGCGCCGCAGGAGTCGCCGGCCTTGCGCAGCGCGTCCATGTAGGCCTCGAGCGCCGAGACGTCGGCCACGGGCGCGAAGAAGGGGTTGTTGGGCACGTGCTGCCAGTCCTCGAAGGGAATGACGGTCTCGCCGATCTGCGTCATGCAGCCGCGGAACACCGTGCCGTATTTTTCGAACAGCCATTTCTTGGCCACCGCGCCGGCCGCCACCATCGGCGCCGTGAGTCGGGCCGAGGAGCGCCCGCCGCCGCGCGGATCGCGGATGCCGTACTTCTTCCAGTAGGTGAAGTCGGCGTGGCCGGGCCGGAACTGCTCGGCGATGGCGCCGTAGTCCTTGCTGCGCTGGTCGGTGTTCTGGATCAGCAGCGCGATCGGCGTGCCGGTCGTCTTGCCCTGGTAGACGCCGGAGAGGATCTGCACCGCGTCGGGCTCGTTGCGCTGCGTGACGTGGCGGCTGGTGCCGGGGCGGCGACGGTCCAGGTCGCCCTGGATGTCGGCCTCGGTCAGGGCCATACCGGGGGGGCAGCCGTCGATCACGCAGCCGATGGCCGGGCCGTGCGATTCACCGAAGTTGGTGACCGCGAAGAGATTGCCGAAAGTGTTGCCGCTCATGGCGGAGGATTATCCCCACAATGGCGCGCACTTCAGCCGACCCGCGCATCCATCCGCTGGATCAGCTCGCCTATTTGCAGGTCGATGGCGAACAGCCGCTCGTTGAGGATCGCGGTCTGCAGCCGCAGCGCCTCGACGATCGCACGGGTCTGCGGGTCGGGTGCGTTGTCGACCAGCACCGACAGTTCGTGTAGCTTCTTGCGCAGTTCGTTGCTCATGCGATGCCTTTCGTGGGGGCTGGATGTGGCGACCAGTATCGATGCGGCGCGAAACACAGGTCAATCCGGAAGCACCCCGGAAAAATCCAGAATTTCAGAACTTCTTGAAGCTTCAGCAGCGACGCGCAACAATCACGGCATGCCCAGCACCAGCAGCCCTCCCCTCGAGCTCCCGCCCCTCAACCGCCAGTTTGTCGCCCACTTCGGCGAGATGGGCAGCAAGTGGGGCATCAACCGCACCGTCGGCCAGATCTACGCGCTGATCTTTTTATCGGAACGCGCGCTCAACGCCGACGAGATCTCCGAGCTGCTGGCCTTCTCGCGTTCCAACGTGAGCATGGGTTTGAAGGAACTGCAGGCCTGGCGCCTGGTGCGCCTGCGCCACCAGTCCGGCGACCGCCGCGAGTACTTCGAGGCGCCGTCGGACGTCTGGGAGATCTTCCGCGTGCTCGCCGAGGAGCGCCGCCGCCGCGAGATCGAGCCCACGCTGTCGATGCTGCGCATGGCGCTGCTCGAGGAACCCACCTCGGCCGAGGAGCGCCATGCCCAGCAGCGCATGCGCGAGATGCACGACCTCATCGACCGGCTGATGAAGTGGTTCGACGACGTGCAGCGCCTCGCGCCCGAGACCGCCATGCAGCTCATGGGCATGGGCGCGACCGTGACCAAGGTGCTGGGGCTCAAGGACCGGTTGACGGGCGGGGGCAAGCGGGGGAAGGCGGCGGAGAAGTAGGCTGCGCCGCGGGGATCCGCTTCGGCCTGATTGCCGAGGGCGGCGCGCTCGCGGCACTGGGCGTGATCCTGCTGAAGGATGTAGCAGGCAAGCAGCCGCCACGCGCAATGCGATGTCTGGCGCTTGCGCGATGGTCAATGGGCCGAGTTGCAGCCCTTGGTGGTCGCGGCGCCTCCGGCAGGCGATGAAGCGGCGCGCGGGGGCTGAGGTCCGGGCACCCAACCGGATGCTCGGGAGATCGCGCCACCGATCGATGACCAACGTCGAGCTACCAGTTTTCGGGGATTGGCTGCGCCTGCCGCGCTGCATAGCATCTCGCAGCTAACGAGAGGGGTGGGTTCATGGTTCAACGGAAGAGTCTGCAGCGCCTTGCTGCGTGGGGCGTGACAGGCATGGCCGCCGTGATGCTGGCGGCGTGCGGGGGCGGCGGCGATGGCGGTGATGACGGCACGGGCACGCCGCCTGTCGTTCCGGCCACCCGTTTCACCATCGGCGGCAGCGTCTCGGGCCTCCAGGGCACGCTGGTGCTGCGCAACAACGGCAAGGGCGACCTCACCCTCCAGGCCGACGGCCCCTTCCACTTCGCCGACCCGGTGACGGCCGGCAACCCTTACGCAGTGAGCATCGCCCAGCAGCCCGAAGGCCAGACCTGCGCCGTGAGCGCGGGCCAGGGCACGGCCTCGGCCCAGGTCACGGACGTGCGCGTGTCCTGCGCAGCCACCACCCACACGGTGGGCGGCACGCTCTCGGGCCTGGCGGGCGGAACGCTGGTGCTGCGCAACAACGGCACGGACGCGCTGAGCCTTGCGGCCAACGGCAGCTTCGCGTTCGCGCAGGCCCTGCCCGAAGGCGCGGCGTACGACGTGACCGTGCACATGCAACCGGCCGGACAGCTGTGCACCCTCTCCGGTGCCAACGGCACGGTCGATGCGGCCGTCACCTCGGTCGTGGCTGTTTGCGCCGTCGATCCGTCGGCGGTAGCACCGCCGATTCCCGCCGCGCCCACCGTCGGCTACGCGCCCAAATCCTTCCTGTTCAGCTGGCCGGCCGTTGCCCACACCAGCTACTACCGGCTGGGCGAAGACCCGGGGGCCACAGGCACTTTCACCGTGCTGGCCGACAACCTCGGCAGCACCACCTATGCGCTGCAGGACCTGGCATTGACCCAGCCGCCGGCTGCCTGGCGCTATGCCCTGCAGGCCTGCAATGCCCATGGTTGCAGCCCCTGGTCGCTGCCGGTCACTGCGGATGCCACCCGGGCCATCGGTTACTTCAAGCCGGGGGCCGCCGGCATCCGCAACTTCGGCCAGTCCGTTGCCCTGTCGCCGAACGGCAACGTCATGGCCGTCGGTGCTTCGGCCACGCTGGAGTTGTTCACGCGCAGCGCGGGCCAGTGGCAGTGGGTGCAAACGCTGAGCTTCCAGACCGCGAGCTATCCCAGGCCCGTCATGTCGGACGACGGCACCTTGCTGGTGGGCATGTTCGGCTACGACGGCGCGTTTGGCGACCAGGGTTTGGTGCAGGTGTTCTCCAGGACGCCATCGGGCTGGACGCAGGCCGACGAGTGGAACGCGCCGGTGCCGCGCACCATCGGCAACTTCGGCGCGTTCCTCGGCATCTCGCGGGACGGCACGGTGGCCGTGGTCAGCGAGTACATGAACGGCAGGGGCGGAAGCTTTCACGTGTACCGCAAGACAGGCGGTACCTGGGCCAGGGAAGCCACCATCGAACCCGAGCACGTGCAGCTGGGTGCGCTGTTCGGCGTGCAGGCCAAGATCTCGGCCGACGGCGGCACCATCGTGGTGGGCGCGCAGTACGACCGCAGCGGCTCGCTCACCGATGAAACCGACACCAGCGCGTCCAACGCCGGCGCGGCATTCGTCTATGGCTACGACACGGGCACGGGCACATGGACCCAGCGCGCCTACCTCAAGGCACCGGTGCCCGGCACCGACAATCTGTTCGGGGCGACCACCGCCATATCGGGCGATGGCGACACGGTGATCATCGGCGCACGCAACGAGCCGGTCGCGGGCGTGTCTCGCGCGGGCGTCGCCTATGTGTTCCGGCGCAATGCGGGCACCTACGCCCTCGCCCAGACGATCCCGGCGCCCCTGCCCACGCCGGAGGCCACTTTCGGCGGCTTCGGCCTGGCGCTCACGCGGGACGGCACCGTCCTGGCGATTTCCGCGCGCGGCGACTCGAGCAGTGGAACCGGGGTCGATGGCGACGCGACCCAGGGCGCGGCCACGACGGCCGGCGCGGTTTACCTGTACCGGCTGGCGGGCGCGCAGTTCGCACGCACGAGGTACCTGAAGGCACCCAACACCGGCAGCGGCGATCTGTTCGGCGACGCGATCGACATCTCGGCGGACAGCCAGACGATCGCGGTGGGAGCGACCGGAGAAGCCAGCGCGGCAAGTGGCATCGGTGGCGATCAAGCAGACAACAGCGCCGTCAACCGGGGGGCGGTTTACCTCTACTAGAGAAAGCCTCATCAGACGGAGGTTCTGCATGGCTGCGCCCGCGCTCCCCCTTGCCCAGCTTGTCGAGGACCGCGCCCAGGGCGGTTCTCAGGGTCCAGTCGCATCGGGTTTGCATCTCCTGTGATTCGACGCTGCTGACTTCGGCGTCTCGCCATCTGACCTCGGTCTTGCGCAATCACAGCGTGACAGAATGCAGCGGGCCGGGCGCACGATCGGATCGGATCTTATCGCTTGGCCCGAGGAGAGCCGATGAGCATCGATCCACAGACTGCCGAGCGACCGGGGTTTCCAAGACCGCACGACACCCCCGTCGAACGCGAACGGCGTTGGCTGTATCGCGACTTTCCGCGCGACCTCCTGCTTGCCGAGGTCGAGTGCCAGAACCCTGAGCTCCTGACCGCGTTCCCGGACCCGGACTTGGCCCTTTGCGAGATCACGGAAGACCTGCACTCTATCGGCGGCGACCTGGTCAGCAATGGCCTCCCCGGTCCACATTGAATTCCCGTGTCCAAGAGGCAAGGCTCGTCCTTCGGACCGTGACGAGCGGCGCACAGTCGCTTTCCTTGGCCTTGCCGGCCAGCGCGGGAAGACGCGAACACAGCCCCGTGCGCGTGTCGCCCCGGACGACGGCCCCGCGATGATGCGGAACGGCGCCTTTCGCGTCCGGGCCACCTTCACCGGCTGGCGCGGGTTGCCCTGGGTCGCGCTGGCCAGCAACAGCCTGAATCCGGTCCTCCGCATCGAGAGCGAGCAACTGGTGTTCCGCGTGCTGCGCCTGCAGCAGCGGCCCTATGCGCAGATTCGCGAGGTCGACGTGCGATCGGCCTACGGCACCTTCAACCTGATCTTCGAATTCCACGGCCGGCGCCTGACCTTCGTGGCCAACGTCGGCACCGCGGCCCGCGGTGCGCAGGCCCTGGCATTGCTGCCCGCGAGTGTCTCGCTGTCCCCGCGGGCGCGCGCCGCGCTGCAGCCGCCGTCGGCCTGAGCGGCCCGGCGGCGCCCCGCTACAGCCGCTCCTGATTGCGCGAGCTTTCAGGCGTGTTGAACTTGTCGCGGCGAATCGCTTCGTCGTCCATCAGCTCGTACCACATCGCATTGAGCACCGCGAAGGTGGCCGCCAGCGGCAGCCCCAGGATCCAGGCGAAGTACCACATCTGTCAGTCCTTTCTTGGCGTTTCAATACGCGTGTCCGCGGTCTTCACGGATGGCTTCGGCATCCACCTTGCCCCACAGCACGTGGTAGACCCAGGTGGTGTAGGCCACGATGATCGGCAGGAAGATCGCGGTCGCGACCAGCATGTTGAACAGCGTCAGGTGGCTCGAGGACGAGTCCCACACCATCAGGCTGGCACGCGGGTCGATCGACGAGGGCAGGATGAAGGGGAACATCGACGCGCCCACGCTGAGCACGATGCCCGCGATCGACAGGCCGCTGGCCAGCAGCGTGGCCACCTCGCGCCGCAGGCGCAGGCCGATCAGCGCCAGCAATGCGCCCGCGAGACCCAGCACCGGCGCAGCCCACAGCCAGGGCTTGGCCGCGTAGTTGAGGAACCAGGCGCCGGCGTGCAGTTCGGCGGTCTTGAGCATCGGGTTCGACGGGCCGGTGGTCGGCAGCGCGCTGGTCACGCGGTAGCCGTCGATCCAGGTCCAGAGCGCGAAGCCGGCCAGCGCGTAGAGCAGCAGCGTGGCGATGGCCGCCCAGCTGCCGTAGGTGCGCGCGCGCGCAGCCACGGCGCCGTCGGTCTTGAGCTGCAGCCAGGCCGCGCCGTGCATCAGCATCATCGCGACCGACACCAGGCCGCACAACAGCGCAAAGGGGTTGAGCAGGCCGAAGAAGCTGCCGTCGTAGAAGATGCGCATGTCGCTGGCAAAACGGAAGGGCACGCCCTGCAGCACGTTGCCCACGGCCACGCCGTAGATCAGCGCCGGCACCAGGCCGCTCGCGAACAGCACCGCGTCCCAGCGCGCGCGCCAGGCCGGCTCCTCGCGCTTGCTGCGGAACTTGAAGGCCACGGGCCGCAGGATCAGCGCGACCAGGATCACGAACATCGCGAGGTAGAAGCCCGAGAAGGACACCGCGTAGAGCTGCGGCCAGGCCGCGAAGACCGCGCCGCCGCCCAGGATCAGCCAGACCTGGTTGCCTTCCCAGACCGGGCCGACGCTGTTGATGATCACGCGGCGCTCGTTGTCGTTGCGGCCCGCGAAGGGCAGCAGCATGCCGGCGCCGAGGTCGAAGCCATCGGTGACGGCGTAGGCGACCAGCAGCACGCCGATCAGCAGCCACCAGACCATGCGCAGGGTTTCGTAGGAGATCAGTTCGTTCAGGACCATGGTGTGTGCTCCTCGGTTATTCGGCGGCGCCGGTCAGGGGGCGCGGCGAGGCGCGCAGCTCGGGTGCGGCACCGCCGCGGTAGACGGCGGGCGGCGGCACGGGGTGCTCTTCGGGGCCCTTGCGGATGGCCTTGAGCATCAGCTTCATCTCGATCAGGAACAGCGTGGTGTAGATCGCCACGAAGCCCACGATGGTGATCAGCAAGGTGGTCACGCCCAGGTTCGACACCGCCACGGCCGTGGGCAGCACGCCTTCGATCACCCAGGGCTGGCGGCCGACCTCGGCCACGATCCAGCCGCACTCGGCGGCGATCCACGGCAGCGGGATCGCGAACACCGCGACCTTGAGCAGCCACGGGTGCGCATCGAGCCGGCGCCGCGTCGACAGCACGAAGAAGGTGGCGGTCAGCAGGATGAAGAACATGCCCAGCCCGACCATGATGCGGAAGGACCAGTAGAGCGGCGCCACCGCCGGCACGGTGTCCCAGGCGGCCTTCTGGATCTGCTCGGGCGTGGCCTGGCGCGGGTCGTCAACATAGCGCTTGAGCAGCAGCGCATAGCCCATCGACTGGCCGTTGGCCTCGAAGGCCTCGCGTGCGGCGGCCGGGACCGCGGCGTCGCTGCCTGCCGCGCGGATGGTCTGCAGCGCGTCGTAGGCCTTGATGCCCGCGTGGATGTGCTCCTCGGCGCGCTCGACCAGTTCCTCGATGCCGGGGATCACGGTGTCGAGCGAGCGCGTGCCGATCAGGCCCATCACGGCCGGGATGTGGATCGCGTAGTGCGTCTCGCGCGCGGCCTGGTCGGGGAAGCCGAAGGCGGTGAAGGCGGCGGGCGCGGGCTCGGTCTTCCACATGGCCTCGATCGAGGCCAGCTTCATCTTCTGGTGCTCGGTCGAGAGGTAGCCGCTCTCGTCGCCCAGCACCACCACCGACAGCGAGGCCGCGAGGCCGAAGGACGCGGCCACGGTCATCGAGCGCTTGGCGAGTTCCAGGTGACGGCCCTTGATCACATACCAGGCCGACACGCCCAGCACGAAGATCGCCGCCACCGTGTAGCCGGCCGACACCGTGTGCACGAACTTGGCCTGCGCCACCGGGTTGGTCAGCACGGCGAAGAAGTCGGTCACTTCCATGCG
>Ga0182008_10000331_pt1 | contig 37341 bp, 16 predicted proteins | sample Sormic07211129_1_FD_120482 | JGI IMG/M metagenome (GOLD analysis project Ga0182008, IMG submission 120482) | Rhizosphere microbial communities from Sorghum bicolor, Mead, Nebraska, USA - 072115-129_1 metaG | ecosystem: Host-associated > Plants > Roots > Rhizosphere | place: USA: Nebraska...
GTTCTCGGGCCGCGAGGTGATGGCCGAGTTCCGCCGCGCCACCGGCCTGCCGACCGCCACCAACATGGTGGCCACCGACTGGCGCGAGATGGTGCACAGCCTGTCGCTGCAGTCGGTCGACATCCCGCTGGCCGACCCGCATTTCTGGACGATGCAGGGCTCGGTGCGCGTGGCCCAGCTGTGCCAGGCCTGGGGCCTGACCTGGGGTTCGCATTCGAACAACCACTTCGACGTCTCGCTCGCGATGTTCACCCACGTGGCGGCGGCGGCGCCGGGCCAGGTCACGGCCATCGACACCCACTGGATCTGGCAGGACGGCCAGCGCCTCACCAAGGCGCCGCTGCAGATCCAGGGCGGCTACGTGAAGGTGCCGCAGCAGGGCGGCCTGGGCGTGGAACTCGACATGGACGAAGTCGAGAAGGCGCACCGGCTGTACCTGCAGCACGGCCTGGGCGCGCGCGACGATGCGCTGGCCATGCAGTACCTGGTCCCGGGCTGGCGTTTCGACAACAAGCGGCCCTGCATGGTGCGCTGAGTCCCGAGACGCCCTCGGAGGCCACGAGCCCACGGTTTCGCAAGAGGCCGTGGGCTTTTTGGCGTCAAAAGAGGCCGATTGTTGTAGTGCCACGCCAAATGCGGGGCCCGGATGGCCCGGATGCGTAACAACAGAAGCGCCCGGATTGTGCTTTTGTTAGAAAAAGGTTACATCTAGGGGATCTTTTTACCTTTGTTTCCGCAAAGGTAACGCTTGCTTTCGGCGCGGTCCGTCGGTCGTGCCTCCTGGAGACATCCCCCATGCACAGCCACTCGTCGATGAACCGCGTCTACCGTATTGTCTGGAACGAGGCGCTCAGCATGTGGGTGGCGGTGGCGGAAAACGCCAAGGGCCGCAGCAAGGGCGGCATCGGCCGCAAGCGCCTGGCCGCCTTGCTGGCCGCCACGCTGGGCAGCGCGGCTGGCGTGATGCCGCCGGCCATGGCGGGGCCGCTGGACGGCATCGTGATCGACGGGCGCACCAACACCCAGCTGAGCCAGCCCTCGGTCAACGCCGTGAACATCACGACCACCACGGTCAACGGCGGCAACGCCTTCAACTCCTTCAGCCGCTTCAGCGTGGACGCAGGGAACATCGCCAACCTGCACGTGCCCACGGGCGCGACCAACCTGATCAACATCGTGCGCGACGTGCGCACCGACATCAACGGCGTGCTCAACGGCATCAAGGACGGCCGCATCGGCGGCAACGTCTGGTTCGCCAACCCCTACGGCCTGGTGGTGGGCGCGGGCGGCGTGGTCAACGTGGGCTCGCTCAACGTGAGCACGCCCACCGCGGCCTTCGTGCAGGGCTTCTTCGGCGCCAACGGCCCCAACGCCAACTACGTGCAGCAGCTGCTCAACGGCACCGCGCCGCTCAATGCCGACGGCACGGTCTCGATCCTGGGGCGCGTCAACGCGATCAACGGCGTGGTGCTGAGCGCCGGCGCGATCAATGTGCGCGGCGCGATCTACAGCGGCGCGCGCTTCCTGGGCACCGCGCCCGACTTCAGCGACGTGGTCAACGCCAACGGGCTCTCGGTGGCCACGGGCATCGTCGAGCAGGAAGGCCGGATCCGGATCATCGCCACGCAGACCCAGGGCGGCAAGGCGGCGATCAACCTCGACGGCGCGCAGATGCTCGCGACCAGCATCGCGCTGTCGGCCAGCTCGACGCTGAATGACGCCTCGCTGGCCGTGACCAGCGGCCTGGCCAAGGCCGAAGCCGCGGCCAGCATCGACATCCAGTCGAGCCAGCTGCGCACGGTCGAGAACCTCACGGCGCAGGCGACGACCACGGTCGCCACCTCCACCTTCACCACGCCGATCGCGGCCAGCGTGCAGCGCGTGGATGCGCGCGCCACGGTGAACGTGGGCGGCAGCAGCCAGCTCACGGTCGGCGGCGATGCGCTGCTGGGCGCCACCACCAGCGTGAGCACCAACGCCACGCCCACCTCGGCGCTGGCCAACAAGGCCGGCGATGCGGCCGTGGCCGTGTCCGACGTGACCAGCCTGGCCCAGGTGCGCGTGACCGACACCACCACCGCCGCCGTGACCGGCAAGCTGGGCCTCGCGGCCGTCAACACGGTCAGCACCACCTCGGTGGCCGATGCGGCGGCCGCCGGCAACAACGCCGCGGGCGCGGCGGTGGCCGTGAGCCTGATCGACAGCACGACCTCGGCCGTGATCGACGGCCAGGCCGCCATCACCGCGGGCGCGCTCGATCTGTCGGCCGCCTCGCGCAACACCGCGACGGTCACGGCCAAGGCCGCGAGCCAGGGTGCCGAGAAGGACGACAGCGGCAGCAGCCAGGGCAGCCAGACGCTGGCCAAGTACAAGGACAACGCCAGCACCGCCGACAGCGCGCCGGGCGAGGGCATCAAGGTCGCGGGCGCGGTCGCGGTGAGCGACCTGAGCAGCCACACCCAGGCCCTGCTGGCCTCGGGCCAGGCCGCCACGGTCACGGGCGCGGTCGGACTGCGCAGCGAAGAAGGCAACACCGTGGTGGTCGGTGCCGACAGCAGCGCCACGAACAGCGCCACCGGCGTGGCCGCCGCGGTGGCGATCAACCTCGCGCAGCTGAGCAACGAGGCCGCGATCGCGCAGACGCTGCAGGCCGGCAGCGTGGCCGCCAGCGCCTCGATGGCTGCGGCCGCGCCGGTCAACAGCTTCACCACGACGGCCGTGTCCGGCGCGGGCGCGAGCAACGTCGGCGTGGCCGGCGCGCTGGCCGTGAACGCCATCGACAGCGCCACCACCGCCGCGCTGCGCGGCGGCGCCAACGTGACGCTCACCGGTGCGGCCGGCGACGTGGCGCTGACGGCGCGCAATGCCAGCGCGAGCACGGCCCAGGCCACGCCCGCGGCGGGCGGCGCGAGCGGCGACAAGGTCGGCATCGGCGCCTCGGTGGCGGTCAACGTGACGGGCACGCGCACGCTGGCCCAGCTGGCCGATGGTGCGCAACTGCAGGGCGCGCGCGACGTGGCGCTCGACGCGGGCGGCACGCATGCGGTGACGACCGAAGCCGAAGCCGGCTCCGAAGGCGGCATCTCGATCACGCCCTCGGTCGCGGTCTCGATCGCCAACAACACGACGCAGGCCAGCCTGGGCGCGAGCAGCAAGTTGCCGCTGGCATTGAGCGGCGACCTGCTGCTGAACGCCGCGCAATCGGGCACCACCCGGACCACGGCCAAGGGCAGCGCGGTCGGCGGCAAGGCCGCGATCGGCGCGGCCGTGGCGGTGGCGCTGGTCGACGACCTGGTGGAAGCCACGACCGCGCGCGCGATCGTCGCGAACGGCGCCTCGGGCGCGGGCAAGGGCCAGGTCACGTTCAAGGCCCAGGGCGCGTCCGCGAGCGAGGTCTCGGCCACGGCCAGCGCGAGCGGCGGCCACAAGGCCGACGCCGGCGCGGCCGGTGGCGGCGAGGACGCGAGCGTCGACGACAAGATCGGCAAGCAGCTGGCGCTGGGCCAAAACAAGCAGTCGGCCAACAAGGTGGGCGACAGCAAGCAGCAGGCTTCCACCGGCAACGCCGTGCAGGCGCAGAAGGGCGGCCAGGCCTCGGCCAGCACCAGCGAAGGCAAGATCTCGGTGGCCGCGGCCGTCGGCGTCAACCTGCAGAATTCGACCGCGCGCGCCGAGGTGCCGGTCGACGTGACATCGGCGGGCGCGCTGACGCTTTCCGCCTCGAACAACACCGACGCCAAGGTCGTGAGCGACGGCAGCGCGCTGCCCCAGGCCGATGCCGATGGCAAGACCGCAGGCAGCACCACGCAGGTCGGCATCGGCGCCGCGGTGTCGGTCAACAAGGTGGCGTCGGTGGCCGACGCGATCGTCGGCGGCACGGCGGTGATCCGCTCCAACGGGCTCTCGCTGTCGGCCGGCATGACCGACGTGGCGGGCGACACCACCCACACCGTGCAGACCGAGGCCGCCTCGGGCGCGGGTGGCAGCAAGGTCGGCATCGCCGGCTCGCTGGCGCTGAACCTGGTCGACACGCGCAGTGAAGCGCTGGTGCGCAGCGGCGCCAACGTCGATGCGGGCACGGGCGGGGTGGCGCTGGCGGCCGAGAACAACACCGACATCACGGCCAAGGCCGCACCGGTGGACAAGGGCGCGAGCGGCGGCAAGGTGGGCATCGGCGCCTCGGTGGCGGTGAACATCACCGGCAACCAGAGCACGGCCGAGATCGCCGATGGCGCGACGCTCGCGGGCAGCGGCGCGGTCTCGCTGGACGCCAAGGCCGCGCACAAGGCCACGACCACGGCCGAGGCCGGATCGTCGGGCGGCGTGGCGATCACGCCCGCGCTCGCGCTGGCGATGCTCAACAACACCACCAGCGCGCGCCTGGGCACGGGCGCGGCGCTGCAGAACGCGGGCGCGGTCAGCGTCTCGGCCGCGCAAAGCAACGTCACGGCCACTGCGTCCAAGGGCAGCGCCGTGGGCGAGAGCGCGGCCATCGGCGCGGCGGTCGGCATCGCGCTGGTCAACGACCTGACCAGCGCCACCACCGAGCGCGACATCCTCGACGCGACCGGCGACGTGCGCTTCAAGGCCACGGCCTCGTCCGACCACACGACCACGGCCACCGCCAGTTCCAAGGGCGGCAAGGCCGACGACGAAGCCGGCAAGACCGGTGCCGACGGCAAGAAGGTCGAGGACGCGACGGTCGACGACAAGGTCGACAACCAGCTCGCCTACGGCAAGACCCAGCAGACCCAGGCCAATGTCGGCAGCGCGAAGCAGCAGACGGCCACCGGCAACGCGGCCGGCGGCAAGGCCTCGGCGGCGTCGAGCGAAGGCAAGGTGTCGGTGGCGGCGGCGGTGGCGGTCAACGTGATCGACGCCAACACCACGGCCTCGGTGGCCGCGAACCGCACCGTGTCGACCACGGGCGCCTTCGAACTGGCCGCCAGCGGCCAGACCGACGCCAGCGCCAAGGCCGACGGCACGGCGGTCGGCAAGACCGCGCAGGTCGGCATCGGCGCGGCGGCCTCGGTCAACCAGGTGAAGTCGGCCACGCTGGCCGGCATCGGCAACGACGCGACGGTGCGGGCCCAGGGCATCGCGGTCGGCGCCACCATGACCGACGTGGCCGGCGACCGCCAGCACGACATCGAGGCCAAGGCCGAATCGGGCGCGGGCGGCAGCAAGGTCGGCATCGCGGCCTCGCTGGCGCTCAACCTCGCCAACACCTCGAGCCAGGCGCTGGTCGGCGAGCGCGCCACGCTGCAGGCCGGCGGCGGCGACGTGTCGCTCACCGCCGAAGACCGCGTGAAGGCCGTGGCCCAGGCGCTGCCGACCACCACCGGCGGCGCCTCGGGCGGCAGCGTGGGCGTGGGCGTCTCGGTGGCGCTCAACCTGATCGATGCGGCCGCGGTGGCGCGCCTGGGCGCCAACGCGGGCCTGACGGGTGCGCGCGACCTCGACGTCGCGGCCACCACGGCCGTCGACAGCGACACCCAGGCCACCTCGGGCGCGGCCGGCGGCAAACTGGCCTTCGATGCGGCCGTGGCCGTGACCACGCTCAACCAGCGCACGCAGGCACTGATCCAGTCCGGCGCGGGCATCGCGGCCAGCGGCGACGTGGCGCTGCAGGCCACCAGCAGCAGCACCCACACCGCCACCGCCAAGGGCGAGGCCAAGTCCGGCACCGCCGCGATCGGCGCGGCCGCGGGCGTGATCACCAGCAACAGCCAGACCCAGGCCGTGCTCGACCGCGACCTGTCCGCCGGCGGCAAGCTCGCGCTTGCGGCCAGCGCCACGCGCGCCTACACGGCCGACGCCACGGCCAGCGCCGGCGGCTCGCAGGCTTCGAAGACCTACGATGACAACAAGGCGCAGGCCGACAGCGCGACCAGCAGCAAGACGCTCGCCAACAACCAGAACGGCCAGACCAACCAGGGCACGCAGGGCGGCGGCAAGGTCGCGATCGCGGCGGCCGTGGGCGTGAACGTGCTCGACGACGACGTGCAGGCGGCCGTGACTGGCGGCCGCACGCTGGCCGCGGGCGGCGCCATGAGCGTGGCCGCGAACAACGACAGCAACTTCAGCGCGCGCGGCGCGGGCGATGCGGTCGATGCCAAGACCCAGGTCGGCGTGGCCGTGGGCGTGGGCATCAGCATCGCCAACAACAGCACCGTGGCCTCGCTGGCCGACAACACGCACATCACCAAGGTGGGCGACCTGTCGGTCACCGCCGCTTCGACGCAGAACACCTCGCCCGCCTTCGCCCGCAAGCTCGCGGCCGAAGGCGTGGCCGGCGCCGGCGCCAGCAAGGTCGGCGTGGCCGGGGCCTTCGCGGTCGCGGTGTCGAACGCGCAGACGCTGGCCTCGATCGGCGCCAACGCGCGCATCGACCAGGCCGGCAACATCCGGCTCGACGCGACCAACACCAGCCTGCTGGGCGCCAAGGCCTGGGCTGCGGCCAAGGCCGGCACCGTGGGCGTGGGCGCCTCGGTGGCCACCGTGGTCTCGAACAACCAGTACCGGGCCACGCTGGGCGACAACGCGCAGGTCGACGCGGCCAGCCTGTCGCTCAACGCGCAGAACCTGAAGGTCAGCACGCCCGGCGTGTCGCTGCAGGTCGCGGGCGTGGACGACATCAAGAACCTGCCCGACCGCCTCACCAGCGGCCCGCTGATCGGCGGCACCAACTACTACACCGAAGCCGTGTCCGGTGCGGCCGGCGACAACGTCTCGGTGGCCGGCGCCTTCGCGGTCAACGTGTTCACCGACACCACCGAGGTCGCGATCGGCAACGGCGCCAAGGTGGTGACCACCGGCGAGGTCGCGCTGACCAGCCTCAACGACACCGGCGCCACCTCGCTGGCCGCGGCGGCGGCGCTGGCCGGCAAGGTCGGCGTGGGCGTGTCGAGCGCGGTGGTCTCGAGCCACAACGACACCACTGCCCACATCGGCACCGGGGCCGACGTGAACGGCGCGGGCGGCATCCGCCTGGGCGCGACGAACCTGCAGGACGTGAACCTGATCGGCTTCAGCGGTGCGGCCGGCGGCAACGTGGCCGTGGCCGGCGTGGCCAACGTGCTGACCACCAAGAACACGGCACAGGCCTACATCGCCGACTCGGCGGCGACCAAAGTGCAGACCGGCGGCAATCTCTCGCTCGATGCGAAGAACGCGCTGTCGGTGTTCGACATCGTGAGCGGCGTGGCGGTGGGCGGCTCGGTCGGCGTGGGCGTGGCCGCGGCCGTGCACACGATCGAGAACGAGACCCGCGCCTTCGTCGGCAAGGGCGTGCAGGCCCGCGTCGACGGCGCGGCCCGCGTCGCGGCCGCGGCATCGGAAGACCTCAAGACCTTCGCCGTCGGCGCCGCGGGCGCGGGCTCGGTCGCGGTGGGTGGCTCGGCCATCGTCAACGTGCTCAACGCGCAGACCCAGGCCTACCTGGGCGACGGCGTGCAGCTCAACAAGGGGGCGACGCCCGGCCAGCAGAGCGTGGCCGTGTCCGCGAGCGACGACACCACGGTGTTCGACGTGGTGGCGGGCGCGGGCGGCGGCGGCTCGGTCGGCGGCGGTGCCGCGGGCGACGTGGGCGTGCTGTCGAAGACCACGCAGGCCTGGATCGGCGGCAACGCCTGGGTCGAGGCCGGCCAGAACCTCACGGTCAAGGCCAATTCGCAGGAGGACCTGCGCCTGAGCAGCATCGGCTTCGGCGCCGGCGGTTCGGCCGGCCTGGCCGGCTCGGCCGCGGTCTTCACGCTCAAGACCGACACCGAGGCGCGCGTCGGCGACGGCGCCACGCTGCGCGCGCGCGGCAACGCGCTGGTGGCGGCCGACGGCCGCACCGCCGTCGACCTGATCGCGGGCAGCGCGGCCGCCGGCGGCTCGGCCGCGGTGGGCGCGGCAGCCGGCGTGGTGGTGCTCGACAAGACCACGCTGGCGCGCATCGGCGAGAACGCCAACGTGCAGGCGCTGGGCTACGGCACCGCGCTGCAGGCGGCCACCGGCCACTACGACATCGCCTACGGCGGCGCGATCACCGGAGACGGCCGCGTGACCAAGGGCGGCCTGGCGCCGACCGACGCCCAGGGCAACGCCATCGGCGGGCGCGACGCCTTCAAGGCGCTCACGCAGCAGCGCACCGCCACCGCGCGCACCGAGGCCCTGCAGGGCCTGGGCGTGACGGCCACCAACAGCGACAGCGTCAAGGCCTATGCGGTCACGGGCGCGGGCGCGGGCGCCGCGGCGATCACCCTGGGCGCCAACGTGTCCACCGTCGACACCGACACGCGCGCGCAGATCGGCGCCGGCGCGAAGATCAACCAGACCGCCGACGTGGCCGACGCCGCGCAATCGGTGCGCGTCGCGGCCGGCAACGAGCAGTTCCACCTGGGCCTGGCCGGTGCGGCCTCGGGCGCGGGCGCGGTGGCCGTGGGCGCGGGCGCCGACGTGTTCGTGAGCCAGAACACCACCCAGGCGGCCATCGCCTCGGGCGCGCAGGTCCAGGCCGCGCGCGACGTGCAGGTGCTGGCCGAGGGCCAGACCCAGGTGCTCGACATGGGCGTGGGCCTGTCGGCCGCCGGCACGGTCGCGGTGGCAGGCTCGGTGGCGGTGGTGTCCATCGCCAACACCACGCAGGCGCTGGTGGGCGCGGGCACGACCCGCATCGACGCGGGCGGCAACGTGCGCGTGGCGGCACGCGACGACACCCAGACCGACATGGTCGCGGGCGCGGCGGCGGCGGGCATCGGCGCGGCCGGCGTGGGCGCGGCCGTGGGCGTGAGCAGCCTCACCAAGACCACCCAGGCCGGCATCGGCGACGGCGCGACGGTGAACGCGCTGGGCAAGGGCACCGGCAACGACATGACGGCCTTCAGCGGCCGCGACGAAGACGCGACCATCGCCGATGCGCGTGGCGTGCAGGTGCAGGCCACCTCCTCGGAAGACCTGTTCACCGTGGTCGCCAGCGGCGCGGCCGGGCTCTATGCGGGCATCTCGGGCGCGATCTCGGTCGAGTCGGTGCGCTCCGACACCCAGGCCTCGATCGGCAACGACGCGAAGATCAACCAGGCCAACGCCGGCGCCAACGCCGCGCAGGACGTGAACGTCAGCGCGCGCAACCAGCTGCGCTCGCAGGTGGTCACCGGCTCGCTGGCGCTGGGCGCGGGCGCGCTGGCCGGCGCGGTGGACGTGGGCACGGTGAACAACCGCACCACGGCCTCGATCGGCAGCAATGCGAAGGTGACGGCCGCGCGCGACATCGGCGTCAACGCGCTGAGCCGCCAGGACTACACGACCACGGTGGTCAGCGGCGCGGGCGGCCTGGTGGGCCTGGCCGGCGGCATCGCGGTCTACGGTATCGGCGAGGCGCTGAGCCAGGACGCGACCGACCAGCTCTCGCACGCGGGCAACCCGCGCAACGTGAACCAGGAAGCCGATGCGCAGGCCAGCGACGACACGGTGGGCCGCATGCTGGCCGCATCGGACGACGCGCGCACCCGCGACATCGCGGCCACCGCGCAGAGCAAGCGCTCGGCCGTGAGCATCTCTTCTTCGCTGAGCGCGCCGCAGCCTTCGGGCAATACGGCGCAGGTGGGCGACGGCGCGGTGCTCGTGGCCGGCCGCGACGTGGGCGTGAACGCGCACGGCACGCTGGACTTCGGCATGAAGACCGGCGCGGTGTCGGTCGGCGCGCTGGGCCTCGGGGCCGGCGTGGGCATCGCCAACTTCCAGCTCGCCAACCAGGCGCTGGTGGGCAACAACGTGACGGTCAGCGCGGGCGGCGACCTGCGCGTGACGGCCTCGCTGGCCGAGAATGCGCAGGCCCTGGGCTTCGCCGGCACCGGTGGCGTGGTCGCGCTCAACGCGGCCTACGCGAGCCTGGCCGACAACAGCGTGACCCGCGCGGCCATCGGCAACAACGTCACCATCCACAAGGCCGACGAGGTGCTGGTGAATGCCACCGACACGCGTTCGCTCGATGCCGAAGCCTATGGCGCCAGCGTCGGTGCCTACGTGGCCGGCGCATCGATCGCCAGCAGCGCCATCGACGGCTCGACCAGCGCCTCGATCGGCAGCGGCGCGCAGATCGGCGCAGCCACGGGCGACGCGGTGCGGGCATTGACGGTCGAGGCGGCATCGGACGTGCAGGCCCAGAGCCATGCGGTGGCGGCAGCGGCCGGCCTGGGCCTGGCGCTGAGCGGCTCGGTCGCGACGGCCAAGGCCACGCCCGAAGTCAGCGCCTTCGTCGCCGGCGGCGACATCCGCCTGGCCGAGGACGCACGCATCGCGGCCACGGGCAAGACCCGCGCGCAGGCCGAATCGCTGGGCGTGAACCTGAGCTTCACGGCCGCCGCGGGCGCCGCGGTGGCCACGGCCGAGGCGGTCTCGCGCGTCGATGCCTACCTGGGCAGCGGCACGCAGCTGAGCGGGCGCAACCTCACGGTCTCGGCCGCGCAGCAGCTCGCGGGCAGCGGACCGAACGTGTCGGCCAACGCCACCGGCGCCTCGGGCGCGCTGTTCGCCGGCCTCACCGCGACCTCGGCCCATGCCGACACCGACAGCCGCGTCAACAGCCGCGTGGGCGACGGCAGCACGCTCACGCTGACCGGCATGGCCGCGGTGAACGCGCTCAACAACACGCGCCAGCAGGCCGATGCCTCGGGCTTCGCGGGCGGCATCGTGGCGGCGGGCTTCAACGACGCGCGCGCCACCTCGAACACGGTGACGCAGGCCGCGCTGGGCGACAACGTCCAGGTCGCGGCCCCGGTCGCCAACACCACGCTGATGGCGCAGCTCGCGCTCAGCGCCGACGGCACCGACACCAACCGCGCCAACGCCATCTCGGGCAGCGGCGGCCTGATCGCGGGCTCGGCCGCGACCGCCACCACCGCCGGCACCAGCCTCACGCAGGCCACCACCGGCAGCGGCGACGGCTCGCACCGCATCGCGGCGAAGAAGGTCTCGCTCGATGCGCGCCACACCACCGACTACAACGCCACCGTCAACAGCGTCAACGCCTCGGTGGTGGGCGCGAGCGGCGCCAAGGCGGTGAACACGGTGAACAGCACGGTCACGGCCGCGATCGGCGACAACGGCGTGGTCTCGGCCAACGAGATCAAGCTCACCGCCAGCAACAGCAGCCGCAAGGACTGGATCGGTTCCAGCAACGGCGACACGGCAGGCTTCAACGTCGACTCGGGTTCGGGCGGCGTGATCGACCTGCCTGCGGCCTCGAGCCAGACCGACATCTCGCACATCACCACCGCCGCGATCGGCGCCGGTGCCAAGGTGCATGCGCTGCTGCCTTCGGCCGGCACCGCGCGGCTGGACATGGACGCCTTCAACGACATCGTGGCGCGCGACAAGGTGCGGCTCGATTCGGGCGGCCTGATCTCGGTGGCGCGTTCGGTCTCGAACGTGAACGTGAACCGGGCCGACGCCACCGTGTCCTTCGGCGACGGTTCGAGCGTGACCAGCGACAACGGCGACATCAATGCCGGCGCGCACGCCACCGTGGCGCTCGACGCGCGGGCCCAGGCCAACGTCTACGGCCTGGCGGGCGCGCCTTCGGGCCGCGCCTACGCGGTCTACAACGGCAACAACCAGGCCATCGTGGGCACCAACGCGCTGCTGCGCGCCGACGACGGCTCGGTGATGCTTTCGGGCGGCCAGGGCTACGACGGCACGCGCACGCGCATCGACGCCAACGCGGCGGTCAACCTCTGGAACAAGACCGCGATCCCGATCACCACCGATCCCGATGCGCAGGCCAACGTGAACAGCAACGCGCGCGTGAGCCTGGCCACCGGCAGCAAGGTCGAGTCGGCCGAGGACATCGCGCTGTATGCCGACAAGGGCATCGTGAGCGTCAATGCCAAGGGCATCGGCAAGGACCTCTACCGCGAGGCGCTGGCCGCCATCGCGAGCGGCATCAGCAACCTGTTCGGCGGCGGCGACGTGTCCTTCGACGTGATCGGCGGCTCGACCCGCTCGACCGGCAGCGCCGTGGTGCATGTCGACGGCATCGCCATGACCGGCATCAACCGCCGTGCCTCGCTGACCTTCGAGATCGAACTCATCGACGCGGCGGGCAACCCGGTCTCGGCACCGGTGTATGCCAAGGTCTTCCAGACCAACGACCTGGGCCAGTTCGTGGACGCGGCCGGCAACCCGACCACCGATCCGGCGAAGTACGTGGAGGTCGGCAAGCAGGTGCTGTGGCGCATGAAGTCGACCGCGAGCAAGGGCGTGACCTACTCGGTCGAGCTGGGCAAGGGCATCGGCGCCGACATCCAGGAGCGCATCATGAAGCTGCGCAGCCTGATGTCGCAGTACGCGTCCGACGAGGTGGCGCGCGGCGCCTACCAGGCCGAGATCAACTTCCTGATGTTCAAGCTGGTCGAGCTCGGCCTGGCCAGCGGCGCGACCAACCCCGACGGCACGATCAAGCTCGACCCGGCCACGGGCCAGCCGCTGATCAACCCGGGCCAGTGGAACAACCCGAGCCCGCGCCAGATCGCCGAGACGCAGATCAAGCAGTACCAGATGCAGCTGATGAGCGAGACCGGCAAGGCGACCGGCAGCGGCCAGCTGATCCAGGCCACGACCACCGCGGCCATCGGCTCGGCCACGCAGATCGGCACCAGCGCCGGCAGCATCGTCACCCACACCGGCACGCTGGCCACGACCAACGCCGGCATCGACACCCAGCTCAAGTCGCTGGCGAACTTCAGCGTCGGCAACGCCACCTACGTGGCGACGCAGGCGCTGATCGGCGACAACGCGACGCAGCTGGCGGCGATCCAGCAGAACCGCACGCTGAACACGAACGCGCTGACGACCATCGCGCAGAAGAACACGGTCATCGACGGGCTGCTGGGCGAGATCGGCGGGCTGCGCACCGACATGCAGGCCCTGGCCTACGGCTCGGCCGCCTACATGGCCAAGCAGGCCGAGATCGACACCCGCCAGGCCAGCATCCTGGCCCGGGCCGGCGAGATCAAGACGCTGCTGACCAGCGTGTCGACGCAGAGCGCGGCCATCGATGCCGCCTCGACCAAGATCGCGAGCAACAACGCCACCATCAGCGCCAACCAGGCGGCGCTGGCCACCGCGTTCAAGAAGAGCGACGGCAGCCAGGACGGCGTGGTCACGGCGATCAACACCGCGCGCAGCAATGCGGATGCGGCGCGCAACGGCATCGCCAGCGCCGCGGTCACCATCGACACCGAGGCCGGCAAGTTCGCCAACGCCACCACCGGTTACGTGCAGGTGGTGAACCAGACCGCCACCGCGCTCGACACCTCGATCGGCCAGAAGACCAGCGCCGCCACCAACCTGGTGCAGCTCAACAGCACGCTGGGCCAGCAGTCGACCACGCCGGCCAACGGGCCGATCGCGGACTTCATCACGGTCAACGACATCACGGTCAAGCTGGGCAACATCCGCACCTCGGGCGACGTGCTCGAAGGCACGGGCCAGCTCAACGCGCCGGGCGATGCGCAGATCGACATCGTCAACAACACGCCCAACTTCCTCAAGCTCAAGAACCTGACGGTGAACAGCGACGACGGCGGCACGGTGCGCTTCAACGGCGTGCTGGTGAACTCGGGCGCGGACATCAACGCCATCAACAGCACCGGCACGGGCGCGAGCGCGCTGCAGGTGCTGACGCGCGACACCAGCGCCGCGCCCAAGCCGGCCATCAACATCACCAGCACCTATGACGCGAACGCGGCCGGCGCCACCGTGCTGGCACCGGCGCCGAACATCGAGCTGGCGGGCGACATCAGCAACCTGCGCGGCTCGGTCACGGTGAAGAGCGCTGCGGGCAGCATCCTGTCGAACGGCAGCATCCGCGCCGGCACGGTGGACATCAAGGCCGACAACGGCGACTTCGTGCAGAGCTACGTGGACAACTTCTTCCACGTGGGCGGCGACCCGGCCTCGATCAAGGACAACGGCACGCCGCTGGGCGGCGGCATCGTGGCCAACGGCAGCGTGTTCCTGAGCGCGCGCTACCTCAACATCAACAGCCTGGTGCAGAGCGGCATCCAGGACTGGAAGATCGACCTGCCGGCGGCGCCCAAGCTCACCGGCACGGCCAGCTTCTTCGGCCTGTCGCAGACCTCGCTGGACAACGCCGTCACGGCCTACAACAACGCCACCGGCGCGGCCAAGGATGCGCTGCGCTACACCACCTACACGGTGGCGGCGGGCGTCGTGACCTACGACGCGCTGCTCAAGCGGCTCGAGGTCGGCATGGACTTCGCCAAGGCCGACCGCCACACCGCCGACTGGGCCACGCGCACGGCCGTGTCCGGGGGGCTGTACCAGCTGGTGTCGGACTACGGCAACATCGGCGCCAGCTACGACGTGGTGAACAACCGCTTCGAGCTCGACGGCACGCAGGTCAGCGGCGGCTACATCCAGGTGTACGGCCAGATCATGAACACCTCGACCAACGGCGCGGGCACGCTGCGCGCGCTCGACGGCTACGGCCAGATCCTGGTCAACAACCCGACCGGCCTGTCGGTGGTGATCAACAGGCTCGACACCGGCAGGGACAGCACCGGCACCGGCCGCGGCATCGCCGGGATCATCGACATCACCGACATCCAGGGCATCGGCAACGGCAGCCAGCTGACCAAGACCCACACGGTCTACAAGCGCGAGAACGGCGTGGTCACGCGCAACGACGTGGTCGACACGCTGGCCACCAGTGGCCGCGCGACCACCTACGCGCCGCAGACCGGCCTGCGCTACGCCTGGACCACGGGCACCGACAACTCGACCATCAGCTACTGGCACTACAAGGGCGCGCAGTTCTTCGGCTCGTCGAGTCTGCGCACCGGCCCGACCGGCGAGGTGGTCAGCCAGTCCGGCCCCTTCATCCTCGACAGCTACCGGCTGGACAACGGCACCTACCTGTACACCGACACGGGCAAGACCGGGACCCCTTACACCCAGAACTCACAGACCCACAAGACCGGCGATTCGCTGTGGGTCAAGACCGACGAGTGGTCGACCTGCAACTGGTGGACGCTGTGCATCGCGGGCAACTACCACCAGAAGTTCACCGAGACCACGCCGACCACGACCATCACGACCAAGACGCTCACCGCCGACAACAAGATCAACATCGAGTTCAGCGGCTACGACCAGGGCAAGGTCACGGTCAACTCGGCGGCCGACGTGCTGCTCAAGGGCGAGATCCGCAACAGCAGCGGCACCACCACCGTCAACGCCGGCAGCGGCGTGACGCCGGTGGCCGGCGTGTCGACGGCCGACCGTTCGATCGTGCAGCTCAACGACACGGCGCTGGTGACCGGCAAGGACATCGTGCTCAACGCCACCGGCACCGTGGGCGGCACGCGCAACGCCGATCCGGCGCGCGCGATCGCGGTGGCGGTCAACGGCGGCCAACTGGATGCGGCGGCCGCGCAGGGCAACGTCAACGTCGAGCAGACCGTGGGCGCGCTGCGCGTGGGCAAGGTGACGGCCGGCGGCAGCGCGCTCGACGGCAAGGGCCGCGTCACGCTGCGCTCCGACGGCAGCATCGTGGCGGCCAACGGCGCGACCTCGCTGATCCAGGGCGACCGGGTCGACCTCACCTCGCAGAACGGCGCCATCGGCGGCATCGCGGCGCCTCTCAAGGTCAACGTCGGCTACAGCGACGACATTTCCAAGCGCGGCCTGTTCGGCCTCCGGGCCTCGGCCCAGGGCGACATCGGCATCGAGACGCAGGCCTGGTCGGGCAACACCGCCGGCCACCTGCTGGTCGACACGGTGGTGTCTACCGGCGGCGACGTGCTGCTCAAGGCGCCGGGCCGGATCATCGACAACAACCCGATCGAGTCGGTCGACACCCGCACCTGGAACGAGCTGCTGGCCTTCTGGGATGCGTCGGGCCTGCGCGCCGGCACGGCCGAGAACGCCGCCAACCAGGCGCAGGCCATGAAGTCCTACGAGCAGGGCCTGACGCAGGAATACAAGCTGTACTGGCAGATCCGCAGCACGCAGCCCGATGCCAGCGCCTACGACCCGGCCTTCAAGTACCAGGCCTCGGCGGCCGAACGGCAGGGCCTGACCGTGGCCGGCCAGACGCCGCAGCAGAGCGCCGCGGCCATCGCCGCCTTCGAGGCCGAGCGCACCGCCAGCTACCACGCGCTCAACGAGAAGGTGGGCGGCTTCAGCGCCAGCTACGACAGCGGCTTCCGCTACCAGGCCAGCACCGCCGAGCGCGACGCGATCCTGGCCAAGTCCTCGTGGACCGACCGCGAGCTGGGCATCTCGATCAGCGCGGGCCTGCTCAAGGACGTGACCAACACCAACCCGGTGGTCAAGAGCGCCAACGTGTCGGGCCGCAACGTGACGCTGCAGGCGGGCATCGCCATCGGCGAGACCAAGGGCGCGGTGGTGGTGCCGACCAACATCGATCCGCGCAACCTGACCGACGAGATGAAGGTGGCGCTGGCCTCGGCCGAGCGCTCCGACATCGTGGTGACCGACAGCGCCATCACGGTGCTGCGCCGCGCGCCGGTGAACTTCAGCGCGCTCGATGCCTTCAACGCCTCGGTCACGGCCGCGCCCGTGGCCGGCACCGACATCGGCTCGGCCTTCCTGGCCTCGATGGGCAGCGCGCGCCTGGGCAGCATCGACGTGACGGGCGAGACGCGCATCAAGGTGCGCGGCTCGATCACCAACGCACTGCCGACCTCGGGCCCGCTGCAGACCGGCAACCTGGTGCTCGAGGCGGCCTACGGCGGCATCGGCTACGTGCCGGGCGACGGCGTGAACGCCGGCCAGTCGCAGCCCTTGCGGCTTAAGCTGCGCGACGGTGCCACGCTGACCGCGCGCGCTTCGGACAACATCGAGATCGAGGAGGAGGGTGACCTCAACGTCGATACCGTGTTCTCGCGCCAGACCGCCAAGCTCACGGCCGAGGGCTCGATCCTCGACGCGATCGGCGACACCGGCCTCAACGTGCTGGCCAACAACATCGACCTGAGCGCGCGCAACGGCAACATCGGCGCGACCGGCGCGGGCGCGCTGGACGTGGGCGTGACCGGCACCACGGGCCGCATCACGGCCCAGGCCGCGCAGGACATCCACCTGAACGGCCCGCGTGGTCGCTACCTGAACTTCGGCGACGTCACGGCCGGCGGCAGCGCCAGCCTTTCGGGCGACGCGGACCTGCGCCTTGCGGGCGCGGTGCAGGCGGCCGGCGCGGTCGACCTCAGCGCAGGGCTGACGCTGGCCATGGCCGCCACGTCGTCGGTGCGCTCGAGCGCTTCGAACCTGAAGCTGTCGGCCGGCGAACTGACGATGGCCGACGGCGCCACGCTGCGCGGCGACGTGGGCACGGTGCGCATCGACACGCTGACCGACGCCACCATCACCGGCATCTCGACCGGCAACGGCACGGCCGACGCGGTGCGCATCAAGGCCGGCGGCGACGTGCGCGACGGCGGCGACACGCGGCTGGACATCGTGGCCGACGCCGCACCCGCGGCCGGCGTGACCATCGAAGCCGGTGGCGACATCGGCAAGGGCAACGCGCTGGAAATGCGCCTGCGCCACCTCGACGCCAAGGCCGGCGGCAGCGCCGACTTCGCTGTGAGCGGCGACGTGGTGGTGGGCCAGCTCACCAGCGTCGACAACGCGACGCTGACGGCCACGGGCCACATCGCCACCACCGCGGTCGAGAGCACGCTGGGTGGCGTGACGCTGGTGTCCACCGGCGGCAACGTCGAGGCGGGCCGCACCGTCGCCTTCGGCGATGTGCGGCTGCAGGCCGATGCGGGCCAGCTCCAGGCCGGCGTCACCCAGGCCGGCGGCCAGGTGGCGCTGGTCGCCACCGCGGGCTCGGTACAGGCCACCGACACCACGGCCGGCGGGCGCGTCGACGTCACGGCCGCGCGGGACATCGCGCTGGTCACGGCCAGTGCAGGCGGCGACATCGTGCTGGCCGCGGGCCGCGCGCTGACGGCGGGCACGCTGGCCAGCACCGCGGGCGACATCCGCGCCCGCGCCGCCACCGGCGACCTGCGCACGGGCCGCACCACCAGCACGGCCGGCAACGTGACGCTGGTGGCCGATGCGGGCGACGTGGCCGCGGGCGGCACCCAGGCCGGCGGCAACGTCGCGTTCATCGCCAGCGCGGGCTCGGTGCAGGCCGACGCCACCACCGCGGGCGGGCGCCTCGAGGCCACGGCCGCGCGCGACATCGCACTGACCACGGCCGCGGCCGGCGGCGACATCTCCCTGGCCGCAGGCCGCAACCTGGCGGCCACCACGCTGTCCAGCCTGGCCGGCGACATCCGCGCGAGCGCCGCCACCGGCGACCTGCGCACCGGCAGCACCACCGCCTCGGTCGGCAATGTGACGCTCACCGCCAACGCCGGCGATGTGGTCGCGGGCACCACGCAAGCCGGTGGCGACGTGGACATGAGCGCCACGGCAGGCTCGGTGCAGGCCGACGCCACCACGGCCGGCGGCCGCATCGGCATCGCGGCGGCGCAGGACATCGGCGTGAACCGCGCGACGGCCGGTGGCGACATCGTGCTGGCCGCGGGCCGCGACTTGCAGGCCACGACCTTGGCCAGCAGCGGCGGCGGCCTCCAGGCCACGACGGGACGCGACCTGACGATCGGCACCGCGAGCGCGCAGCGCGACATCGTGCTGGATGCGGGCCGCCACCTGACGGCCGGCACGCTCGCCAGCACCCAGGGCAGCGTGATCGCGAAGGCGCGCACCGGCAACCTGCGCATCGGCACGCTCGATGCGGCGCTCGACGGCGTGCTCAGCGCGCCGCAGGGCGAAGTGGCGGTCGAGCGCGTCAAGGCGGGCCGCGATTTCACGCTCGAGGCACGCCACGACGTGGACGTGCGCGAAGGCTCGGCGGGCGGCACCTTCACGCTGTCGTCGACCGGCGGCAACGCCACGGCCGGCACGCTCACGGCCGATGCGGTCGTGATGCGCGCACCGGGCCGCGTGGCGGCCGATCGCCTCCACGTGGTCTCGCTGTTCGACCTGGCCGGCGACCGCGTGAACGCCAACATCTACGGCGGTGCCAAGCCCGTGAAGGGCACGGTCACCGGCTTCAACGGCGGCACCGCGAGCGATGTGGTGCTGGCGCTGTCGGGCCAGGGCGGCTTCGCGATCGACCGCTTCAAGGCGCGCACCGCGGCCATCGTCAACCCGGTCGGCCCGCTGTCGGTCGACAGCATGCTGGTGGTGGACCGCGCGACCGTGACCAACCCGCAGACCCATGTGGTGATCGACCAGCACGACCGCAGCATCCAGCCGGGTGCCGACGTGCAGATCTTCTCCTTCGGTGCGCCTTTCAGCTTCTCGCTGTACGACAACCATGCGTTCACCGACGCGTTCGTGATCTACCGCAGCCCCGAGCACGACCAGATCGCCGACATGGGCCTGAACCGCAGCGCGGTCGAGTTCAGCGAGCTGGCGCTGTCGGTGGCGCGCAAGCGCGAAGACCCCACGCTCGAGGCCCGCCAGGGCACCGAGGGGCAGGACCTCCGGCCGGTGCGCTATTCGGGCGTGCCGGTGAAACTGGACGGCGACTGCAGCAAGAACATTGTTCCGGAGTGCACACGATGATTCGTTTTTCCGTCACGGCCCTGGCGGCCCTGGCCGTTGTCCAGGCCGCCGCCCAGTCCGTGCCTGTCCCGCCCCTGGTGCTGCCGCCGGCAGCCGATGCGGGCGCGCTGCAGCAGCGCCAGATCGAGTCGGAGCAGCGCCGGCGCGAGGCCGAGCGCGAACTGCAGCAGCCCGCGCAGCCGCTGATCCGGCCGGCCGCGCCGACCACGCCCGCGCCGCTCACCGGCAGCGGCGTGCGCGTGGCGGTCAAGGAGATCCGCTTCTCGCCGTCGGAGATCCTGGCCGCGCCCGCGCTGGAGGCCATCGCCGCCGACTACCGCGGCCGGCAGGTCACGCTGGCCGAGCTGCAGCAATTGGCCGACCGCGTGAACGCGCTCTACAAGGAGAAGGGCGTGGTCACCGCGCTGGCCACGATCCCGCAGCAGGACGTGACCGCGGGCGTGATCGAGGTGCGCCTGGTCGAGGGCCGCGTGGGCAAGGTGGTGATCGAGGGCAATGCCTCGACCAGCGCCGAGTTCATCACGCCGCGCCTGGGCCTGCAGGCCGGCCAGCTGGTCGACCTCGACAAGCTCGAGCAGGGCCTGGTCTGGTTCAACCGCACCAACGACGTTCGGCTGCAGGCCGACCTGCTGCCCGGCGAAAGCTTCGGCACCACCGACCTGCGCGTGGCCGTGATCGAGCCGCCCAAGCACGAGCTGCTGGCCACGGTCGACAACATGGGCAGCAAGCTCACCGGCGAATGGCGCGCCGGCCTGTCGTACCGCAACCGCAGCCTGCTGGGCTGGCGCGACGAGGTCTCGCTGTCGTACACGCGCGCCCGCGGCCAGGACAGCCGCGCCGCCAGCTACGCGATACCGATCAACCGCTACGGCGGCCGGCTCAGCCTGGGCTTCTACGAGGACCGCACGGCCATCAAGTACGGCGCGCTGTCCAGCCTCAACATCACCGGCAACTCGCGCGCGCACGTGCTGTCGCTGCGCCAGCCGGTGTGGATCGACGCCAGCTCGCAATGGGACGTGGTGGCCGGCACCAAGCGGCGCATCAGCAGCAACTACATCGACGACGTGTTCCTGCAGCGCACCGACAGCAAGGACCGCAGCCTGGGCATGGAGTGGCAGTGGGCCGCCGACACCAGCTCGGTCACCGCCAGCTACATCAAGTACTGGACCGACGCCACGGTGCTGTTCGAGCGCATCAAGTACCAGGTCGACCGTGCCTCGGTGCGCTACAACCAGGGCCTCACGCCCGGCTTCTCGCTGCGCACCAGCCTGGGCGGCCAGTGGGCGCGCGACAAGAACCTGCCGTCGGGCGAGCAGTTCTTCCTGGGCGGCGAGGGCAGCGTGCGCGGCTACCCGGTGGGCGCGTTCTCGGGCGATGAGGGCTATGCGCTCAACGTTGAGCTGCACCATCCGCTGGTCAACACCACGCTGGGCTCGCAGACTGTCGCCGCCACCGGATTCTTCTTCGTCGACCACGGCCGCACCTCGCCCTACCGCCCGCCGGCCTCGCTGCTGGCGCCGAGCGAGAAGCTCATCGGCATCGGCTGGGGCCTGAACGCCGCCATCGGCAAGCGCACCAGCCTGCGCATGACGCTGGGCTACGGCCTGGACGACGTGCCGCAGACCCATCGCAACTACCAGGTGACGGTGCAGCTGATCTCCAGCCTGCTGTAGACGCCGTCGGGAAGAGGCGTCGCAGGGCACCGTGCTGCGGCAGCCCGTGGCTGCCGGCCGAGCGTCGATTCCACCTCCCGGGCGTGGGGGATGGGGGCGGGCGAAACCTGTTCGCCGCAGGCCCGCGTTAAGCTTGCCGACCCCCTGACCGCCCCCGCGCACGGCATGCCGGCGCGCTTCCCCATCCACCCGAGGACGAGACCATGCAACAACACGACAACCTGATCGGCGGCGAATGGAAGAAGGGCCACAGCTACAGCCCGAACCTGAACCCGTCGAACCTGGGCGACACCATCGCCGAATACGCGCAGGGCGACGCATCGCACGTCGATGCGGCCGTGGCCGCGGCCACCGCGGCCTTCCCGGCCTGGGCCACGGGCAGCATCCAGGCGCGCTCGGACGCGCTCGACAAGATCGGCACCGAGATCCTGGCGCGCAAGGAAGAGCTGGGCACGCTGCTGGCGCGCGAAGAGGGCAAGACCCGCGCCGAAGGCATCGGCGAGGCCACCCGCGCGGGCCAGATCTTCAAGTTCTTCGCCGGCGAATGCCTGCGCCTGTCGGGCGAGACGCTGCCTTCGGTGCGCCCCCACATCGGCGTCGAGATCACGCGCGAACCGGTGGGCGTGGTGGGCCTGATCACGCCCTGGAACTTCCCGATCGCGATCCCCGCCTGGAAGATCGCGCCGGCGCTGGCCTTCGGCAACTGCGTGGTGCTGAAGCCGGCCGACCTGGTGCCGGGCAGCGCCTGGGCGCTGGCCGAGATCATCAGCCGCTCGGGCATCCCGGCGGGCGTGTTCAACCTGGTGATGGGCCGCGGCAGCGTGATCGGCAATGCGCTGGTGGCGCACCCGGGCGTGCATGCGATCAGCTTCACCGGCTCGGTGGGCGTGGGTCGCGGCATCGCGGTCCAGTGCGCCACCAACCACAAGAAGGTGCAGCTGGAGATGGGCGGCAAGAACCCGCAGGTGATCCTGGACGACGCCGACCTCGCGCAGGCGGTGGAGCTCAGCGTGCAGAGCGCCTTCTATTCCACCGGCCAGCGCTGCACCGCGTCGAGCCGGCTGATCGTCACCGACGGCATCTACCCGCAGTTCATCGCGGCCATGAAGGCCCGGATGGAGAAGATCAAGGTCGGCGACGCGCTGGCGCAGGGCACGGACATCGGGCCGGTGTCGAGCCTGAGCCAGCTCGAGCAGGACCTGAGCTACATCGAGATCGGCAAGAGCGAAGGCGCGGTGCTGGCCGCCGGCGGCGAGCGCCTGAAGCGCGACACCGAGGGCTTCTACATGGCGCCCGCGCTGTTCAGCGAATCGGGCGCGGGCATGCGCATCAACCGCGAGGAGGTGTTCGGCCCGGTGGCCAGCGTGATCCGCGTCAAGGGCTACGAAGAGGCGCTGGCCACGGCCAACGACACCGAGTTCGGCCTGTCGGCGGGCATCGCGACCACCAGCCTGAAGTACGCGACGCACTTCAAGCGCCACAGCCAGGCGGGCATGGTGATGGTCAACCTGCCGACCGCGGGCGTGGACTACCACGTGCCCTTCGGCGGCCGCAAGGGCTCGAGCTACGGCCCGCGCGAGCAGGGCCGCTACGCGCAGGAGTTCTTCACCACGGTGAAGACGGCCTACACCCTTGCCTGAGACCGACGTGGGCAGCGCGGCGCTGCCGGTGCTCTATTCCTTCCGGCGCTGCCCCTATGCGATGCGGGCGCGCTTCGCGCTGCTGGCGAGCGGCACGCGCTGCGAGCTGCGCGAGGTGGTGCTGCGGAACAAGCCCGCGGCGCTGATCGAGGCCTCGCCCAAGGCCACGGTGCCGGTGCTGGTGCTGCCCGGCGGGCAGGTGATCGACCAGAGCCTGGACATCATGCAGTGGGCGCTGGCGCGCCACGATCCGCAGGCCTGGCTGCAGCCGCCGAAGGAAACACCCGAGGCCATGCTGGCGCTGGTCGCGCAATGCGACGGCGCTTTCAAGCAGCAGCTCGACCGCTACAAGTACCCGAACCGCTTCGAAGGCGTCGATGCGCTGCAGCAGCGGGCCGGGGGTGCGCTGTTCCTGCAGGCCCTGGACCAGCGCCTGGCGTGTGGCTCGCACCTGTTCGGCGACCGGCCCACGCTGGCCGACATGGCGATCGCGCCCTTCGTGCGCCAGTTCGCGCAGGTCGATGCCGATTGGTTCGCGGCGCAGCCCTGGCCTGCGCTGGCGCAATGGCTGGCGGCGTTGACGGCCAGCGAGACATGGCTGGCCGCCACGCAGAAGTACCCGGCGTGGGCGCCGGGTGCCGCGGTTCAGGTGTTTCCTTAGCGCTCAGCGCGCCAGCTGCCGGCACACCGCCGCGGTGATGTCGGTGCAGCTGGCGCTGCCGCCCAGGTCGCGCGGCACGGTCTGGCCCGCGGCCAGCACCGCTTCCACCGCCTGCTCCACGCGGTCTGCATCGCGCTTGAGCGCCTCGTCCCCGTGCTGCTCGCCCAGCCAGCGCAGCATCAGCGCGCCCGAGAGGATGGTCGCGAGCGGGCTGGCGGCGTTCTGGCCCGCGATGTCGGGGGCCGAGCCGTGCGCGCCCTGGAACAGGCCGTGGGTCTCGCCCAGCTCGGCCGAGGCCGCGATGCCCAGGCCGCCCACGGTGCCCGCGCCCAGGTCCGAGATGATGTCGCCGAACATGTTCTCGGCCACGATCACGTCGTAGAAATCGGGCTTCTTGAGCATGTGCACGGTGATCGCGTCGGCGTAGGCGTAGTCGATCTGCACGTCGTCGTACTCGCGCGCCACCTCGTCGCAGACCGCGCGGAAGAAGGCGTAGGTGCGCAGGATGTTGGCCTTGTCGCAGACCGTCACGCGGCGCTGGCCGTCGCGCGGCGCGCCCTGGCGGCGGCGCGACAGCTCGAAGCAGAAGCGCGCCACCCGCTCCACGCCCTTGCGCGTGACCACCAGCGTGTCGGTCGCGACCTCGCCGCGCAGGTTGACGCCGCCGCCGCGGCTCGCATAGAGGCCCTCGGTGTTCTCGCGCACGATCACGTAGTCGATCTGGCCCGGTTGCCAGTCGCGCAGCGGCGACTGCACGCCGCTGTAGAGCCGGATCGGGCGCACGTTGGCGAACAGGTCGAGCCGGAAGCGCAGCTGCAGGTGCAGGTCGTTGCCGACCTCGGTGCCGTCGGCGTAGGTGACGCCGGGCAGGCCCGCTGCGCCGTGCAGGATCGCGTGCGAAGCCTTGCAGGCGGCGTAGGTGTCGTCGGGCAGCACCGCGCCGGTCTTGACGTAGTGCGCCGCGCCGCCGTCGAGCTGGGTGAAGCGCAGTCGCTGGGTGCCGCAGGCTTCGGTGAGCACCGACACGGCCGACTGGCAGACCTCGGGGCCGATGCCGTCGCCTTCGATGGTCGCGATGTCGTAAGTTTGCATGGTGGCTTGGAAGAGAGTGGAAATTCGGTGAGTTGTATGATGAATATATCAGACGACTTGGCGCAATCGCTGAGGGTAATTCCCGGTGCCATCGCCCGAACTCGAAGCTTTGCGCTTGGACTTGTATGATAAATTGATGTGATGTGTTGGCTGCAACGCCAGTGCATCGCCACAAGACATCAGAACAGAAGGAGACAGCAAGTGTTCAGAAGATCCGCCATCACCACCCTCATCGCGCTCGGCCTCGGTGTCGCCGCCACTTCGCAGGCGCAAGCCCAGGCCGCGGCCGACCGACCGATCACGATGATCGTCACCGTGCCGCCCGGCGGCAGCTCGGATGCGCTGGCGCGGCTCACGGCGACGGCACTCGGGGCGCGGCTCGAGCGCTCGGTGGTGGTGGAGAACGTCACCGGCGCGGGCGGCCTGGTCGGCATGCAGAAGTTCCTGCGCTCGCCGGCCGACGGCAGTGTGCTGCTCTTCATCAACCAGTCGCTGCTGATCCTGCCGCACCTCTACCCCAAGTCGGCCTACAGCCCGGCGAACGACCTGGAGCCGATCGGCATCATCGCCAAGGTGCCGATGGTGCTGTCGGTCAGCAACGCGACCGGCGTGACGCAGCTGCCCGCGCTGGTCGACAAGATGAAGAAGGCGCCGGGCAAGATCAACTTCGGCTCGGGCGGCCCGGGCACCACCGCGCACCTGGCCGAGGCGCTGTTCCTGCAGCAGGCCGGGGTGAAGGCCGAGATGATCCAGTACCGCGGCTCCGGCCCGGCGCTGAGCGACCTGATGGCCGGCACCATCGACGCGGTGATCGACCAGACCGTGACCATGCTGCCGCTGCACAAGGACGGCCGGGTCAAGGCCATCGCGGTCACGGGCGGCGCGCGGCTCGCCCAGCATCCGGAGATCCCCACCTTCGCCGAAGCCGGCCTGCCGGCCTTCGACCTGAGCATCTGGAACGGCCTGCTCGCGCCCAAGGGCACGCCGGGCGAAGCCATGGCCAAGCTCACGAGCGCGCTCACGGCCGTGGTGTCGAGCGCCGACTTCAAGAGCCGGCTCGCGCTGTTGGCGGCACAGGGGCCGGGCGAGGCCGAGAGCGGCCCGGCGCCGTTCCGCCGCGTGATCGCGCAGGAAGGCGAGCGCGTGGCGGCCCTGGCCCAATCGGGTGCCTTCGTCGGCTCTTCGCCCGCGGCCGCCAAGTAGCCGCTAGGCGGCCGCGGGCGGGGCCGGCGCGCGCCGCACCAGCAGCCGCTCGATGGCCTCGAACACCAGCTCGCTCGCGAGCGCCAGCGCGGCCGCGGGCAGCGCGCCGGCCAGCAGCAGCTGCCGGTCGTTGAGCGCCAGCCCGGTCACGATGCGTTCGCCGAAGCCGCCCGCGCCGATGAAGGCCGCGATGGTGGCGGTGCCGATGGCGATCGCGGTGGCGGTGCGCACGCCCGCGATCAGCGTGGGCATGGCCAGCGGCAGCACCACCAGCCGCAGGTTCTGCGCGGGCGTCATGCCCAGCGCGGTGCCCGCGTCGCGCAGGCCGCTGCGCACCTCGCCCAGGCCGGTGACGGTGTTGCGCATGATCGGCAGCAGCGAATAGAGCGTGAGCGCGATCAGCGCCGGCCCGGTGCCGATGATCCCGAGCAGCGAGATCAGCACCGCCAGCAGCGCGAGCGAAGGCACGGTCTGCAGCAGGCCCGCGGCGCCCAGCACCATGGCGCGGGTGCGGGCATGCGGCGCCACCAGGATCGCGATCGGCACGGCGATCAGGATCGCCAGGCCCACCGACACCGCGACCAGCAGCAGGTGCTGGCGCGCGAGCCGGCCCAGGTCGTCGCCGAACAGCTTGGCCACGAAGCCGCGCGGGGCCGAGGGGGCGCTGCCGCCGGCCAGGAAGTCGCGCGCGATGGTGTCGAAGGCCGCGCCCTGCAGCTCGGCGCGCGCGTTCATCGCGATCATGGCGCGCTCGTCGACGCGGCCCTCGAGCTTCTGCAGCGCGGCCCAGGCCTGCGGCAGCCGCGCCGGCAGGTCGAGCCGGTGCAGCACGATCGCGTCGTAGTGCGGGAAGTAGCTGCGGTCGTCGCTCAGCACGCGCAGGCCCAGGTGCTCGATCTTGGCGTCGGTGGTGTAGATGTCGATCACGTCGACCTGCTTCGCGGCGATGGCGTCGTAGGCCAGGCCGTGGTCGAGGCCCGTGGGCTTCTGCGCGAAACCGTAGCGCGCGGCCAGCCCCTGCCAGCCGTCGGCACGGCCGATGAACTCGTTCGACAGGCCCAGCTTGAGCTCGGGGTGGCGTGCGAGGTCGCTGAGGGTGCGCAGCTGCAGCCGGTCGGCATCGGCCGCGCGCATGGCCAGCGCGTAGCCGTCGTTGAAGCCCAGCGGAATGGCCACCCCCAGGCCCAGCGGCGCGAGCCGGGCGTTCATCTCCTCGCGCGTCATCGTCGCCGCGCCCTGCAGGATCTCGAGCGCGATGGTGCCGGTGTATTCGGCGTACAGGTCGATCGCGCCCGAGCGCAGCGCTTCGTAGACGATCGAGGTGTTGCCCAGCCCCTGGCGCACCACCGGCGGTGCGGCCGTGTGCGGCGCCGCGCTCTGGGCCAGCAGCTCGGCCAGGATGTAGGACTCGGTGAAGCGCTTGGAGCCGATGCGCAGGTTGTCGCGCTCGGCCTGCGCGACGGCAGGCAGGCTCAGGGCCATCCCCAGGCAGACCATGAAGAGGCACCAGACATGGCGGAGCGTGGGCAGGCGCATCGGCCCAGTGTATCGGTCAGGCCGCGCTCCTACAGCCGTTCGTGCGCCGCGCCGATGCGTGCCAGGGGCCATCGCGGCCACATTCGATGCATCCCACTTCCATCGAAAGCACCCATGGCCCCATCGACCGTGCCGTCCCACCTTGCCGCCGAACATGGCGCGCGCGAGCTCCCCTCGGTGCTGGTCGACGGCTACAGCCTGCAGGTGCGCGACAGCCAGGACGGCTTTGCCGGCGACCAGGCCAGCCAGACCGCCTTCCGCGCCCTGCTCGAGCAGTGGCGCAAGCGCCGGCGCAAGAACGGCGGCGAGGACCCGATGGGGCCCTTGCCTTCGCGCGACCTGAGCAAGAAGGCGCTCGACCGCATGCTCACGCGCAACGGTTCCGAAGCCTCCGACGTGCTGCACGGCGCGATCGAGGAGTTCGCCGAGGAACTGGCGCACGTCACGCGGCGCTTCCTGCGCGAACCTTCCTGGCAGAAGGTCGAGCGCATCGTGATCGGCGGCGGCTTTCCCGAGAGCGACGTGGGCGAGCGCGCGATCCTGCAGGCCGCGGCGATCCTGCAGGAGATGAAGGTGCGGGTGCCGCTGGCGCGGCTGTCGCACGAGGTCGACGACGGCGGCCTGATCGGCTGGGTGCACCTGGTGCCGCCCGACATGCTGGCGGCCTACGACGCGATCCTCGCGGTCGACATCGGCGGCACCAACCTTCGCTGCGGCATCGTGAAGACGCGGCTGCGCAAGGCGCCCGACCTGTCGCTGGCCAAGGTGGTGCGGCGCATGAAGTGGCGCCATGCCGACGACAAGCCCAGCCGCAGCGGGCTGGTCGAGCGGCTGGCGCAGATGCTGCAGGAACTGATCGACCACTGCGCGGCCAAGGGCGTGCGGCTCGCGCCCTTCGTCGGCATCGCCTGCCCGGGCCGCATCCGCACCGACGGCTCGATCGCGGCCGGCACCCAGAACCTGCCGGGCGACTGGGAGAGCGACACCTTCCACCTGCCCAGCGAACTCTGCAAGCGCCTGCCCACGATCGGCGGCGCGCCCACCACCGCACGGCTGCACAACGATGCGGTGGTGCAGGGCCTGAGCGAACTGCCCTTCATGCGCGACGTCAAGCACTGGGCCATCCTGACCATCGGCACCGGGCTGGGCAACGCGAGCTACACCAACAAGCCCGAGGTGCAGGTGCCACCGGCGGAGGCGCCCGGCAAGAACGGCAAGGCGCCGAAGCCGCTCAAGCCGATCGAGGACGCGCAGAAGGCGAAGGCGGCCAAGGCCGCCAGGCGCTGAGGCTCAGAGCTGGAAGGCGATGGTGAGCAGCAGGCCCTCAGCCAGGTCGCGCAGCAGGCCCGGCCGCCGCGCACGGTAGGGTGCGCCGGCCGAGGCCGTGGTCTCGATCCACTGCGCCAGCCAGTCGATGGGCGCGCGGCCGTAGAACACCACCGCCGCCTCGTGGTTGAGCAGCAGGCTGCGCAGGTCGAGGTTGATCGAGCCGCACAGCGCCAATTGCTCGTCGACCACCACCGCCTTGGCATGCGCCATGAAGGGCAGCATGCGGAAGGTCACGCCGGCGCCGGCCAGGTCGCGCATCGCTCGCGCGCGCACGAAATCGGCCAGCCGGTGGTTCGAGCATTCGGGCACCGCGATGGTCACCTGCACGCCGCGCCGCGCGGCCAGGCGCAGCGCGTTGCGCAGGCCGTCGTCGGGCACGAAGTAGGGCGTGATCGCCAGGATGCGGTGCTCGGCGCGGAAGCAGGCGTCGATCAGCAGCGCGTGCGCCGTGTCTTCGGTCTGGTCCGGGCCGCTGGGCAGGAACTGCGCCAGCGTGCCGTCCTCGCGCTGGGTGTCGGTGGCGCTGGGCGGGATGTCGCGCGGCGTGGTGTCGCGCACCGAGGACCAGTCGTGCTCGAACTGCACCGCCGCGGCCTCGGCCACGCTGCCGTGCAGGTCGAAGGACAGGTCGCGCCAGGGCACTGGATGCTCGTCGTTGCCGGTGAAGTATTCGCCCGCCAGGTTGCGCCCGCCCGACCAGAGCCAGCGGTCGTCGGCGATCACCAGCTTGCGGTGGTTGCGCAGGTTGCGCGGGCCGTTGCGCCGCAGGCTGAACAGCGGCCGGAACACCGCCACCGTGCCGCCGGCCGAGCGCAGCGCATCGAAGTGGTGGGTCGGCAGCGTGAGCGCGCCGAAGCCGTCGAGCAGCACGCGCACCTGCACGCCGTCGCGGGCCCGCCGCGTGAGCCGGGTCACGGCCTCGTGGCCCAGCGCGTCGTCGCCGATGATGAAGGTGCAGACGTCGAGCCGCGTGCGCGCGCCGTCGATCACCTGCCACAGCGCATCGCGCGCCGCGGCGCCGTCGGCATGGAAGCGCGGCGCGCAGCGCCCGGGGGCGGCCAGGCCGAAGCTCTCGATGAGCTCGGCCGCCCAGTGGCCCGCCGGCAGCGTGCGCGGCGGCCGCGGCGCGCCCACCGGCCGCAGCTTGCGCTGGCCGAACAGCAGGTAGATCGGCAGCGTGACGTAGGGGATCAGCAGCAGCCCCATGACCCAGGCGATGGCCGTGGTCGGCGCCCGCTGCTCGCGCCGCGCCCGCGTCGTCAGCACATAGACGAGCAGCGCGAAGGTCACGACCAGGAAATGCTGGGAGGGCGAGGGCAGCCAGGGCTGGAGCAGGTGCGGCATGTCCGCAGAGATTAACCGGCCCGCGCAAAACTCCTCGCACTACCCAGTGAAGTGCCAGGGACACCGCGGAACCGGCTTCGCCGGGCCGCTGGTGTCGCCCCCTTGAGGGGGAGGGCGAAGCGACACGCAGTGCGCGAGACTTCGGGGGAGGACCTTTACTCGGGTTCGATGCCTGCGGCCTTGATGATCCGGCCCCAGCGGTCCAGCTCCGAGAGCTGGAACTTCGCCAGTTCCTCGGGCGGCGCGAACGCGACTTCCTGCCCGGTCTTCTCGATCGCCTGGCGCACCGAGGGCGTGGCCAGCGCGTCGCGCATGAGTTCGCTGAGCCGCTGCACCACCGGCGCGGGCGTCTTCGCCGGTGCATAGAGCGCGTTCCAGTAGCCGAACTCGTAGCCGGGCAGCGAGGTGGCGATGGTCGGCACCTCGGGCACCAGCGGCGAGGGCTTGGCACTGCTGATGCCCAGCGCGCGCAGCTTGCCGGCCTTGACCTGGGGCAGGCTGGTCGTGAGGTCGACGATCATCAGGTCGATCTGCCCGCCCACCAGGTCCAGCACGGCCGGCGGGTTGGCCTTGTACGGCACGTAGGTGAATTTCGTGCCGGTCGATTGCTGGAACAGCTCGGTCGCCACCTGTGCCGACGAACTGCCCGAGCCGTAGTTGAGCTTGCCCGGCGCGCTCTTGGCCAGCGCCACCAGCTCGGCCACGTTGTTCGCCTTGACCTTGGGGTTGACCACCAGCGCCAGGTAGCCGCGCGCCAGCAGCGCCACCGGCGCGAAGTCCTTGATCGGGTCGTAGCTGAGCTTCTTCAGCAGGTGCGGGTTGGCCGACTGCGTGGTGTTGGTGGTCATGAACAGCGTGTAGCCGTCGGGCTGCGCGTTGGCCGTGTACTGCGCCGCGATGCCGCCGAAGGCGCCGGCCCGGTTGTCGACGATCACCGGCTGGCCGCTGGACTTGGTGACCTCGGCCGCGATGGCGCGCGCCAGGCCGTCGGTGGCGCTGCCGGCGGTGGAGCCGAGCACGATGGTGATGGGCCGGGCGGGATAGGCCTGGGCCAGGGCCGCGCTGCCCAGGGGCAGCAGGGCGGCGAAGAGCAGCAGGGAGCGACGCAGTTTCATGGTTTGTCCTTGATCGTTATGGGGTGCGCGAGAGAAAGAGAGGGGCGGGCTCAGCGGGTGAGCTGCCAGCCCTGCAGCAGCGCATGCAGCGCCTGCTGCTGTGCATCGGTGAGCGGCCAGGCTGAGGGCGCGCGGGTGGCGCCGCAGTCGTTGCCCATCATCTGCAGCGCGGTCTTGACCACGGTCACGTTGGTGCCGTTGTTCTCCTGCGCGCGCAGCTCCTCGAAGGGCAGCATCTCGTCGATCAGCCGCATGGCCAATGCATGGTTGGCGTCCTCGAGCGCCTGGTGGATCGCTACCGAGCGCTCGGGCATCACGTTGATCAGTCCCGAGGTGAAGCCGCGCGCACCGACCGCATAGAAGGGCGGTGCCCAGACCTCGGCCAGGCCGCCGACCCAGGCCAGCTGGCGGTCGGCGGTGCGGCGCATCGCCTGCGCGAGCACCAGCGGCGTGGGCGAGGCCCATTTCACGCCGATCACCTCGGGCACGCGGCACAGGGCCTCGATGGCGTCGAGCCCGATGTTCTCGTTGCGCAGGTAGAGCACCAGCGGCAGGCCTTCGCCGGCCTCGGCGATGCGCTGCACATAGGCCAGCACGCCGCGCGGCGAGACGAAGGGGTCCGGCGGCTGGTGCACCATCAGCGCATCAGCGCCGGCCGCGCGCGAGACGCGGGCCAGCGCACAGGCCTCGTGCACGCTGCGGCCGATGCCGGCCAGGAGCGGCACGCGGCCGCGCACGCAGTCGGCCGAGATGCGCACCGCGTGTTCGGCCTCGTGCGCCTGCAGGCCGTAGAACTCGCTGGTGTTGCCGTTGGCCACCAGCACCTGCACGCCGGCCGCGATGGCGCGGTCGACCACCGCTTGCAGCGGTGCGGGCGCGATCGCGTCGTTCGCGTCGAAAGGGGTGACCAGAATGCCCGAAATGCCGTTCAGCGCCTGGCGCAGGGCTGCGCCGTGAAAGAAACTCATCGCTTGTCTCCAGAATCATGAAAGCCAGTGTTGACTCTAGAAAGCGGCGACGATCGCGTCCAATCCAATCAGGCGATGCCGCCATTCAAAAACTGAATCGTGTTCCAGCTCTCCCAACTCCGCTGCTTCGTGGCCGTGGCGACCGAACTCCATTTCGGTCGCGCCGCCGTCCTGCTGAACATGACCCAGCCGCCGCTCACGCGGCAAATCCAGCTGCTCGAGCACGAGGTGGGCGCGCGCCTGCTCGAGCGCGCGGGCGGCACGGTGCGGCTCACGCCGGCGGGCAGCGTGTTCCTGCGCGAGGCCGAGGACATCCTGCGCCGCAGCCAGGCCGCGACGCTGGCCGCGCGCCGCGCGATGCGGGCCGATGCGGGCAGCGTGACGCTGGGCTTCATCGCGGCGGCCAGCTTCTCGGTCCTGCCGACGGTGCTGCTCTCGCTGCGCACCGCATTGCCCGAGGTGCAGGTGATGCTGCGCGAGATGCAGACCACCGACCAGCTCGATGCGCTGGCCGGCGACCGCATCGAGCTCGGCATCGTGCGGCCCTTCGTGCCGCGCAGCTTCGCCGACGCGAGCACGCTGATGCGCGAGCCGCTGGTGCTGGCCGCGCCGCGCGGCCATGCGCTGGCCGAGGGGCCGCCGATGCCGCTGTCGGCCCTGCAGGGCCAGCCCTTCATCGAGTTCTGCCCGTCGGAGACGCGCTATCTCTACGAACTCATCGCCGGACGCCTGCGCGCCGAAGGCGTGGCGCCCGAGACCGTGCAGACGCTGAGCCACACGCACTCGATCCTGTCGCTGGTCGATGCCGGCATGGGCGTGGCGCTGGTGCCCGCATCGGCGCAACGCCTGGGCTATGCCCACGTGGCCTTCCGCGCGCTGCAGCCCCATGCAGCGCTCGAATCCGAACTGCACCTGGTCTGGCGCAAGGGCAGCCGCGAGGGCGTGGCCCACACGGTGCGTGAGGCGCTGCAGCGGGCTTTTTCCGCCGACTGAAGGCTAGTCGGTGCCCCAGACCTCGCGCGCCGTCTCGATCACCAGCCGCAGCTTGTTGCGCTGCGCCTCGACCGCGATGTTGTTGCCGTGCACCGTGCTCGAGAAGCCGCATTGCGGCGACAGCGCGAGCTGCTCGAGCGGCACGTACTTCGCGGCGTCGTCGATGCGGCGCTTGAGTTCGTCCTTGTCTTCCATCTCGCCGAACTTGGTGGTCACCAGGCCCAGCACCACGGTCTTGCCCTTGGGCAGGTAGCGCAGCGGCTTGAAGTCGCCCGAACGCGCGTCGTCGTATTCCATGAAGTAGGCGTCCAGGTCCATCTCCTTGAGCAGCGCCTCGGCCACGGGTTCGTAGTTGCCGGCGGCCGCGTGCGTGCTCTTGAAGTTGCCGCGGCACAGGTGCATGGCCAGCAGCATGCCGGGCGGCTTCTGCGCCACCACCTTGTTGATGAAGGCGGCATAGCGGTGCGGCAGCTCGTTGGGGTCGTCGCCGCGCTGGCGGGCCGCCTCGCGCATGTGCTCGTCGCAGAGGTAGGCGAGGTTGGTGTCGTCCATCTGCACGTAGGTGCAGCCGGCCGCGGCCAGCGAGCGCAGCTCGTCGCCATAGGCCTGGGCCACGTCGTCGTAGAACACCGGGTCGAGCTCGGGATACGCGACCTTGCTGATGCCCGCGCGTCCGCCACGGAAGTGCAGCATGGTGGGCGAGGGGATGGTCACCTTGGGCGTGCGGCCGGCCGCCACCTGGCTCTGGAGGTACTCGAAGTCGGCCAGCTGGATGTTCTTCGCGTGCCGGACCTTGTCGATCACGCGCAGCACCGGCGGCGCGAGTTCCTCGCGGCCATCGGGCTTGCGGATCGTGACCGGGATGTCGGTCTTCACGCCGCCCAGCTGGTCGAGGAAGTCGATGTGGAAGTAGGTGCGGCGGAACTCGCCGTCGGTGATGCTCTTGAGGCCCACGTCCTGCTGGAACTGCACGATCTCGGTGATGGCCCGGTCTTCGACCGTGCGCAGCTGCTCGGGCGTGATGGCGCCCTTGGCTTTCTGCTCGCGGGCTTCGAGCAGGTATTGGGGGCGCAGGAAGCTGCCGACATGGTCGTAGCGGGCGGGGAGGGCGGCGTGCTGTGACATGGGAGGTCTCCGTCGGATGGGGAACGAGCGCAGCATCGTATCGCCTCCGGGGCGGAAGATGATGTGTACAGAAGACTCGGTACTTACCCTTGAAATGCGTTGAAACACTGGATTTTTCGGCATTTCTGTATACATTGAGTATTCATGAAAACGCCCACGAGTGCCTTTCCGCTGAACGCCTGGTACGCCGCCGCCTATGACGTGGAAGTGCGCCACGCGCTGCTGCCGCGCACCGTCTGCAACCAGAAGCTGGTGCTGTTCCGCCGCACCGACGGCCAGGTGGCCGTGCTGGAAGACGCCTGCTGGCACCGGCTGATGCCGCTGTCGCTGGGCCGCCTCGAGGGCGACGAGCTGGTCTGCGGCTACCACGGCCTGGTCTACAACAGCCAGGGCCGCTGCACCCACATGCCGAGCCAGGAGACGCTCAATCCCTCGGCCTGCGTGCGCAGCTTTCCGGCGGTGGAGAAGCACCGCTTCGTCTGGATCTGGCCCGGCGATCCGGCCAAGGCCGACCCGGCGCTGGTGCCCGACATGCACTGGAACGACGACCCGGCCTGGGCCGGCGACGGCAAGATGATCCGCGTGAACTGCGACTACCGCCTGGTGGTCGACAACCTCATGGACCTCACGCACGAGACCTTCGTGCACGGCTCGTCCATCGGCAACCGCGAAGTGGCCGAGGCGCCCTTCGTCGCCACACACGGCGACCGCTCGGCCACCGTCACGCGCTGGATGGAGGACATCGATCCGCCGCCCTTCTGGGGCAGCCAGATCCGCCACGCGCGCGGCTACACCGGCAAGGTCGACCGCTGGCAGATCATCCGTTTCGAAGGCCCGTGCACGGTGAACATCGACGTCGGCGTGGCCGAGGCCGGCAGCGGGGCGGTGCCGAAGGGCGAGCACCCGGGCGACCGCAGCAAGGGCGTGAACGGCTACGTGCTCAACACCATCACGCCCGAGACCGACAAGACCTGCCTGTACTTCTGGGCCTTCTCGCGCAACTACTGCATCGGCGAACAGCGCCTCACGCACGAATTGCGCGAAGGCGTCTCGGGCATCTTCCGCGAGGACGAACTGGTGCTCGAGGCGCAGCAGAAGGCCATGGACGACCATCCCGACCACCGGTTCTACAACCTCAACATCGACGCCGGTTCGATGTGGGCGCGCAAGCTGATCGACCGCATGGTCGAGCGGGAACGGCCGGCGCGCGCCGCGATCCCGATCCACGCCGCCGAGGGGCAGGTCGCATGAAGGTCGCCACCGTGTCCACCGCCGCCGAGCCCGGCGACAGCGGCAGCTCGCAGGCCGTGAAGGCGCAGCTGCGGCTGCGCGAAATGATCCTCGCGGGCGAGCTGCCCGGCGGTGCGCGCATCGCCGAAGTCGCCATCGCCGAGCAGCTCGGCGTGTCGCGCACGCCGGTGCGCAGCGCGCTGATGCGGCTCGAACAGGAAGGCCTGCTGGAAGCCCTGCCCAACGGCGGCTATGCGGTGCGCACCTTTTCCGAACGCGACGTGGCCGACGCCATCGAGCTGCGCGGCACGCTCGAAGGCCTGGTCGCGCGGCTCGCGGCCGAGCGCGGCGCGGCGCCGGTGGTGCTGCGCGAGGCGCGCGCCTGCCTGAGCCGCATCGACGAGCTGTTGCGCGAGCCCGCGCTCGACGACGCCGCCTTCTCGCGCTACGTGACGCACAACGAGCGCTTCCATGCGCTGCTGTGCGAGATGGCGGGCAGCCCGGTCATCGCGCAGCAGCTGGAGCGCGTGGTCAAGCTGCCCTTCGCTTCGCCCTCGGGCTTCGTCATCGTGCAGGCGAATGCGCCGGCCGCGCGCGACATGCTGGTGATCGCGCAGGACCAGCACGTCCAGGTGCTCGACGCCATCGAGTCCGGCGAAGGCTCGCGTGCCGAGGCGCTGATGCGCGAGCACAGCCGCATCGCGCGGCGCAACCTGCGCGAGGCGCTGCATGGCACGCTCACCGCCGCGCAGCGCCCCTTGCCCGGCGTGCAGCTTATCCGCCGCCGCGGCTGAGCGGTCGTCGGTCTCCTGGGGTGCCCTCCCGATGAAAAGCGATCTCCAATGGCTGCAGGCGCAGGTCGTGGCGCTGCGCGACGTCACGCCCACCGTGCGCGAATTCGAACTGCGCCCCGACGGCGGTGTGGCCGACACCTATGAACCCGGCGCCCACCTGCAGGTGCAGGTGATGACCGCACAGGGCAAGCTGCAGACCCGTTCCTACTCGCTGGTCGGCGAGGGCGACGGCCGGTGCTGGCGCATCGCGGTGAAGCGGCTCGACGACGGCCGTGGCGGTTCGTTGGCGATGTGGCGGCTGGGCGTGGGCGACCGCCTGCTGGTCAGCGCGCCGCAGAACCACTTCGCGCTCGACCTGGCCGCGCCCGGCTACCTGCTGGTGGCCGGCGGCATCGGCATCACGCCGCTGGTGGGAATGGCGCAGCGCCTCGGCGCCCATGCGCAACGGAACGGCGTGCCGGTGCGGATGCTCTACGGCGCGCGCCATGCGGGCGAGCTCGGCTACCTCTCGGAGCTGCGGGCGGCACTGGGCGATCGCGTGTCGGCCCACGAAGGCGCGGCCGCCATCGATTTCGACGCCGCCATCGCCGCGCTGCCGCCCGGCGGCCAGCTCTACACCTGCGGCCCGGTGCCGATGCTGGAAGCGATCAAGCGCGCCTGGCAGGCGGCCGGCCGGCCCCTCGAGCACCTGCGCTTCGAGACCTTCGGCAGCAGCGGCCGGCTGCCCACGCAGGCCTTCCAGGTGTGCATTCCGCGCCATCACTTGACGATCACCGTGCCGGCCGACAGCACGCTGCTCGACGCACTCGAGGCGGCCGGTGTGCAGACGCTGTCGGACTGCAAGCGCGGCGAATGCGGCCTGTGCACGATGGACGTGCTGGCCCTGGACGGGGAGCTCGACCACCGCGACGTGTTCCTCGGCGCCCCCGAGAAAGCGGCGAACACGCGCATCTGCGCCTGCGTGTCGCGCGCCGTGGGCACGCTCACGCTCGACTCCGCCTACCGCCCGGACGCCTGA
>Ga0182008_10000332_pt1 | contig 37231 bp, 30 predicted proteins | sample Sormic07211129_1_FD_120482 | JGI IMG/M metagenome (GOLD analysis project Ga0182008, IMG submission 120482) | Rhizosphere microbial communities from Sorghum bicolor, Mead, Nebraska, USA - 072115-129_1 metaG | ecosystem: Host-associated > Plants > Roots > Rhizosphere | place: USA: Nebraska...
GGTGGACCTGTTGTATGTCGCGGTGGACCCGCGCCTGCGCGTCGCCTGATCTTCCGTTCACCATGTCCTCTTCCCGAACTTCCGCCGCCGCCGCGGCCCCGCGCCGGCGCTGGCGCCAATCCGATTCGCCGGTGCTGCGCGCCTTCGCGCGCTCGCGCACCGTGCAGGTGGCGGCCGTGCTGCTGCTGCTGATCGCCATCGCCTCGCTGTTCGCGCCGCTCATTGCGCGGCAGGATCCTTTCGATCCGGCCCACCTCGACCTGATCGACGCCTTCACGCCGCCCTGGCAGCAGGGCATCACGGGCGTGTTCTATCCGCTGGGCGCAGACGACCAGGGCCGCGACGTGTTCTCGGCCATCCTCTACGGCCTGCGTATGTCGCTGCTGGTGGGCGTGTCCGCGGTGGCGCTGTCGCTGGCCATCGGCGTGCCGCTGGGCCTGGCCGCGGGCTATGCGGGCGGCTGGTTCGACACGCTGGTGATGCGGGTGGCCGACGTGCAGCTGACCTTCCCGGTGCTGCTGGTGGCGCTTCTGATCTTCGGCATCGCGCGCGGCCTGCTGCCCGAGGGCTACCGCGACGACATGGCGGTGTACGTGATCGTCGCGGCGATCGGCCTCTCGGACTGGGTGCAGTACGCGCGCACGGTGCGCGGCGCGGTGCTGGTCGAGAAGCACAAGGACTATGTGGCGGCCGCGCGCATCATCGGCCGCTCGCCCGGCGGGATCCTGCTGCACCACATCCTGCCGAACCTGCTGGCGCCGGTGCTGGTCATCGCGGCCATCAGCTTCGCGCTGGCCATCGTGGCCGAGTCCACGCTCTCCTACCTGGGCGTCGGGCTGCCGCCGACCCAGCCCTCGCTGGGCACGCTGATCCGCATCGGCCAGGGCTTCCTGTTCTCCGGCGAGTGGTGGATCCTGCTGTTCCCGGGGCTGGTGCTGCTGGCCCTGGCGCTGTCCGTCAACCTGGTCGCCGACTGGCTGCGCGACGCGCTCAACCCCAGACTCCAATGACCGTGCAAAGAGAGCAGGGCGCCGTGCTGCGCGTGCGCGACCTGAGCGTCGAATTCGACACCCACCGCGGCGTGATGCGGGTGCTCGACGGCGTCTCCTTCGACATCGCGCCGGGCGAGATCGTGGGCGTGGTGGGCGAGTCGGGCGCGGGCAAGTCCATGACCGGCGCAGCCGTCATCGGCCTGATCGAGCCGCCGGGGCGCATCGCGGGCGGCACGGTCGAACTGCACGGCGAGCGCATCGACACGCTGCGCGGCGAAGACCTGCGGCGGCTGCGCGGGCGCCGCATCGGCAGCGTGTTCCAGGACCCGCTGACCAGCCTGAACCCGGTCTACCCGATCGGCCGGCACCTGGTGGAGACCATCCGCACCCACCTGCCGGTGAGCGAGAAGGAGGCCTTCCGCCGCGCGTTGGCACTGCTGGCCGATGTCGAGATCCCCGACCCGGAACTGCGCATCCGCCAGTACCCGCACCAGTTCTCCGGCGGCATGCGCCAGCGCGTGGCGATCGCGCTGGCCCTGTGCGCCGAGCCTCAGCTGCTGATCGCCGACGAGCCCACGACCGCGCTCGACGTGTCGGTGCAGGCGCAGGTGATCCGCGTGTTCCGCCGGGTCTGCCGCGAGCGCGGCACGGCCGCCCTGCTGATCACGCACGACATGGGCGTGATCGCCGAAGCCGCCGACCGCGTGATGGTGATGTACCGCGGCCGCGTGCGCGAGACCGGCCCGGTGCGCGCGGTGCTGGACGCGCCGCGCGAGCCCTACACGCGCGCGCTGATGGCCGCGATCCCCTCGGTGCACGAGCGCATCGACCGGCTGCCGGTGCCGGAGATCGGTGCGGACAGCGCGCTGCCGGTCCCCGCGCTCGCTCGCACGGCCAGGGCCGCCGACGCATCGGCCGCGCCGCTGATCCAGGTGCAGGGCCTCACGCGCGAGTTCGACCTCTCGGCCGGCTGGCTGGTGCGCACGCTGGCGCGCCAGCCGCGCAAGCTGCTGCGCGCGGCCGAGGACGTGCACTTCGACATCGCGCGCGGCAGCACCTTCGGCCTGGTCGGCGAGTCGGGCTCGGGCAAGTCGACCGTGGCCCGGATGATCGCCGGCCTCACGAAGCCGACGGCCGGGCGCGTGCTCTTCGACGGCATCGACCGCTGGGGCGGCCCCAACGAAACGGCCGCCTTGCGTCGCCGCTTCCAGATGATCTTCCAGGACCCCTATGCGAGCCTGAACCCGCGCTGGCGGGTGGACCAACTGATCGCCGAACCGGTCGAGGTGCTCGGCCTGGCGGGCAGCGCGGACGAGACCGAGGCGCGCGTGGCCGATGCGCTGCGCCGCGTGCGCATGTCGCCCGACGACGGCCGCAAGTACCCGCACCAGTTCTCGGGCGGGCAGCGCCAGCGCATCGCGATCGCGCGTGCGCTCGCCAGCCAGCCCGAGTTCATCGTCTGCGACGAGCCCACCTCGTCGCTCGACGTCTCGGTGCAGGCGCAGGTGCTCAACCTGATGCGCGACCTGCAGCAGGAATTCGGCCTGACCTACCTGTTGATCAGCCACAACCTGGCGGTGATCCGCCACATGTGCGACCGCATCGGCGTGATGCAGCGCGGCCGGCTGGTGGAGCAGGGCGCGGCCGAGGCCGTGCTGGACGCGCCGGCCCATGCCTACACCCGCGAGCTGATGGCCGCGGTGCCCGACCATCGGGCGCGTCGTACTTAGAAGACCGGCTTCACTCCAGCGTGAAGCCGATCTTCAGCGTGACCTGCCAGTGCGCCACCTTGCCCTCGACCACATGGCCGCGGGTCTCGGTGACCGTGAACCACTGGATGTTGCGCACGGTCTCGTGGGCCTTGGCGATGGCGGTCTGCACCGCGTCCTCGATGCCCGCGGGCGAGGAGCCGGTGAGTTCGAGCGTCTTGTAGACATGGCTGGACATGGGATGTCTCCTGGTGGGGGTCGATGAAAAAGAGCACGCGACCGCATGCTCCACCCGCGCGCGGGTTCAGGCAAGAACATCCGGCGGCAAGGCTACGATCGCTGCCAACCGGTTTTGCTCTTCACCGCCACAGGACATGCGCCCCTTCCTCTACTACACCGCGTTGCTGCTGCTCGGATTCGCCTGGTACCACGTCGGCCAGCGGCTGCTGCGCAGGGGCTACCGTGACGAGAAGGGCGAACTGACGCCGGGACTGGCGGGTCCGGCGGGGCTGCTGGTGGCGGCCGCCGTCGCCTGTTTTCTCTTCTTTTCCATGCTGCGCGCTCTGGTCCGGGGCGAGGTCCCGTGCGTCGGCAAGGGCTGCGCCGGGCAGCTCTACACCCTGGCGGCGTCGCCCGGCGACTACTGGGCCAACGTGCTCTTCCTGCTGTGGTGCGTGCTCGCGCTGGGCTACGCGGTGTACGTCACGCTCAGGATCTGGTTGCGGGCCTAGCGAAGCGGTCAGCGGATGTCGTCCACGCGCACGCCGAGGCGCTCTGCGTAGCGCACGAGCGCGCGCTCGAAGGCCGGGCGCGCGCGGCAGCGCTCGTAGAAGGCCTGGACACGTGGGTGCGGTGCCAGCAGATCGGAATGGCGGATGCCGCGCAGCACGCAGGCCATCATCAGGTCGGCCACCGTGAACCCGGTGCCGGCGAGCCATTCGCGGCCCTGCAGGTGCCGATCGAGTTCGCCGAGCCAGCGGTCGGCGAGCTGCGGCAGTTCGGCGTGCAGCCGGGGCGCGGCCTTGCCGCTGTCGAACATGCCGATCAGGTCCATGCAGACCAGCGTGGTGCCCACGGTGGCGACGGCGGCGAAGCACCATTGGACGACGCGGGTGCGCCCCTGGAGGTCGCCGGGGATCAGCTGGCCGGACTTCTCGGCCAGGTAGAGCGCGATGGCCGCCGATTCGGCCACCACGAAGCCGTCGTCGTCGATCACCGGTGCCTGGCGGAAGGGGCTGAGCCGGCGGTAGGCCTCGCCGTCGAGTTCGCCGCCGGTGTGGTCGAGCGCGTGGACGCGGTAGGGCAGGCCGGTCTCCTCGAGCGCCCACTGCGCCCAGAGGTCCTTGGTCTCGCCATGGCCCTCGGGAAAGATGCGGCCGAATCCGTAGAGCGTGATCATGCTGTGGACCTCCTGCGGCGCGGCGATGCGCCGCGCAGGTGGCAGGGTACACGCCGGCGGCCGCGGCAACAACCGTGCGCCCTGCGCGCCGCGCGCGCAGGCCCTAGTATTTCGTCCCCGCACCCGTGGAAACCTGGCCATGACCCCCACCCCCGCAGACATCGACACCGCGACCGACGCGGACCTGCCCGGCATCCTTGAATTGCAGGCGGCCCACCAGATCGCCCGCGGCGGGATGCTGTCGGCGGAATTCCCGCGCTCCAGGATCGAGCAGATGATGCGCACCCTGCCGCTGGTGGTGGCCCGGCGCGAGGGCCGCGTGGTCGGCTTCCTCATGGCCGCCGAGCGCGACATGGCGGCGGCGCCGCCGGTGCTGCGTGCGATGTTCGCCGCCTATGCGGGCGCGCCGGACGCCTATGTCTACGGGCCCATCTGCGTGGATGCCGCGGAGCGCGGCCAGGGCCTGGCCGCGGCGATGTTCTCGAAGCTGCGCGCGCTGCAGCCCGGCCGCGAAGGCGTGCTCTTCATCCGCCGCGACAACGAGGCCTCGCTGCGCACCCACCGGCGCATGGGGATGCGGGAGGTGGCCGGCTTCGAACTCGACGGCATCGGCTTCGCCGTCTTCTCCTATGTGGGGTGAAGGCATCGACCATATGAAGCGTATATAATTCGTATACGTTTCATATAGAGGTGGGCTATGGGTATCGTCAAGATTTCGGACCTGATGCACGAGAACCTGCGGGTCGCGGGCAATGCACTCAGCAGGTCCATCAACGCACAGGCGGAGCACTGGATGCGCGTCGGCATGCTGACCGAGATGCATCCGGAGCTGGACCACCGGGAGATCTGCCAGCTGCTGATCCGGGCCGAGCTCGCGGGCGGGCTGGACATCACGATGGCGGCGACGCCCTCCGCCGCCAAGCCGGTCGCGGCGCGCGCCGGCAAGCACTGATGGCGCGCACCGTTCCCATCCACGGCGCCGAGGGCCTCGCGATGTCGCGCCGGGCCGCGGGCCTGGCCGCCGAGGTGCTGGCCATGATCGAGCCGCATGTGGTGCCGGGCGTGAGCACCGAGGCGCTGGACCGGATCTGCCACGAGCACATCGTCAAGGTCCAGGGCGCGATTCCGGCCAACGTGGGCTACCAGGGCTATCCCAAGACCATCCTCACCTCCGTCAACCAGGTGGTGTGCCACGGCATTCCCTCGCCCGACAAGATCCTCAAGAAGGGCGACATCGTCAACATCGACGTGGCGGTGATCAAGGACGGCTGGTTCGGCGACACCAGCCGGATGTTCTTCGTCGGCGAACCCGGCGTGCTGGCGCGGCGCCTGGTGGAGACCACCTACGAAGCGCTGCGGGCCGGCATCCGGCAGGTCCGGCCGGGCGCGACGCTGGGCGACATCGGCCATGCGATCCAGTCGGTGGCGCAGCGCGAGCATTTCAGCGTGGTGCGCGAATACTGCGGGCACGGCATCGGCCAGATCTACCACGACGAGCCCAACGTGCTGCACTACGGACGGCGCGGCGAGGGCCTGAAGCTCGAAGCGGGGATGGTCTTCACCATCGAGCCGATGCTCAACGCCGGCCAGGCCGGCACGCGGCAACTGCCCGACGGGTGGACCGTGGTGACGAAGGACCGGTCGCTGTCCGCCCAGTGGGAGCACATGGTGGCCGTCACGCCCGAAGGCTACGAGGTGCTCACGGCCTGGCCGGGCGGCACCGGCGCCTACCCGCCGATCTGAGGCTCAGCGCATGGCCTGCAGCCGGAGAATCTCCTGCTGCAGCAGCGCGATGAACGGGCCCTTGAGCGCGGTGTCGGCGTGCGCGGGCAGCGTCAGGGTCGCCTCCACGTTGTTCAACAGCTGGTTGCCCTTCTCCGACAGGCGCAGCGAACGCGCGTCGAGCCGCGCCAGCTCGATGCGGACCGGCGCTTCCATCAGGTCCTTGCTGTGCAGCGCCTGCGCGGTCAGCGCGAGGCCGTAGGGGCCGCCGAACAGCGGGAAATCCACCAGCGCGAACTGCAGCGCTTCCGCATTCGGGATCTGGAACTTGTCGACGACCTTGCCCAGCTTCTTGGCCAGCTTGGGGTTGGCGGGGTCCAGCAGCGTGTCGGCCGCGCCGTGGTCGGCGATCAGGCCGCCCAGGGTCCAGTGGCGCTCCGGGGCCTGGCGCTGGCTCTGGTGCTGCGCGTGGTAGTCCAGCACCGTCCGGAGCACCGAGGTCAGCAGCACGTCGAGCCGGATGGTCAGGGCGGCTTCCGGGCGCTCGGCCAGCGCGCTCCAGTCCTTCCAGGCCTTGTAGCGCGCGAGCAGCACCGCGACGAAGGCGCCGGCGTCGTCGGCGCGCGCGGGCAGGGCGTGGCCCTCGGCCGGCGGCGGCGCGGACGAGAGCACCGTGAAATCGTCCTGCACGTAGATCGCCTGGTCGCTCAGCAGCAGGCCCTGCGCGGTGCGGCGGCCGCTCAGCCGGTTCATCGCGTGGTAGCCGACGAAGAGCAGCGGGATCTCGTCGCCGATCCAGGGCTTGGGGCCGTACATCTGCTCGACCGCCTGGGCGAAGACCTGCGCCGCATCCTCATGGTCCGGGTGATCGGCCTGGTCGGGCAGGAACAGGAAGGCCGACAGATCGGCATTGGAGGGCCTGCGCACCGCCTGTTCGACAGCGGCCCGCAGGGCGGCGCCGTGGCGCGCATGCGGGTCCGGCAGGGTGGCCAGATGGTCGTTGAAGGACGAGTAGACGAATGCCATGGGGGGATGTCTCCGGTGGGCCGCTGGAAAGCGTGATCGCGGGGCCATCTTAGGGGAGGGCGCGGCCGGGCCCTGGAGCCCCCCCAACTTCGTCGCTTTCGACGATGCGAGCCGCGCCGCCGTGGCGCCAAGATGCCTCCCATACCAACAGGCCGCCCGCGGGGGCCACAGGAGACATCAAACATGGCAGGTCCGCTCCAGGGGCTTCGGGTGATCGAGATGGCCGGCATCGGCCCGGGTCCGTTCTGCGCGATGCTGTTCGCCGACATGGGCGCCGAGGTGATCCGCATCACGCGGCCCGGCACGGCCGCCGACCCGAACGACATCCTCACGCGCAGCCGCGGCACGGTGGCCATCGACCTGCGCGCCGAGGGCGCGGCGCAGCAGGTGCTGGACATCGTGGCCGGCGCCGACGTGCTGATCGAGGGCTTCCGCCCCGGCGTGATGGAGCGCCTGGGCCTCGGGCCCGAGGCCTGCCATGCGCGCAACCCGCGCCTGGTCTACGGCCGCATGACCGGCTGGGGCCAGCACGGCCCGCTGGCCCAGGCTGCGGGGCACGACATCAACTACATCGCGATCAGCGGCGCGCTGCATGCCATCGGCCGCTCGGGCGAGGCGCCGGTGGCGCCGCTCAACTACGTGGGCGACTTCGGCGGCGGCGCGATGCTGCTGGCCGTGGGCGTGCTGAGCGCGCTCTACGAAGCGCAGCGCTCGGGCCGCGGCCAGGTGATCGATGCCGCCATGACCGACGGCGCGGCGCTGCTCTCGGCCATGTTCTACGGCTTCAAGGCGGCCGGCCATTGGAGCAACCAGCGCGGCGAGAACCTGCTCGACGGCGGCGCGCACTTCTACGACACCTATGCCTGCGCCGACGGCAAGTACGTGGCGGTCGGCGCCATCGAGCCGCAGTTCTACGCCTTGCTGCGCGAGCGCTGCGGGATCGCCGACGACCCGGCCTTCGACGCCCAGATGGACGCCGCCCGCTGGCCGCTGCTCAAGCTGCGCATGGCCGACGTGTTCCGCACCCGCACGCGCGACGAATGGTGCGTGCTGCTCGAGGGCAGCGACGCCTGCTTCGCGCCGGTGCTCGACTGGGACGAGGCGCCCGCGCATGCGCACAACGTGGCGCGCGGCACCTTCGTCGACGTGGGCGGCGTGGCGCACCCGGCCCCCGCGCCGCGCTTCAGCCGCACGCCGCCGGCCACGCCCCGCGCCGCGGGCGACGCCGGCCTCGAGGACGGTGCCGCGCTGCTGCGCCGCTGGGCCGAAGACCATCGCGCGTCTGCGACCTGAGGGCGGCTAGACATGAAGCTCTACCTGACGCAGGCCTTGCACCGCGCGGTGCAACTCCGTCCCGAGGCCACGGCCACGCTGTTCCAGGGCCGCAGCCGCACGTACGGCGAACTGGGCCACCGCGTGGCCCGCCTGGCCGGCGCGCTGCAGCGCCTGGGCCTGCAGCCCGGCGACCGCGTGGGCATGCTCGCGCTCAACTCGGACCGCACGCTCGAGTACTACCTGGCCGTGTGGTGGGCCGGCGGCGTGGTCAACCCGGTCAACACGCGCTGGAGCGCGACCGAGATGGTGCATTCGCTCGACGACTGCGGCACCGCGATCCTGTGCGTCGACGACGCCTTCGTGCCGGTGCTGGGCACGCTGCGCGCGCAGTCGAAGGCGCTGACGACCTGCATCTACATGGGCGAGGGCATCGCGCCCGAAGGCCTGCACGACTGGGAATCCCTGCTGCGCGAGAGCGAAGCGGTGCCCGATGCGCTGCGCAACGGCGAGGACCTGGCGGGCGTGTTCTACACCGGCGGCACCACCGGCCGGCCCAAGGGCGTGATGCTGAGCCATTCGGCACTGGCGCTGAACTCGCAGATCTCGCTGCTGGGCGCCTACTTCGACGAGCGCGCGCGCCTGCTGCAGGTGGCGCCGCTGTTCCACCTGGCCGGGCTGTCCTTCCTGCTGCGCGGCGTGGTCGCGGGCTGCACCCAGGTCATCGTGCCGGGCTTCTCGGTCGACGCCATGCTGGCCGCCATCGCGCGCGACCGCAGCTCGCACCTGATGGCGGTGCCCGCGATGCTGCAGGTGCTGGTGGACGATCCGCGCACCGCCCAGGCCGACCTGTCGAGCGTGCAGTTCGTGGGCTACGGCGCCTCGCCGATCACCGAGGCGCTGCTCGAACGCGCCTTCGCGATGTTCCCGCAGGCCGAGTTCGCGCAGGGCTACGGCATGACCGAACTCTCGGCCGGCGTGAGCTACCTCACGAGCCGCTACCACACGCCCGAGGGCCGCAAGCTGGGCAAGCTGTCGTCGGCGGGCCAGGCGCTCGCGGGCGTCGACCTGCGCATCGGCGACGCCGACGGCCGCGAGCTGCCGCGCGGCGAGGTCGGCGAACTGATGGTGCGCAGCCCCTGCGTGATGCAGGGCTACTGGAACCTGCCCGCGCAGACCGCCGCCGCGCTGCGCGACGGCTGGATGCACACCGGCGACGCCGGCCGCATGGATGCGCAGGGTTTCGTCTTCATCGTCGACCGCTTCAAGGACATGATCGTGAGCGGCGGAGAGAACGTCTACTGCGCCGAGGTCGAGGGCGCGCTCGCGGGCCACCCCGGCGTGGCCGCGGTGGCGGTGATCGGCGTGCCCAGCGCGACCTGGGGCGAGGGCGTGCACGCGGTGGTGGTGCGCAAGCCGGGCGCCAGCGACGATGCCGAGGCGCTGATCGCCCACTGCCGCACGCTGATCGCGGGCTACAAATGCCCGCGCAGCATCGAGTTCGTCGATGCGCTGCCGATCTCGGGCGCGGGCAAGGTCATGAAGTACAAGCTGCGCGAGCCGCATTGGGCCGGGCATGACCGAAGAGTCGGCTGACGCACCCGTGGAAACACCAAGAACGAGGAGACACAAGACATGATCCTGACCCAACCCCTGCACAAGGGCCGGCGCGAAAAACCCGAAGCCATGGCCGTGGTCTTCGGCGAGCACCGGTTGAGCTTCGGCCGTTTCACCGACCGCGTGGCCCGCCTCGGCGCGGCGCTGCGCGCGCTCGGCATGGGGCCGGGCGAGCGCGTCGGCATGATGAGCTTCAACTCGCATCGCTTCGTCGAGTTCTTCTTCGGCACCTGGTGGGGCGGCGGCGTGATCAACCCGGTCAACATCCGCTGGAACCCCAAGGAGGTCGCGTACTCGCTCGACGACTGCGACACCCGCATCCTGCTGGTCGACGACGCCTTCGCGCCGCTGGCGGCCGAGCTGCGCGCACTGTCGAGCTCGCTGCGCACCGTGGTCTATTGCGGCGACGGCCCGGTGCCCGAGGGCATGCTGGGCTACGAGGCGCTGCTCGAGAAGAGCGCGCCCTGCGAGGACGCGCCGCACAGCGCCGACGAGCTGGCCGCCATCATGTACACCGGCGGCACCACCGGCCGGCCCAAGGGCGTGATGCTCACGCACGGCAACCTCTACATCGACGCGCTGGGCTCGATCGCGGCGCTGCCGCGCACCGCGCAGAAGCCCGCGATCGTGATCACCACGCCCATGTTCCACGTGGCCGGCTGCGGCCTGTCGATCCAGGCGATGCTGCGGCTCGCGCCCCAGCACGTGCTGCCGATGTTCGACGAAGTGGGCATCCTGCAGGCCATCGAGTCCGCGCGCGCGACCGAGACCTTCCTGGTGCCGACCATGATCAAGCGGCTGATCGAGCATCCGCGTTTCGCCGAGTTCGACCTGTCGAGCCTGGACCTGATGCTCTACGGCGCCGCGCCCATCGACGTGCCGCTGCTCGAGAAGGCCATGCTCGCATTGCCGCGCGCGGGCTTCTCGCAGGCCTACGGCATGACCGAGCTCTCGCCCACGGTGGCGGTGCTGCAGCCGCACTGCCACCTGCCGGGCCCCGACCGCGAACGCCTGCTGCGCTCGACCGGCACGCCGCTGCCCATGGCCGAGATCCGCATCGTCGACGGCGAGGACAACGAGGTGCCCACCGGCCAGGTCGGCGAGATCGTGGCGCGCGGGCCGATGGTCATGCGCGGCTACTGGAACAAGCCGAAGGAAACCGAGGAGGCGCTGCGCGGCGGCTGGATGCACACCGGCGACGGCGGCTATGTGGATGCGCACGGCTTCCTGTTCGTGGTCGATCGCATCAAGGACATGATTGTGAGCGGCGGCGAGAACGTCTACTCGGCCGAGGTCGAGAACGCCATCGCGCAATTGCCCCAGGTGCTGATGTCGGCCGTGATCGGCGTGCCCGACGACAAGTGGGGCGAGCGGGTGCACGCGGTGGTGGTGCTGCGCCCGGGCGCGACGCTCGAAGCGGATGCGCTGATCGCCCATTGCCGCAGCCAGATCGCGGGCTACAAGTCGCCGCGCAGCGTGGAGTTCCGCGATGCGCTGCCGCTGTCGGCCGCCGGAAAGCTGCAGAAATTCCAGTTGCGCGAGCCCTTCTGGGCCGGCCGCGAGCGCCGCGTCGCGTGAACTGAACCATTCAGAAGACAAGGAAAAGACATGCCCATCGACTTCCGCCGCTCCTGGAGCGACGAGGACCTGGAGCTCTACCGCGACAACGTGGTGCGCTTCATCGACACCGAGATGCTCCCGCACGACGAAGCGGCGCGCAAACGCGGCCACGTCGGCCACGAGATCTGGCGCAAGGCCGGCGCGCTGGGCCTGCTGTGCGCGGACATCCCCGAGCAGTACGGCGGCGGCGGCGGGGACTTCCGCCACGAGGCGGTGTTCTACGAGGAGATGTCGCGCCGCGGCCTGACCGGCATGAGCACCTCGGTGCACGCCATCGTCGCGCACTACTTCCTCAACCACGGCACCGAGGCGCAGAAGCAGAAGTACCTGCCGCGCATGGCGCGCGGCGAGCTGGTCGGCGCCATCGCCATGACCGAGCCCGGCGCGGGCTCCGACCTGCAGGGCATCCGCACGCGCGCGCAGAAGGACGGCGAGGGCTACCTCATCAACGGCTCGAAGACCTTCATCACCAACGGCTTCCTGGCCGGCGTGGTGCTGGTGGTGGTCAAGACCGACCCGAGCCAGGGCGCCAAGGGCACCTCGATCCTGATCGTCGAGACCGAGGGCTGCAAGGGCTACCGCGTGGGCCGTGTGCTCGACAAGATCGGCATGAAGGCGCAGGACACCTCCGAGCTCTTCTTCGACGACGTGCGCGTGCCGGCCGAGGCGCTGCTGGGCGGCACCGAAGGGCAGGGCTTCTTCCAGCTCATGGGCGACCTGCCCTACGAACGCACCATCATCGGCGTGACCGCGCTGGCGACGATGGAAGGCGCCTTCCAGGCCACGCTCGACTACGTGCGCGAGCGCAAGGCCTTCGGCAAGCCGATCGCCGAATTCCAGAACACCAAGTTCAAGCTGGCCGAGATCGCTACGCAGATCAAGGTCGGCCGGGCCTTCATCGACCGCTGCGTGGAAGACCTGGTGGCCGGCAAGCTCGACACCGCCACCGCCTCGATGGCCAAGCTCTGGGGCTCGGAGACCCAGGGCCGGGTGGTCGACGAATGCCTGCAACTGTTCGGCGGCTACGGCTTCATGAACGAGTACATGGTCGCGCGCATGTACGCCGACGGACGCATCCAGCGCATCTACGGCGGCACCAACGAGATCATGAAAGAGGTGATCTCCCGTGCGCTGTGACACCGTGACGCGGGAGCTGCTGCGATGAGCGTGCTCGAACTGCGCGAGGAGGGCGGCATCGCCTGGCTCACGATGAACCGGCCCGAGCGGCTCAACGCGATGAACCCGGAACTGGTGCAGGCACTGCGCGACTACTTCGAGGGCCTGAACGCCCGCAGCAGCGCGCGTGTGGTCGTGCTGCAGGGCGCTGGCCGCGCCTTCTGCGCCGGGCTCGACCTCAAGGACCAGGTGGGCGGCCCCGAGAAGCCCTCGGTGCCTGAGGTGCTCGACCAGCAGAAGAGCATCCGCGACATCATGCTGGCGATGCGCCGCTGCCCGCAGCCCATCGTCAGCGTGGTGCAGGGCTCGGCCAGCGGCGGCGGCTTCGCGCTGGCGCTGGCCTCCGACGTGCGGCTGGCCACGCCCGAGGCGCGCATGAACGCGGCCTTCATCCGCATCGGCCTGTCGGCCTGCGACGTGGGCGTGAGCTATTTCCTGCCGCGCATGGTGGGCAGCTCGGTCGCGGCCGAGTACCTGCTCACCGGCCGCTTCATGGACGCGCAGCGCGCCTACGCGCTGGGCCTGGTGAGCCGCGTCGCGCCGCTGGCCGAACTGCAGGCCGAGGCGCAGGCGCTGGCCGAGGACATGCTGCATGCCACGCCGCTGGCGCTGCGCCTGACCAAGGACGCGCTCAACTTCGCGATCGATGCGCCCAGCATGGAGGCGGTGATCGCGATGGAAGACCGCAACCAGGTGCTGTGCACCCAGACCGCCGATTTCCGCGAAGGCATGCAGGCCTTTCTCGAGAAACGCGCACCCAACTACGCCGGCCGTTGAACGGCCCCAAGGATTCCACGACATGACCCTCGACGACCTGATGTACAAGCCCGGCCTGCTGGCCGGCAAGCGCTACCTCGTGACCGGTGGCGGCAGCGGGCTGGGCCGCGTGATGAGCGAGGCGCTGCTGCTGCTGGGCGCCGAGGTCTACATCTGCGGCCGGCGCGAGCCCCTGCTCGAACAGACCGCGGCCGAACTCATGGCCGCGCACGGCGGGCGCGTGATCCCCAAGGCCTGCGACATCCGCCACGAGGCGCAGATCGGCACGATGCTCGACGAGATCTGGGCCGACGGCGGCGCGCTCGACGGCCTGATCAACAACGCGGCCGGCAACTTCGTGAGCCGCACCGAGGACCTGTCGCCACGCGCCTTCGACGCCATCTCGAGCATCGTGTTCCGCGGCAGCTTCTGCATGACGCTGGACTGCGGCAAGCGCTGGCTGGCGGAGGGCAAGTCGGCCTCGGTGCTGTCGATCCTCACGACCTGGGTCTGGAACGGCTCGCCCTTCACCGTGCCCTCGGCGATGTCGAAGGCCGGCCTGCATGCGATGACGCAATCGCTGGCGGTCGAATGGGCCGGCCGCGGCATCCGCTTCAACGCGATCGCGCCGGGCCTGTTCCCGACCGAGGGCATGAGCGCGCGCCTGAATCCCGGCGGCGGCGAGCACAAGGCCGACCGCAACCCCATGGACCGCAACGGCCGCATGCCCGAGCTGGCCAACCTCGCGGCCTTCCTCATGGGGCCGGGCTCGGAGTACGTCAACGGCCAGACCATCGCCATCGACGGCGGCCAGTACCAGGCCACGGGCGGCAATTTCTCGCGCATGGCCGAATGGACCGACGGCGATTGGCGGCGTGCGCGCGAGAATATCGCCGAACGTGACGCCAAGGACCGGAGACAACGCCATGCCAACGACTGAGACCCAGAGATTCCACGACCGCGTGCAACTGCAGCTGGACGGCGACGGCGTCGCCCAGCTGCGGCTGTCGCGCCCCGACAAGATGAACGCCATCGACGCCGGCATGTTCGCCGGCCTGGTGGCGGCCGCCGAGCACCTGGCCGGCGTCCGCGGCCTGCGTGCGGTGGTGCTGCACGGGGAGGGCCGGGCCTTCTGCGCCGGCCTTGACATGGCGAGCTTCGGCCGCATGAGCGAAGGCGGCGTGGTGGCCGACGGCCTGACCGACCTGCTGGCGCGCACCCACGGCCTGGCCAACGCGCCGCAGCAGGTGGCCTGGGCCTGGCGCGAGCTGGCGGTGCCGGTGATCGCCGCGGTGCATGGCGTGGCCTTCGGCGGCGGCCTGCAGATCGCGCTGGGCGCCGATGTGCGCTACCTCGCGGCCGACACGCGCATGTCGGTGATGGAGATGCAGTGGGGCCTGGTGCCCGACATGGCCGGCATCCCGCTGATGCGCGAACTGCTGCGCGCCGACGTGGCACGCGAACTGGTGTTCAGCGCGCGCATCGTCGAGGCCGAGGAAGCCTGCCGCATCGGCCTGGGCACGCGCGTGTGCGCCGACCCGCTGGCCGAGGCGCTGGCCTTCGCGCGCGGCATCGCGGGCCGCAACCCCGACGCGGTGCGCGGCGCCAAGCGCTTGCTCAACCAGTCGGCCGATGGCGATGCGGCCTCGCTGCTGATGGCCGAGTCGGTGGAGCAGGCCAAGCTCATCGGCAGCGCGAACCAGCGCGAGGCGGTCAAGGCGGCGATGGAGAAGCGGGTGCCGCGCTTCCAGGACTAGGCACGTTCCAGGAAGGACGACGGCGCGCGCCCCAGCCGCTTGCGGAACATGGTCGAGAAGGCGCCCGGGCTGTCGTAGCCCAGCTCCAGCGCCACCGTGGTCACGGGCGTGCCCGAGGCCAGCCGCGACAGCGCGGCCAGCAGGCAGGCCTGCTGGCGCCATTCGCCGAAGGCCGTGCCGGTCTGCTGCCGGAACAGGCGGCTGAAGCTGCGCTCGCTCTTGTGCAGCCGGCGCGCCCAGTCGCCGGGCGCGGCGTGGATCAGCGGCCGGTGCAGGAAACCAATGCACAGCGCGGCCAGGCCCGGGTCGCGTGGCAGCGGTGCGAAGAAGGGCAGCGTCTCGGCGCGCGCCAGCTCGTGCAGCAGCAGCTGCATCAGCACGCCGTCGCGCGTGTGTTCCTGGTAGTCGGCCCGTGCGTCGGTGGCTTCCAGCAGCAGCTGGTGCAGCAGCGCCGAGACCTTGAGCACCGCTCACTGCGTGCCGGCGCGCGGCGCCGCGGCCGGTTCGATGTAGAGGCTGCGCGTGCTCACGCCCACCATGCGCACCCGGTGCGGCTGGCCGGCCGGAATCCAGACGCCGCTGTAGGGCGGCACGACCCAGGCGCCGTCGTCGGTGCCCACCTCCATCAGGCCGGTCGCGCCGTAGAGGAACTGCGCGCGGCGGTGGCTGTGGGTCTCGAGCAGCACGCCTTTCGCATAGTCGGTGCCGATGGCCAGCACGGCCTGGGGCAGAGCGTCGACATCGGCGAGGGGCACGTTGCGCATGGGTGGACGAGTTTGGCTGAACGGCGAACATTATTGGCGAATCGGCGCAGGCGGGCCGGGCGTCGGGTCTGGACACTCGGTCTCTTTAGCGAAGAGGTTGCCCGTGTCCTTCTATGTCCTGCTCGGCGCGTTCGGTCTTCTGGCCGGCGTCACCACCGTGTTGTTCGGCTTCGGCGGCGGTTTCGTCGTCGTGCCCTTGCTCTACCGGATGCTGCTGATGGCCAACGGCGAGCAGAGCGCGGTCGGTCGCTCGGCCATGCAGATCGCGGTCGCGACCTCGACCTGCGTGATGGTCTTCGGCGCCGCGCTGGCCACGCGTCGGCACCAGCGCGCGGGCACGCTCGATTGGGCCCAGGTGCGGCCGCTGCTCGCGCCCATCGCCGTGGGCGCGGCGCTCGGTGCGCTGGCCGCGAGCGCCGCGCAGGGCGAGTGGCTGCGCTGGGCCTTCGTGGGCTACCTGGTGCTGACCATCCTCGACAGCGTGTTCCGCCCGGGCTTCCTCTCTCGCCGGCCCGCGCTGGCGCCCGCGCCCTCGGGCCTGGCGACCGCCGCATCGGGCCTGGGCATCGGCACCGTCGCCGCCTTGCTGGGCGTGGGCGGCAGCGTGATGACCGTGCCGCTGATGCGCCGGCGCGGCGTGGCCATGACCCAGGCCACGGCGATGGCCAACCCGCTGTCGCTGCCGGTCGCGCTGGCGGGCGCCGCCACCTACGTCGCGCTGGGCTGGCATGCGAGCGCCTCGCTGGGCACGGGCTACATCGGCCTGGTGGACCTGCGCGCGCTGGCCGTGCTGGTCGCGGGCTCGTGGGGGGGCATCCGGCTGGCCGCGCCGCTGATCGGGCGCATTCCCGACGCGGTGCATGCCCGGGTCTACCTGGGCCTGCTCACGGCCGTGCTGCTGGCGATGGTGCTGCGCTGACGAAGCTTCAGCGGATCACGCCCAGCTTGCGCGCGATGGCCACCGCCTGCGTGCGGCTCTTGGCGTCGAGCTTCATGTTGATGTTGCGCAGGTGGGTGCGCACCGTGCTGTCGGACACGAAGAGCTTCTCGGCCATCGCGTTGTTCGAATAGCCCTCGGCCAACAGCTGCAGCACCCGGATCTCCTTGCGCGTGAGCGGCTCCTTGTTGCCGTCGGCGCTGGGCGCCTCGACATTCGGCGCGACCATCGGGCCCAGCACCTGCAGCAGGCGCTGCAGGTACTCGGCCAGGATCGGGTCGCTGCGCCCGTCGGCCGCGCTGCGCTCCTGCGCCGCGTTGGCGTAGCGCTGCACCAGCAGGCCCACGGCCGGGCCCTCGTCGAGGATCAGGCGCATGAAGCCTTCCTGGCTCGCGGTCTGCAGCACCGCGCCGATCTCCTCCAGGGCGGCGGCCACGTCGCCCGCGCGCTGCAGGGCCAGCGCGCGCAGCACGCGCAGCTTGAGCGCGCGGCGGCTGCGCGCGGCGGCGATGGCGGCGTGCAGCTCGGCGTCCAGCGCGGTGAGCGCGACGCGCGGGTCGCCGAAGCTGATCTCCCAGCGCGCCCGCGCCAGCGCGAGGTAGTCCAGGTCGTGCGCGGGCAGGCGCTGGCGGCGCTCGCGGTCCCACAGGGCCGGGTCGTCGGCGCGCGCCAGCTCGTCGCGCGAGGCCGGGCCGTTGCCCTGCAGCAGCAGCATGCGCGAGCGTTCGAGCTTGGCGCCCGCCACCACGCGCGGCAGCTGGCGGTGGTGGCCCAGGTACTCGAGCTCGGTCAGCGCCTGGAAGGCGGCGTCGATGTCGCCGGTGTAGAAGGCGATGCGCGAGCGCATCACATGGCTCAGGATCATGTGGTCGGGCAGCCCCACGTCGCGCGCCAGCGGCAGGTAGACGTTGAGCAGGTGGTCGGCCTGCGGCAGCTGGTTGGCCTCGTAGACCACGCCCGCGTACAGCACGCCGGCCCAGGCGTTGCCGTGGCTGTGGTTGTACGACACCGCATGGGTCGAGTCGACCGCCATCCGGAAGCGCGCGGTGGCCTGGCGCAGCCGTCCGCCGTGCAGGTCGAGCATGCCCTCGAGCGACTCGGTGTACATGCGGTTGAAGGTGCTGTTGCCCTGGCGGCTGCGCGCCGCGTCGAGCAGGCGCTGCGACTCGTGCTGGTCGCCCACCACCGAGATGATGTTGGCCATCGCGTTGAGCAGCGCGCTGTCGGCGAAGGGCAGGCCGGTGGGCAGCCGGGCCAGGCTCTCGCGGCCGGCCTCGTAGGCCTCGTCGTAGCGGTCCTGCATGGCCAGCAGCAGCGGGGTCAGCGTGTGGGCGCTGGCGCGCACCTCGGGGATGCCGCTCTCGGCGCAGCCCGACTGCTCGAGCTTCTTCATCGCGTCCCAGGGGCCGTAGGTGAAGCAGGCGGCCCACAGCGCGATCAGCTGCAGGAAGGGGTGGGCGCGCAGCTGGTGCTCGGGAATGGCCGAGAACCAGCGCGAGAGCATGCGCATGCGGCCCTGCTCGAGGAATTCCTCGGCGTAGCTGTCGAGCAGCGTGAGCGCATGCGGATGGTCGCCGCCCTCGATCGCGTGGTCGATCGCGGGCACCGGTCGGCCCTGCGATTCGTACCAGCCCGAGGCCGCGAGGTGCAGCCGCGCCAGTTCGTCGGGCCGTTCGCGCGCCAGCTGCGCGCGCAGGAAATCGGCGAACAGGCTGTGGTAGCGCCAGGCCGGCGTGTCGCTGGCCACCGGCGTGAGGAACAGGTTGGACGCGGCCAGCTGGTCGAGGATGGCGGCGCAGTCGACGCGCGGGTTCAAGGTCTGGCAGACCGAGGCGTCGAGCTGGCGCAGGATGCTGGTGCGCAGCAGGAAGTCGCGGATCTCGCGTGGCTGGTGCGCGAGCACGTCCTCGGCCAGGTAGTCGGCCACCGCGCGGTCCGAGCCCGAGAAGCGCTCGACGAAGCCGGTCTCGAGGCCGTGCCGCTCCAGCGCCATCGAGGCCAGCCAGATCGCCGCCACCCAGCCCTCGGTCTTGCGGTGCAGCTGCGACAGCATGTCGGCCGGCAGCGCCTGGCCCGCGCGCTGGCCGAAGAAGGCGCTGGTCTCGTCGATGTTGAAGCGCAGCCGGTCGGTGTCGATCTCCATCAGCTGGCCGCGCGCGCGCAGCCGGCCCACGCCCAGGTCGGGCAGGCTGCGCGAGCCGATCACGATGCGGCCGCGGCGCGGCAGGTGGTCGATGACCTCGCGCACCAGGCCCAGCACCGCGGGCTCCTGCACCACCTCGAAGTCGTCGAGGAACAGCGTGAAGGGCGAGTCGTGCGCGGCCAGCGCGGCCACCGCGTCGAAGGGCGCGTTGGCCGGCGGCTCGTCCACGCCCAGGCGCTGCACCGCCTCGCCCAGGCAGATCAGGAAGCGCGAGACGTCGTTGTCGGCCCGGTCGAGCGTGAGCCAGGCGGTCGCCACGCCGTCGGCCTCCATGCGCTGGCGGCTCTGCGCCATGGCCGTGGTCTTGCCGAAGCCCGCGGGCGCGCGCACCAGGACCAGCTTCACCGCCGCCGCCGCGATCTGTTCGCTGATCGCGGTGCGCAGCACCTGCGTGACGACCACGGCCGGCGGGTTGAGCTTGGTTTCCAGGATGCGGGGCGAGGTGGGGGGCATTGCGGGCGGTTGGAAGAAGAAGGAAAAGGCGGATCGGGGCCGCGCGCCAGGGCGCGGCGGGCAGGGCAGCGGTGTTGTAGCGGGCTATCGCCTCGGGTCTTGTCTCCTTGGGCGCAGCGCTTCGGGCGGGCACCGCGAGGGACCCATTGTGGGGGCCACCCCGGCGAGGAATTTCCGTCGCTTCCGACGATTTCGCGCTTCGATTCTGCTTTCTAGACTGGTCGCCGACCCACTGAAAAACCCTTGCAGACCGAGGCGATCCGGGCTGCAGCGCACCGACATGACCGACGTATTCCTCTATGACCACGTGCGCACGCCGCGCGGCAAGGGTCGCCCCGACGGCGCCCTGCATCCCATCACGCCCGTCCAGCTGGCTGCCCAGGTGCTGCAGGCCCTGCGCGAGCGCAACGGGCTGGACCCGACGCAGATCGAGGACGTGGGCCTGGGCGTCGTGATGCCGGTGGGCGAGCAGGGCGCCGACATCGCGCGCTTCGCGCTGCTGGCCGCGGGCTACGGCGACAGCGTGGGCGGCTACCAGCTCAACCGCTTCTGCACTTCGGCGCTGGACACGCTCAAGATGGGCTTCGGCCTCGTGGCCTCGGGCCAGGCCGACGCGGTGATCGGCGGCGGCGTGGAGTCGATGTCGCGCGTGCCCATCGGCAGCGACGGCGGCGCGGTCTACACCGACCCGGCCATCGGCCGGCGCTTTCCCTACATCCCCAACGGCGTCGCGGCCGACCTGATGGCCGCGCTCGACGGCGTGGGCCGCGAAGACGTCGACGCCTACGCGGTCGAGAGCCAGCGCCGCGCGGCCCAGGCCCAGGCCGAAGGCCGCTTCGACCGCTCGCTGGTCCCGGTGCGCGACGGGCTCGGGCGCACCGTGCTGGCGCGCGACGAGGCCAACCGGCCCGGCACCACGATGGCCGACCTCGCCAAGCTCAAGCCGGCCTTCACCGCCGCGGGCGAACAGGGCTTCGACGCGATCGTGCTGCAGCGCTACCCGCAGCTCGAGCGCGTGCCCCACATCCACACCGGCGGCAATTCCAGCGGCATCGTCGACGGCGCCTGCGCGGTGCTGCTGGGCAACCGCGCCTATGGCGAGCGCAACGGCCTGAAGCCGCGCGCCCGGCTGGTGGCCGCGGCCTCCTGCGCCGACGAACCGCTGCTGAGCCTGGGCGGCCCGCTGCCCGTGACCGAGCGCGTGCTCGCGCGCTGCGGCATGGCCATCGGCGACATCGACCTGTTCGAGGTCAACGAGGCCTTCTCGGTGGTGCCGATGCGCTACGCGCGCCACTTCGGCATCGACCCGGCGCGCATCAATCCCAACGGCGGCGCGATCGCGCTGGGCCATCCGCTGGGCGCGACCGGCGCCATCCTGGTCGGCACGCTGCTCGACGAGCTCGAACGCAGCGGCCAGGCGACCGGCCTGGTCACGCTGTGCGCCGCCGCGGGCCAGTCGACCGCGCTGGTGATCGAACGGGTCTGACCCTCTCCTGAAGCCTTCCTCCCCATGACCCAGACCCCCAACCTCCGCTTCGAGGTCGACGCCGACGGCATCGCCCTCATCACCCTCGACGTGGCCGACCGGCCGATGAACGTCTTCACGCCCGGCTTCTCGGCCGACCTGCGCGCGGCCGTGGCCGAGCTCACGCGGCGGGAGGACGTGCGCGGCGCCGTGATCACCTCGGGCAAGCGCAACGGCTTCCTGGCCGGCGCCGACCTCAAGGATTTCGTCGGCTTCCATGCGCGCGGCGCCACCGCCATCGAAGCCGCCGAGCTGATCGCGGAGAGCGCCCAGCCGCTGCGTGCGCTCGAGCGCTGCGGCAAGCCCGTGGCCGTGGCCATCAACGGCCTGGCGCTGGGCGGCGGTTTCGAGCTGTGCCTGGCCTGCCACCACCGCGTGCTGGTCGACGACCCGCGCGCCGTGGTCGGGCTGCCCGAGGTCACGGTCGGCCTGCTGCCCGGTGGCGGCGGCACGCAGCGGCTGCCGCGGCTGATCGGCATCGAGCGCGCCTTGCCGCTGCTGCTGACCGGGCGCCATGTGGCACCGGCCGAGGCGCTGGCGCTGGGCCTGGTCGATGCCGTGGTGCCGGCCGACGAACTGGTCGCCACCGCGCGCCGCTGGGTGCTCGCGCATCCCGATGCGCAGCAGCCCTGGGACCTGAAGGGCTTCCGCGTGCCCGGCGGCACCGGCGCGCTGGCGCCGCATGCCAACGGCAGCTTCGGCGCCACGGTGGCGCGCATCCGGCGCGAGACGCAGGACAACTACCCCGCGCCGCTGGCCATCCTGTCGGCGGTCTACGAGGGCACGCAGCTGCCGATCGAACTGGGCCTGCGCATCGAGGCCCAGTACTTCGGCCCGCTGCTCGCCGGCCCGGTGGCGCGCAACCTGATGCGCACGCTGTTCGTGAACCGCGGCGCCGCGCAGAAGCTCGCGCGCCGGCCGGCCGGGGTGCCGCGCCAGCCGGTGCAGCGCCTGGGCGTGCTGGGGGCCGGCATGATGGGCGCGGGCATCGCGCAGGTCGCGGCGGCGGCCGGCATCGAGGTGGTGCTGGTCGATGCGACGCAGGCCGCGGCCGAGGCCGCCAAGGCGCGCATCGCGACCGCGTATGCCAAGGAGAAGGGCGCCGATGCCGAACAACGGCTGGCGCGCATCACCGCCACGGCCGACCTCGGCCTGCTGCGCGGCAGCGACTTCGTGGTCGAGGCGGTGTTCGAGGACCGCCGGGTCAAGGCCGATGTCATGGCCCGCGCGGCTCTGGCGCTGGGCGACGTGCCCGCGCATTTCGTCTGGGCCAGCAACACCTCGACCCTGCCCATCGACAGCCTGGCCGCGCACTGGCAGAAGCCCGCGCAGCTGATCGGCGTGCACTTCTTCTCGCCGGTGCCGCGCATGCCGCTGGTCGAGGTCATCCTGGGCCCGCAGACCGCACCGGCCGCGCTCGCGCGCGCGCTGGACTTCGTGCAGCAGCTGCGCAAGACGCCGATCGTGGTGCACGACAGCCCGGGCTTCTTCACCAGCCGCATCTTCTGCGCCTACATCGACGAAGGCATGGCGATGCTCGCCGAAGGCGTGGCGCCCGCGCTGATCGAGAACGCCGCGCGCCAGGCCGGCTTCGCGACCGGCCCGCTGGCCGTGACCGACGAGGTCTCGCTCGACCTGCAGCAGCAGGTGATCGACCAGGCGAACGCCGATGGCCTCGATGGCCGCTTCCTGCGCGGCCATGCGCAGGCCGTGGTCGCGCGCATGAACGCGCTAGGCCGGCTGGGCCGCAAGAGCGGTGGCGGCTTCCATGACTTTCTGGCCGAGGGCGGCAAGCAGCTCTGGCCGGGATTGGCGGATGAATTCCCGTTGGCCGCCGATCAGCCCGCGGTCGAGGCACTCAAGCAGCGCCTGCTGGGCATCCAGGCGCTGGCCTCGGCACAGTGCGTGGAGGAGGGCGTGGTCACCGAGGCGGCCGACGCCGACCTGGGGTCGATCCTCGGGCTGGGCTATCCCTCGTGGACCGGCGGCACGCTGTCGTACATCGAGACCGTCGGTCTGCGCGAATTCGTGGCGCAGTGCGACGCACTGGCCGAACGCCACGGCGAACGCTTCCGCCCCTCGGCCTGGCTGCGCGCCCGCGCCGAGGCCGGCCAGCCCTTCCATCCCCCGGCTCCGCAGGCCGCCGACCCTCGTCCCCTGGAGAACGCATCGTGAGCAGCATCCGCACCCGTGTCACCGAACAACTGGGCATCGCCTACCCGATCATCCAGGGCGGCATGCAGTGGGTGGGCGTGGCCGAGCTCGCCGCGGCCGTGTCGAACGCCGGCGGCCTGGGCATCCTGACCGCGCTCACCCAGCCCACGCCCGAGGACCTGGGCCGCGAGATCGCGCGCACCCGCGGGATGACCGACAAGCCCTTCGGCGTGAACCTCACGATCCTGCCCTCGATCCAGCCGCCGCCCTACGCCGACTACGTCGAGGCGATCGTCGAAGGCGGCGTGCGCATCGTCGAGACCGCGGGCAACAGCCCCAAGGAATTCATCGCGCGCTTCAAGGAACGCGGCATCACCATCGTCCACAAGTGCACCACGGTGCGCCACGCGCTGTCGGCCGAACGCAATGGCGTGGACATGGTGTCCATCGACGGCCTCGAATGCGCGGGCCATCCGGGCGAGGACGACGTGGGCGGCCTGGTGCTGATTCCGGCCGCGGCGCGCGCGCTGAAGATCCCGATCATCGCTTCGGGCGGCATCGCCGACGGCCGCGGCCTGGCCGCCGCGCTGGTGCTCGGCGCCGAGGGCGTGAACATGGGCACGCGCTTCTGCGTGACGCAGGAGGCGCCGATCCACGACAACATCAAGCAGGCACTGGTGCGCGGCTCGGAGCGCGACACCGCGCTGCTGTTCCGCACGCTCAGGAACACGGCGCGGGTGTTCCGCAACGCCATCGCCGACGAGGTGCGCGCCATCGAGCGGCGCCCCGGCGGCTGCGAATTCGAGGACATCCGCCCGCTGGTGGCCGGCGCGCGCGGCCGTGCCGCGCTGGCCTCGGGCGCGGTCGACGACGGCGTGATCTCGGCCGGACAGTGCATCGGCCTGATCGACGACGTGCCCAGCTGCGCCGAGCTGATCGCGCGCATGGTGGCCGACTGCCGCGAGAGACTGGCCCTGGCCGGGCGCTTCTTCTCGTGAACCCCTGGAGTGAAGGCGAGCGCGGCGCGGCGCTGCAGGCGCTGGTCGCGCAGCTGCGGCTGGAGCAGCTCGAGCACAACCTCTTTCGCGGCAGCAGCAGCGACATCGGCGCACCGGCCGTGTTCGGCGGCCAGGTGCTGGGCCAGGCGCTGATGGCCGCGGCCCGCACCGTGCCGCAGCATGCGGCGCACTCGCTGCACGGCTATTTCCTGCGGCCCGGCGACAAGGCCGCGCCCATCGTCTACGACGTCGACCGCATCCGCGACGGCGCGAGCTTCACCACCCGCCGTGTGGTCGCGATCCAGCACGGCGAGCCGATCTTCCACATGTCGGCCTCCTTCCATCGGCGCGAGGAGGGCGTGTCGCACGCCCCCGCCATGCCCGAGGTGCCGGCCCCCGAGCAGACCCGCCCGCGCGAGGCGGCGCTGCGCGCGGTCGACGAGGTCTTCGACCTGCGCTTCGTCGACCCGCGCGACCCGGCCACCGCGGGCCCGCGCCCGGCCGTCAACCGCGCCTGGCTGCGCACCGCCGAGGCCTTGCCCGACGACCCGGTGCTGCACCAGGCCTTGCTGGCCTACGTGTCCGATTACAGCCTGCTGGGCGTGGCGATGCAGCCGCACGGCCTGCACTTCAAGCAGCCCGGCGTGCAGGGCGTGAGCCTGGACCACGCGATGTGGTTCCACCGCGATTTCCGCTGCGACGACTGGCTGCTCTACGACACCGAGTCGCCCTCGGCCGCGCATGCGCGGGGCTTCTGCCGCGGCAGCCTGTTCAGCCGCGACGGGCGGCTGGTGGCTTCGGTGGCGCAGGAAGGCCTGATCCGCGTGCGGGGCTGAAGCCGCACTCAGGCCGTCGCGGGCTGGCGCGCGAGGAAGGGCGCGATGTTGCGCATCGCGCGCTCGACATAGGCTTCCTTTTCGCCCACCGGCGCCACATAGTGCAGGGCGTTGCGTGCCGCGTCCTCGTCTTCCAGCCGCGCGATCAGCCAGGCGGCCAGGTACTGCGCCGCCAGGCAGCCGCCTGCGGTCGCCACGTTGCCCTTGGCCACGAAGGGCCGGTCCAGCACCTCGATGCCCGCGTCCTGGACCCAGGGCCTGGTCGTCAGGTCGGTGCAGGCCGGCAGGCCGTCGAGCAGGCCCAGCCTGGCCAGCACCAGCGTGCCCGAGCACTGCGCGCCCAGCAGCTGCCGGGCCGGGTCGAGCTGCAGCTGCGCCATCAGCGCCGGGTCGGCCACCACGTCGCGCGTGAGCCGGCCGCTGCCGACGATCACCGCGTCGGCCGCGCAGGCCTCGCGCAGCGTGGCCTGGGCCTCGACCACGACGCCGTTCATTGAGCGGACATGGGTGGCGGGGCTGGCGATCGACACGCGCCAGCCGGGCTTCTGGACGCGGCGCAGGATGTTCAGCGCGATGAAGGAGTCGAGTTCGTTGAAGCCTTCGAAGGTGAGGATGGCGATGTGCATGGGGGTGTTCCGGCGAGCGGTCGTGGGTGGAGGGTTCCGGCATCGTAGGAAGCCCGTTCAATACAATCAAATAATTGTCATGAATACATTGGTCCATGGCCCATGCCCGCTACAAGACGCTGGTCGACACCTTCGCCGCCGAGATCCGTGAGGGCCGCCTCGCGCCCGGCACCCGGCTGCCCACGCACCGCAAGCTGGCCGCCCGCGAGGGCGTGGCGCTGGTCACCGCCAGCCGCGTGTACGCCGAGCTCGAGGCCATGGGCCTGGTCAGCGGCGAGACCGGCCGCGGCACCTTCGTGCGCGAAACCCTGCTGCCGCGTCACCTGGGCATCGACGCCTACGAAACCGCGGCCGACCTCACGGACCTGAACTTCAACTACCCCGCGCTGCCCGGTCAGGCCGGCATGCTGCGCGCCGCGCTGCGCCAACTGGCGGCCACGGGCGACCTGGAATCCCTGTTGCGCTACCAGCCGCACGGCGGTCGCATGTCCGAGCGGGCCACGGTCGCGCGGCATCTCGAAGACCGGGGACTGGCGGTGGACCCGGCGCAGGTCGCCATCGTGGCCGGCGCGCAGCACGGGCTGGCGACCACGGCCATGGCGCTGCTGCAGCCCGGCGACGTGGTGGCGGTCGATGCCTTGACCTACCCGGGCTTCAAGCTGCTGGCGCAGGCGCAGCACCTCGAGCTGGCGCCGCTGCCCGCGGCCGGCGCGGGACCGGACCTCGATGCGCTGGAGGCGCTGTGCCGGCGCCGACGCGTGCGCGCCGTGTACGTCATGCCCACGCTGCACAACCCGCTGGGCTGGGTGATGAGCGCCAGCCGCCGCCGGCAGATGGTGGCGCTGGCGCGCCGCCATGGCCTGCTGCTCATCGAGGACGCGGCCTACGCCTTCCTCGCGGCCGATCCCCCGCCGCCGCTGGCCGTGCTGGCGCCGGAGACCACCGTCTACGTCTCGGGCCTGTCGAAGAACGTGGCCACCGGGCTGCGCGTGGGTTTCGTCGCGGCACCGACGGCCTGGATGCCCAGGATCGAGCGCGCCATCCGCACCACGACCTGGAGCACGCCCGCCGTGATGACGGCCATCGCCTGCGGCTGGCTGGAGGACGGCACGGTGGCGCGGCTCGAGGCCGAGAAGCGCGCGGACGCGATGCGCCGGCAGGCGATCGCCACCGACGCGCTGGCCGGGCTGCGCTGCGTGCGCCATCCCGCGTCGTACTTCCTGTGGCTCACGCTGGCCGAAGAGGTGCGGGCCGACCGCGTGGCCAAGGCGCTGCTGGCCGAGCGCATCGCGGTCTCGACGGCCGAACCCTTCGCGACCACCGCGCACGTGCCGCATGCCTTGCGCCTGGCGCTGGGGTCCGTCCCGCTGGAAGGCCTGGGGGCGGTGCTGGGGACGGTCAGGCGGGTGATCGAGGGGCAGACGTTCTAAGAGTGTTCGGAGTCGTGAGCGCCCGCGAGTTCAAGCACCGTTTTTCCGTGGTGGCGGCGGGTGCGTGTGCGAGCCGCCCAGAGGCCTGGCAACAGGTGTCAGCGCCGACATAACAGAAAATTCACACGCTAACAGTTGTTATGTTATTGTGCGGAATTCGAGTTACCAAGGACGGGATGTGAGCACCCTCGCAACTGGCGTTCTGCGTTACCTTGAAGAGGTCCTGGGTGTCGAAGCCTCAGGCCTCAGGCCGTGGGCGCATTCGAACGAACTGCCGTACTTCCTGCGCGACGCATTCGCGTTTCATGAGCTTGCGTTGCTGGGCCAGCCCATCCTCCTCGCGACCGGGCGCGTCGAAGCGAAGCAGTCGCTCAAGGACGTTCGGATCTGGCTGGACAAGGTCAAGTCCCTGACAGGATTGCCGGTGGTCTATGTGACCGATGCGCTGGCCTCGTATGACCGTCGGCGCCTGATCGCGCAAAAGATCTCGTTCGTCGTTCCGGGCAACCAGCTCTATCTGCCGGACCTGGGTCTGGACCTGCGCGAGTACTTTCGGAAACGCGCGCCAGCCGCGGACACGGCGCTGAGCCCGTCCGCCCAGGCGATGCTGATCACGGCCTTGCTCCGCCAGCCGTGGCAAGCCGATTGGCAGCCCTCCGCGGTCGCGGTCGCCTTGGGCTACACGCCCATGACGCTGTCGCGCGCCGTCAAGGAACTGACGGCGGCCGGAGTGGCCACTGCCTACACGGTCGGCCGCGTGCGCTGGCTGCGCATGGAACTTCCGCCCGCGCAGATCTGGGAGCGTGCGAAGCCCGCGCTGCGCACGCCGGTCAAACGCACGGTCTGGGTGGCAGGCCGTGGGCATGACGCGGATCGGCCTCGACGGGTGGCCGGGCTCAGTGCGCTGGCGCTGGGCTCCATGCTGGCCGAGCCGAGATCGCCGGTGTATGCCGTGACGGCTGCCGAATGGAAGGCCGCGACGAATGCGGGTGTTCGCGCATTGCCTGAGCCCGAAGCGGGCGCTGAGGAATGGCAGCTGTGGCGCTACAGCCCGGCGCTGATCCCGGACGTCACCACGGTGGACCCTCTCTCGCTGATGCTCAGCCTGGAAGACAACGCCGATGACCGCGTCCAGCTCGCACTAGACGAATTGAAGGCGCAGCTCCCATGGTGAGAGGGCTGCGTGTTTTCCAGGAGAGGTTTGCGCCTTACGTCGACCAGTACGTGCTGATCGGGGGCACGGCAGCCAGCCTGACGATGGAGGGGGCCGGGCTGGCGTTCCGGGCCACCAAAGGCCTGGACATCGTGTTGCACGTGGAGGTGCTGACGCCGGCATTTGGCGAGGCCTTTCGGCAATTCGTCGAGGACGGCGGCTACGCGATCCGTCAGGCCAGCGACACGGGACGACCGATCTTCTATCGCTTTCAGAAGCCTGCTGACGATCGCTACCCGGCGATGGTCGAACTGTTCGCCAGAGCGCCCGACGGACTGCGGCCCGCTGAAGGCAGTCGGCTGACCCGATCCCCCTGGGCGAAGCCGTCTCCAGCTTGTCCGCCATCCTGCTGGACGAGGGCTACTACGCCTTCGTCATGGCTGGGCGCCGCGAAGTCCTGGGCCTGCCCTGCATCGCAGAGGATCGACTCATCCCGCTCAAGGCCATCGCCTGGCTGGAACTGACGGCGCGAAAAGAGCAAGGCGCCCAGGTGGATGCCAAGGATGTTCGCAAGCACCTGAACGACGTGCTGCGACTCTCTCAACTGCTGACGCCCGCCACACGCATTCCGCTCGATCCAAAGATCAACGGCGACATGAAGCGCTTCCTGGTCGCGGTGGCCGCCGACGCATCCATCGACCTCAAGACGCTCCAGCTCGGGAAGCTCGCAATGGCCGATGTGCTGACCCGTCTCGCACAGGCCTATGGCATCGAACTGCCATCGCAAGGGGGCGGATGACAAGCGATCGGCCGCAGGGACTCTCGACGCGTCGCTGACCTTGCGCGCATCCATGCAAAATGACCCGCATCAATGCATGGAACGAGCGAATGAACGGCCCCGACAACGAAGCGCGAGAAGAAGAAGCAGACCCCCACGCCGCATCTGAAACGGGCCAGCCGATGTCCTCGGTCGGGCCGGTGGCCATCGAGATCGAGGCCGACCCCACGCTCGGCTACGCCTCGATCCAGAACGCCGTGCCCGTGGTGCGGGCCTTGCGGATCACCAACGGCGGTGCCGAGGCGCTCGAGCAGCTCGAGGTCGCCGTGGCCTGCAACCCGGGCTTCGCCGCTGGCGTCACGCTGCGCTTCGACCGCCTGGCGCCCGGCGAATCGCGCCGCATCTCGCCGCTCGACCTGCAGCCGGACCATGGCTACCTGGCGCAATTGCAGGAGGCCGTGACGGCCACCATCGGCGTCACCGTGCGCTCCGGTACGACGGAACGGGGCCGGGCCAGCCAGACGGTCCAGGTGCTGGCTTACGACCAATGGGCCGGCACCCGCGCCTTGCCCGAATTGCTGGCGGCCTTCTGCATGCCCAACAACCCGGCCGTCGACGTGTGGGTCGGCCAGGCCTCGGCGCTGCTGCGCGAGGCCGAGCACGCGCTGTCGATGAACGGCTACCAGTCGAAAAGCCGCGAGCTGGTGTGGAAGCAGGTCTCGGCCCTCTACAGCACGCTGGCCGCGGCCGGCTTCCACTACGCCGAGCCGCCGGCCTCCTTCGGCAGCGACGGCCAGAAGATCCGCACGCCCGACCGCATCCGGGATGCCGGCGTGGCGACCTGCCTCGACCTGGCCATGCTCTTCGCCTCCTGCTTCGAGCAGGCCGGGCTGCGGCCGGTGGTGCTGATCGGCGAGGGCCATGCCTGGGTCGGCGTCTGGCTGCACCCGACCCGCTTCCCCGACCCGCTGACCGACGACGTGCAGGCCGTGCGCAAGCGGGTCGACAGCGGCGAGCTGCTGGTCTTCGAGACCACGGGCATCGCGCGCCACCACAGCCAGCGCGCCAGCCTGCGGATCGCGATGGAGTCTGGCGCCGAGCACCTGCGCGACGAGCAGGCCTTCCGCTACGCCATCGACATCCACCGCGCGCGCGAAGTGCAGATCAAGCCGCTGCCGTCGCGCGCGGCGCCGATCCAGCCTGGCGAGATCGACACCGAGGCGCAGCCGGCGGCGGCGATCGAGCCCATGCCGCCGCTGCCGGCGCTCGATGCCGCCAGCACCGTCATCGACCTGCCGTCCGACGACACGCCCGAAGGGCGGCTGGCGCAATGGAAGTCGCGCCTGCTCGACCTGACGCTGCGCAACAAGCTGCTGAACTTCAAGCCCACGAAGACCACGCTCAAGTTCGTCGCGCCCGAGCTGGCGCGGCTGGAAGACGTGCTGGCCGAAGGCAAGGACTTCAAGCTGCGCGCCGTGCCCGCGCTCATGGAAGGCGCAGACCCGCGCATGGCGCAGGTGCATGCCAACCGCGGCGGCCGTTCGCCGCTGGACGACATGGCGCTGCAGGCGCTGGGCGACCGCGAGCTGCTGGCGGAGGTCAAGGCCGAGGAGCTCGACGCGCGGCTGCTGGCCATCCACACGGCCGCACGCACCGGCCTCGAGGAAGGCGGCGCCAACACGCTCTACCTGGCGATCGGCCTGCTGTGCTGGACCGAGGACGAGAAGTCCGAGCGCCGGAACATGGCGCCCATCCTGCTGGTGCCGGTCACGCTGCAGCGCCAGTCGGTGCGCTCGGGCTTCCGTCTCACGCGGCACGACGACGAGACCATCGTCAACCCGACCCTGCTGCAGTTCCTCAAGAGCAGCTTCGAACTGCGCATTCCCGGGCTCGATGCGCTGCCCAGCGACGAGAAGGGCGTGGACGTCGAGCGCGTGCTGCAGGGCTTCCGCCTGGCCGTGGCCGAGATCAAGCATTGGGAGGTGCGCGAGGAGGCCTGGCTGGGCCTGTTCTCCTTCACCAAGTACCTGATGTGGAAGGACCTGCAGGACCGCACCACGCAGCTCAAGGCCAACCGCGTGGTCCGGCACCTGATCGAGAACCCGGGCCAGCCCTTCGAGCGCGAGGGCGAGGCCGGTGAGTTCGACCGGCTCGACCAGAGCTTCCAGCCGCAGGACATCCTGGCGCCGCTGCTGTCGGATTCGTCGCAGCTCAAGGCCCTGTGCGCGGTCGACACCGGCCGCGACCTGGTGCTCGAAGGCCCGCCGGGCACGGGCAAGAGCCAGACCATCACCAACATCATTGCGCACAGCCTCGGCAGGGGAAAGACGGTGCTGTTCGTGTCCGAGAAGATGGCGGCGCTGTCGGTGGTGCACCGGCGGCTGGAGGCCATCGGCCTCGGGCCTTTCTGCCTGGAGCTGCATTCGTCGAAGTCGAAAAAGTCGGAGGTGCTGCAGCAGCTGGGCATCGCGCTCGACGTGGCGGGCCAGCGCACGACCGAGGACTGGTCGCGCGAGGCCGAGCGGCTGGCGCAGCTGCGGCAGGAACTCAACGGCCTGGTCGATGCGCTGCACCGAGCCTATCCCAACGGCCTGACGGTCTTCGACGCGATCGGCACCTGCATCGGCGCGCCCGGGAAGGACGCTTCGGCCATGCCCTGGCAGGATGCTTTGACGCACCGGCGCGAGGACCTGGACGCGTTGCGTGAAGTCGCGCGCAGCATGGCGACGCTGGCCGGCGCGATCGGCGAGCTGGACACGCATCCGCTGCGCCTGGTCGGCATGACCGAATGGAGCCCGACCTGGAGCGACACGCTGCTGGCGGCGGGCCGGCAGCTGGCCAAGCAGGCCGAGGTGCTGCAGGCCCGGGCCGGGGCGCTGGCGCCGGTGCTGGGCTTCGACCCGGCCGGCCTGGGCATGGAAGGCCTGGCGCAGCTCGACGCGCTGGCCGACGAACTGCTGGGCGCACCGAAGGTGCCGGCCGGCCTGGCGCGCCAGGCGCACGACAGCGGCGCGCGTGCGCGGGTCCACCCCTCGTGCGGCATGGCACGGCGCGCGCCGGCCATTGGGAACGCATCGGCGCCGGGTGGACGCCCACCCTCGCCAAACTCGACGGCACCGCGCTGCTGGCCGAATGGTCGGCGGCCCGCGCGGCATGGTGGCTCGGTGCGCTGTTCAAGAAGCGCGCCGTGACCGGCAAGCTCGCGGCCTTCCGCGCCGACGGCCGGCGACCCACGGCGGCGCAGGTCGAGGCCATGCTGCAGCCCCTGGTCGCGCTCAACGAAGAAGACCAGGTGCTGCGCGCGATGCAGGCCGAGGCCCAGGGCCTGCTGGAAGAAACCTACCAGGGCCTCGGCACCGACTGGACCGCGCTGGCCTCGCACGAGACCTGGGCCCAGCGCTTCGCCGATGCGGTCGTGCGCCTGGCGGCCGGTGACGAGGCAAGAACGGCCTCGCTGCGGTCGGTGCTGCAGCCGCTGGTGTCGGAGAACCGTGCCTTGCTCGCCCCGGGTGGCCGCGTCGGCCAGGACCTGCTGGCCTTCCGCGCGGCCTGGCGCGAGCTGCGCGAAGGGCTGGCCCAGGTCGAGGCCCTGGCCAGGCCGGTCGCCCCGCTGACCGGCGAGGCCCATGCCGATGGCGCGCTGGCACGAATGCTGGGCGTGCTGGCCGGATGGCAGTCGGCCAGGCCGCGCCTGCAGGCCTGGTGCCTGTGGCGCAATGCGCGGGACCGCGCCATCGCCGGCGGGCTGCAAGGACTGGTCGCCGACCTCGAGGCCGGCAAGGTCGCCTTGCAGGACATCGAAGCGCATTTCGAGTTCAGCTACCGGAATTGGTGGGCCAAGAAGGCCATCGACGTCGACCCGATCCTGCGCAACTTCGCCAGCGCGGAGCACGAACGCAAGATCCGCGAGTTCCGCGCCGCGGACGCCAACTTCCAGAAGCTCACCGAGCAGTACCTGGCGGCCACGCTCGCGGCCAAGGTGCCCTCGTCCGCGGGCGTCGCGGCCAAGCCCACCAGCGAGATGGGCCGGCTGCTGCGCGAACGGCAGAAGCAGCGCGCCCACATGCCGGTGCGCCAGCTGGTGCAGGCCATGCCGACCCTGCTGCCGCAGCTCAAGCCCTGCCTGCTGATGTCGCCGCTGTCGGTGTCGCAGTACCTCGACGCGGGCTTCTCGCAGTTCGACCTGGTGATCTTCGACGAGGCCTCGCAGATCCCGGTCTGGGACGCCGTGGGCGTGATCGCGCGCGGCAGGCAGGTCGTGGTGGTGGGCGACCCCAAGCAGCTGCCGCCGACCAGCTTCTTCAACAAGTCCTCGGACGGCGAGGAGTCCGGCACGGCCGACGACGAGCGCGTGGACGACCTGGAGAGCATCCTCGACGAGTGCCTGGGCGCGGGCATGAACAAGCTGAGCCTGAAGTGGCACTACCGCAGCCGGCACGAGAGCCTGATCACCTTCAGCAACCACCGCTACTACGAGGACTCGCTGGTCACCTTCCCCTCGCCGGTCACGGACGACCTGGCGGTCCGGTTCCAGCGCGTGGCGGGCGTCTACGACCGGGGCGGCAGCCGCACCAACCGGGCCGAGGCCGACGCCATCGTCGAGGGCATCGAGGCGCACTACCTCGACCCGAAAAAGCGCGAGCTGAGCCTGGGCGTCGTGACCTTCAACCAGACCCAGCAGGCCCTGATCGACACCTTGCTGGACGCGCGCCGGCGCGCCAACCCCGAACTCGACCGCGCCATCGCGGCGCAGGCGCGCGAAAAGCTCTTCGTGAAGAACCTGGAGAACGTGCAGGGCGACGAGCGCGACATCATCTTCTTCTCGATCACCTACGGCCCCGACGCCGCGGGCAAGACGACCATGAACTTCGGGCCGCTCAACGGGGAGGGCGGGCATCGCCGGCTCAACGTGGCGATCTCGCGGGCGCGCGAAGGCGTGGTGATCTACAGCACGCTGATGCCCGAGCAGATCGACCTCGCGCGGGTGCGGGCCGCGGGCGTGCGTGACCTCAAGCACTACCTGGAATTCGCGATCCGCGGTGCCCGCGCGCTGGTGGCGCAGAACGCGCCCACCGGCCGCGAGCCGGACAGTCCCTTCGAGGTGGCGGTGATCCGGGTGCTGCGCGAAGCCGGCTGGACGGTGCATCCGCAGGTGGGGTGCTCGGGCTACCGCATCGACCTCGCGGTGGTCGACCCGCGCGCACCGGGCCGCTACCTGGTCGGCATCGAATGCGACGGCCGCGCCTACCATTCCGGCGCCACCGCCCGCGACCGCGACCGGCTGCGCCAGCACGTGCTCGAAGGCCTGGGCTGGCACATCCATCGCATCTGGTCGACCGACTGGTGGATGGACCCCCAGGGCGAGGTGCACAAGCTCACGCGCCTGCTGCAGGGGTTGGCGGCCGATGTGCAGGAGGAGGGCGAAGCGGCCGAGGTGGTGGCCACGCCCTGAGCGCAGGGCGGCGCGGCGGCCCGGGGCGCGTCAGCGCGGCTTCGGGTTCCCGTGCGGATTTGGCCACCGGTCGTGCGGGCCTTCGGGGCGCAGCAGCGCATCGACCGGCTGCCGGTAGTCCTCGTGCTTCCATTCGGGCGGCGTGCGCCAGATGGCGCGCCAGAGGGCGACATGCAGCGGCAGGCTGTCGGCCTTCACGCGTTCCCAATCGTGCTTGAGCAGCAGCGCGATGCGCTCGATGAACACGTCCATGTCCTGCGCTTCCTGGAAGAACAGGCGGTCGAAGTGTTCGAGGATCTCGACGTCGAGCGGGTCCTTGGGGTTGAGCAGTGTCGCCAGCCGGGCGCGCAGCTGCCAGATCCGCCCGGGCATCGAGGCCTGGGCCGGGAACAGCTGGAACTCGGCGATCTCCGCGGCGAGCGCGCGCAGCGCGTGGCGCCACGTCGTGCGTTCGGCGCTCACCGCGGCGATCTGGACCGTGCGCTCGTCCTTGCGGAAAGCGAGGAAGCCGACGGCCACGCCCGCCAGCGCGGGCCAGACGGCCGCAGCCCTGAGAAGTTCGATCATGTTCGTCGCCCGAGGCAGGCAGATGCCTTCCGCATTCTGGCGCTTTCGCGCGCAGTCTGTGTCGAAGGCGGCTGGCGTGCATGCCTGAGGCCCGGCGTCTGCCGCGCGGGCCAGAGTCCGGGCGCGCTGGGACAAGAAGCGCCGGGTCGATCCGCTTAGCCTTTCTCCGCGGGCCGTTGCCACGGCCCGCCTTCCCTGTATCCCCGGAGAAAAGCCACGCCATGACCTACATCGCCGCCGCCGAGCGCTACCAACAGATGCACTACCGCCACACCGGCCGCAGCGGGCTCAAGCTGCCCGTGCTGTCGCTGGGCCTCTGGCACAACTTCGGCGACAGCACGCCCTTCGAGCGTCAGCGCGACATGCTGCGCACCGCCTTCGACCTCGGCATCACGCACTTCGACCTGGCCAACAACTACGGGCCGCCCTTCGGCAGCGCCGAAAGCAACTTCGGTCGCCACCTGAAGGAGGATTTCAAGACGCACCGCGACGAGCTGGTGATCTCCACCAAGGCCGGCTGGAGCATGTGGCCCGGTCCCTATGGGCGCGGCGGCGGCTCGCGCAAGCACATCCTCGCGAGCCTGGATCAGTCGCTCGGCCGGATGGGCCTGGACTGCGTCGACATCTTCTATTCGCACCGTTTCGATGCCGACACGCCGCTCGAGGAGACGGCCGCCGCATATGCGAGCGCGGTGCGGCAGGGCAAGGCACTGTACGTGGGCATCTCCTCGTACTCGGCCGGCAAGACGCGCGAGTTCGCGGCGCTGCTGGCCGAGCACCAGGTGGCGCTGCTGATCCACCAGCCGGCCTACAACATGCTCAACCGCTGGATCGAGCCGGAGCTCAGCGGCACCCTCGAAACCCTGGGTGCGGGCTGCATCGCCTTCACGCCGCTGGCACAGGGCCTGCTCACGGACAAGTACCTGAACGGCATCCCGGTCGATGCGCGCATCAACCAGCCGGGCGGCGATTCGCTGCCGGCCTCGCACCTGAGCGAACGCAACCTCGCGGCCGTTCGCATGCTGGACGAACTGGCCCGGGGCCGTGGCCAGACGCTGGCGCAGATGGCGGTGGCCTGGATCCTGCGGGACCCGCGCATGACCTCGGTGCTCATCGGCGCGAGCAGCGCCCGCCAGATCCGCGAGAACGTGAAGGCGCTCGAGCGCCTGGACTTCACGCCGGCGGAATTGGCCGAGATCGACCGCCACCTGATCGACGGCGGTGTGAACCTTTGGGAAAAGCCGTCGACCGATCAGCGTATCTGAGCGACACCCGGACTTGATTGCAAATGAACGGAAAAAGGCCAAAAGAAGCCGATGCGGCGATTTGCAAGTTCTTGAACGTATTGGAACAAGAAGGAGCGCGGTGCCCTGAAATAACCTGAAAGCACCGGCAAGGCGAATGAGCGGAACAAATTCCGAAAGCCTGCCGGGGCTGCGTTTTTCCCACGTTGAAAACGCATGGTTCTTTCATCTCGGAACACTGAAGGTATTGAAATGATCAAGCGTTGTCTTTTGGGTGCTGTCGCTGCCATCTGCTTTTCCGCGCAGGCCCAGAGTTCGGTCACCATCTACGGGATCATCGATGCCGGCCTGACCTACATCGACAATGAACGCGGCTTCAGCGAATACCGGTTCGCCGACGGTGCCAATTACGGCAATCGGCTCGGATTTCGCGGCGCGGAGGACCTGGGTGGCGGCCTGCGTGCGCTGTTCAACCTGGAAATGGGCTTCAACCTGAAGAACGGCACGCTGGCTCAGGGCGGCCGTGGCTTCGGCCGGCAGGCCTGGGTCGGCCTCGAGAGCGCCGCGCTGGGCACCGTGACCGCGGGCCGCCAGTACGACTTCGTGCGCGAGTACCTGACCCAGTTCAACTACGGCGGCTTCGCCAGCGTCTACGCGGGCCACCAGGGCGACTACGACCGCATCTCCGGCAAGCAGATGGACAACTCGGTGAAGTACCTGAGTCCGAGCTTCGGCGGCTTCACCTTCGGCGCCATGTACGCCTTCGGCGAGCAGCTCGACGCCGTCAAGAAGAAGAGCCAGTTCAGCCTGGGCAGCGGCTACAGGAACGGCGCCCTGACCATCGGTGCGGCCTACGTGCGCATCAACGACACCACGGTCTTCCCCTTCGCCCAGACCGGCGTGTACTCCTTCATGGGGCTGCGGTCGGCGGCGCGGGGACCGGGGCCCAACGCCGTGGTCGACCTCTACCCGGTCACCGGCGCCGGCTTCACCGTCGACAAGCAGGAGGTGGCGGGCATCGGCGCGAGCTACCGGTTCGAGAAGTTCCTGCTGGCGGCCAACACC
>Ga0182008_10000334_pt1 | contig 37000 bp, 31 predicted proteins | sample Sormic07211129_1_FD_120482 | JGI IMG/M metagenome (GOLD analysis project Ga0182008, IMG submission 120482) | Rhizosphere microbial communities from Sorghum bicolor, Mead, Nebraska, USA - 072115-129_1 metaG | ecosystem: Host-associated > Plants > Roots > Rhizosphere | place: USA: Nebraska...
GCAATTGCCAAGGGCATGGGCATCACCATCAGTCACTTATTTAAGAAGGAGGCTACCGTAAGATATCCTGAAGTTGAACGCGAATTCTCGACCAACTTTAGGGGAATGCACTCGCTAAAACGCGATGAAAACGGTAAGGAACGTTGTACTGCCTGTGGCTTGTGTGCTTTATCTTGTCCGGCTGAAGCCATTACCATGATTGCCGCTGAACGTAAGCCTGAAGAAAAACATTTATACCGCGAAGAAAAATATGCAGCAACTTACGAAATCAACATGTTGCGTTGTATTTTTTGTGGTTTATGTGAAGAAGCTTGCCCAAAAGAAGCTATTTATTTAGATGGCCCGATTGTACCTGCTGATTATTTACGTAAAGATTTTATTTACGGAAAAGATAAGCTAGTAGAAGCACCATTGGAAATGAAAAAATAATTATTGTTATCCTGAGCCTGAAAAAGGACTAAACAAGAAATGCCATTAGGCATCGGTTCGTGTCTTCACGAAACGAAAGATAATTAATGGTTTGTGGAGGCACAAACCATGGAACATAAATAAATAAACAATTAATGAGTACACAAGTATTCTATTTCGTAGCCACATTAAGTATCATCTTTTCGCTGCTGGTGATTTTTGCAAAAAATCCGATCCACAGCGTATTATACTTAATCCTTACCTTTTTTACCTTCACTGTTCATTATGTGCTTTTAAATGCCCAGTTTTTGGCAGTGGTAAACTTTATTGTTTACATGGGCGCAATTATGGTACTTTTCTTATTTGTACTGATGTTGCTTAACCTGAATAAGGAAACTGAGCCCAGTAAATCACCGTTGATTAAAATTGTTGGGGTTATTGCCGGGGGTTGTTTGGTGGTAACGTTAATCGGTTCTTTAAAATCAGCAAGTATTACCAGTCCGTTGATTTTGAAAAACCCGGGACTGGGATTGGTAGAAAACCTGGGCAAGGAACTTTTTGGCCCATTCTTATTGCCATTCGAATTGTCATCTCTGTTACTGTTGGCAGCAATGGTAGGAGCCGTTTTATTATCTAAAAGAGATGAGGTAGAAGCATAATGGAAAATTTAACATCACAACTTCAGGGCGTTCCGCTAAATCACTACATCTATTTAAGTGCCATTATTTTTTCTATTGGCGTAATTGGTGTACTTACCCGTAGAAATGCCATCGTAATCTTTATGTCAGTTGAGCTGATGCTTAATGCCGTTAACTTGCTGTTAACTGCTTTCTCTGTGCATAGCAACGATCCATCCGGACAGGTTTTCGTATTCTTCATTATGGCGTTGGCCGCCGCAGAGGTTGCAGTAGGTTTAGCCATCATCGTAATGGTTTACAGAAATACGAAATCGATAGATATTAATGTTTTAAATCGCCTTAAGTGGTAAATATATAATAAGAATGACAATAGAACAATTGATTTGGTTGGTTCCGTTACTACCTTTCTTAGGGTTTGTAATTAATGGACTGGGCAGAAACTCTTTATCTAAAGGACTGGTTGGTATCATCGGGAGCGGGGTAATTCTGGCCTCCTTTGTTATCAGTTTAGTTATTTTCTTTAGTTTACAAGGCGACACACAAAAATCTCACGAAGTATTTTTATTCGATTGGATCAGCGCGGGTGCGTTACACATCCCACTATCTTTTTTAGTTGATCCTTTAAGCGCTATTATGCTTTTGATCATCACTGGAATTGGTTTTCTGATCCATTTATATTCCACCAGCTATATGCACGATGATGCAGGGTTCGGTAAGTTTTTTGCTTATTTAAACCTCTTTGTATTTTTTATGCTTTTACTGGTATTGGGTTCAAACTACATTGTCATGTTTATCGGTTGGGAAGGTGTAGGTTTGTGCTCTTACCTGCTAATCGGCTTTTGGTATACTAACAGTGCTTACGCATCTGCAGCTAAAAAGGCTTTTGTAATGAACCGTATCGGTGATTTGGGCTTTCTGTTAGGGGTGTTTTTAGTTTTCAATACTTTTGGTAGTGTAGAATTTGCAAAAGTGTTCCCTCAAGCGGCCAATATGTTGCCAGGCAATGATACTTTAGTTTTAATTACCTTTTTATTATTTATCGGTGCCTGTGGTAAATCAGCTCAGTTGCCTTTATTTACCTGGTTGCCAGACGCGATGGCCGGACCAACACCAGTTTCAGCTTTAATCCACGCTGCGACGATGGTAACGGCAGGTATTTATATGATTGCACGTTCGAGTGTATTGTTTGATCTTGCACCGCTTACTCAGCACATTATTGCCATTGTTGGTGCTGCAACCGCTTTAGTGGCTGCCATTATCGCTTTAACGCAGACTGATATTAAAAAGGTATTGGCTTATTCTACCGTATCGCAATTGGGATATATGTTTTTAGGATTAGGTGTTGGTGCTTATACCGGCTCATTTTTCCATGTATTAACCCACGCATTCTTTAAAGCATTATTATTTTTGGGTGCAGGTTCTGTAATTCATGCCATGCACCATGAACAAGATATGCGCCATATGGGCGGATTGAGAAAGAAACTTCCGGTTACTTTTTTAACGATGCTGATTGGCACCATTGCTATTGCAGGTTTACCACCATTCTCGGGTTTCTTCTCTAAAGATGAGATTTTGGCACATGCTTTCCAGGCGAGTCCGATACTTTGGGGAGTTGGGGTTTTAACTGCATTTTTGACCGCATTTTACATGTTCCGAATGATGTTTTTAACTTTCTCCGGAAAATACCGCGGCAAACATCATGAAGAAAGTCACGTACACGAATCGCCAACTGCAATGACTTTGCCGTTAATTATCTTAGCTATTCTTGCTGCAATTGGTGGTGCAATCAATTTTCCTCATGTTTTTGGTGGTAACGAATGGTTGGCCCATTGGTTGTCAGGAGCAGGTGTTGCACAGCATGAATTGGAACTAAGCCACTCAACTGAATATTCATTAATGGGTGTTTCGGTAGCGGCAGCTGTAATCGCTTTACTGTATGCTTACACCAGATATGTTAAGGGTGCACGCGTGCCTGTTGCTGATGAAGCACCACGTTCACCATTGGCGAAACTATCTTATAACAAATTCTATTTAGATGAGATTTATGATTTCATCATCACAAAACCTTTAGATGCACTATCGAAATTTTTTTATAGGATTATCGATAATAAATTTATTGATGGAATTGTAAATGGATTGGGATGGAGCACGAATGAGGCCAGTAAGGGTATTCGTTTATTGCAAAGTGGAAACGTTGGTTTCTATATATTTATGATGGTATTCGGTATCGTCGCATTGCTATTGTATACATTTTTCTACATATAAAAAGGGTTCAAAATAAATAATGGAACAACTTTTACTACTTATATTTCTACCGCTTGTAGGTGCAATTATTACGGCATTTACTGGTAAGTCGGCTAAAATCGTCTCTACCATATTTTCGGTGGCTTCCCTGGTGTTGGCTTTGGTTGTCGCCTGCAATTTCATTCCAGATGCAAGTACACAGTTTGAGGTTAACCTGCCATGGATTGCTGATCTGGGGATTAATTTCCACGCAGGTATTGATGGCATTAGCCTTCTGGTGGTATTGCTTACTAATTTACTGGTACCAATTATCATTTTATCAAGCTACAACCATGAATATAAAAATCCGGCTGGGTTTTACGCCCTGATTTTATTCATGCAAACGGGCTTGCTATTGGTGTTTACCGCACTGGATGCTTTCTTGTTCTATATCGGATGGGAAGCAGCATTAATTCCAATATACTTTATTTGTGCCATTTGGGGTGGAAAAGATCGCATCCGGATCAACATGAAGTTTTTCGTGTATACCATTGCAGGTTCCTTGTTTATGTTGATGGGGATTATTTACCTATATCTTCAAAACCCGGCGCACAATTTTAACATTGAAGCTTTTTATGCTTTAAATTTAGACCGTGCACAACAAGGATGGATTTTCTGGGCATTCTTTATTGCTTTTGCTATTAAAATGCCGATTTTTCCTTTCCATACCTGGCAGCCTGATACTTATACTGCAGCACCGGCACAAGGAACCATGTTGTTATCAGGTATTATGCTTAAGATGGGTATTTATGGCGTAATCAGGTGGTTGTTGCCAATTGTTCCTGCTGGTGTTCACGATTGGGGCCAGCTGGCTATGATTTTATCCATCATAGGTATTGTTTATGCTTCGCTGATTGCTTTTACGCAAAAGGATGCAAAACGTTTGGTTGCTTATTCATCTATTGCTCACGTTGGATTAATATCAGCAGGTATTTTCGCCTTTAATCAACAAGGTATGCAAGGTGCAATGGTGCAGATGTTGAGCCATGGTATTAATGTAGTGGGTTTATTTTTCGTCTTAGATATTATTTTCTCTCGTGTTAAAACCAATAAGATTGAAGAGTTGGGTGGAATTGCAAAAGTAGCACCGCAATTGGCACTTACTTTTTTAATTATTGTTTTAGGCACGGTAGCATTACCAGGAACGAACGGATTTATTGGTGAGTTTCTATTGCTGATGGGCGTTTACAACTATGGTATCTGGGCTGCAGCCATTGCCGGTTTAACCATTATCTTCGGCGCAGTTTACATGTTACGCATGTACCAGAACGTGATGCTGGGCGAAACCAATAGCTTGACCATCACCTTTACCGATATCAAGGGAACAGAAAAATGGGTTCTCTATACCATATGTGCATTAATTATTGTTTTGGGTGTTTATCCAAAACCGGTTTTGCATTTAACAGAGGCAGCTGTACAACATTTATTAGAGCAGGTAAATCAAAAATTAAACACAGTAAATTAAGCAATGAATATTATTATAACCATTAGTATAACAGCTTTTGTAGTGCTTTATGCAGGTTTGTTTAAAGCAAATAAGGCATTACTACCACTTACCGTTGTTGGCTTACTTACTGCAGTAGGATTTACTTTTTTTGCATGGAATGGCAATGCTGTCCATTTCGGGATGATGCAGACAGATAACTTTGCACTCGCATTTTCAGGAGTGTGTATTGTGGGTACACTATTAATTTTTTTATTAACTCAGAACTATTTCCATCCTAAAAGCGATAACATAGCCGAATATTATACCTTGATTCTTTTCGCTCTAGCGGGCATGATTATGATGGTATCGTATAAAAATATGGCCATGTTGTTTGTAGGCCTGGAGATCATGTCGGTGAGTTTATATATTTTAGCGGGTATCCGCAAAAAGGATTTTGCCTCTAACGAAGCTTCATTAAAGTATTTCCTGATGGGGGCTTTCTCAACCGGTTTTCTGTTATTTGGCATTACCTTAATTTACGGCGCTACAGGCTCATTCGATTTAGATAAAATACAAGCTTATCTTGTGAATAACAGCCAAACCATTTCTCCAATATTTTATCCTGGAGTGATCCTGATGATGATTGGTTTAAGCTTTAAAGTAGGTGCTGCCCCGTTCCACTTCTGGACGCCAGATGTATATGAAGGTTCGCCATCTTTGATCACTACTTTTATGAGTACGGTGGTTAAAACTGCAGGGTTTGCCGCGTTTTTGAGATTATTTGCCGATGCATTTGCACCATTACATGAGTTTTGGGTTGCACCACTGATGGTAATCGTTTGTTTAACTCTGTTTATAGGTAACGTAACGGCTCTTTTTCAAAAGAACTTCAAGCGCATGTTGGCATACTCAAGTATTTCGCATGCAGGTTACCTGTTATTCTCGTTAATTGTACTAACCAAGAATGCTGGTAACAACGTTTTGGTTTATGCAGCAGCTTATACTTTCGCGTCAATTATCGCTTTTGCTGTATTAATTCTGGTAAAACAAAAAACAGGTAGCGATAGCTTCGAAAGCTTTAATGGTCTGGCTAAACGTAATCCATTGGTTGCACTATGCTTAACTGTAGCGATGCTTTCATTGGCTGGTATTCCACTCACAGCTGGTTTTATTGGAAAATATTTAATGTTCCTGAATGTGATGACTGAATATAAAACCCTATTGGTTGCATTTGCTATTTTAAATGCGCTGGTTGGCTTCTACTATTATTTCAGGGTAGTTGTAGCCATGTGGTTTAAAGACGGCGCAGAAATGGAGCTTTCTACCCCTGCACAATATAAAGTAGTTTTGTTGGTTTCAGTTGCAATTACATTGGTATTGGGTATTTATCCGGCAATTATTTTAAACCTAATATAGGTATGATATTGTTTAATAATTATTTGTAGTTTTACGAATAATTGAATATGCACGATTTTTGGAATAACCTGCATCAGCTACTTGATCCCGAGAAATTATTGAGGGAGGGCGGATTCTATTTAGTCGTATTTGTTATCTATGCAGAAACAGGCCTGTTTTTTGGCTTCTTTCTTCCTGGCGATTATTTATTGTTTTTAGCGGGAATGTTTGTGGCAACAGGCAAGCTTGATGTAAACATTGCGGTGCTCCTGGCTGGTTTATGTGTAGCGGCCATCTCTGGGAATTTTACTGGTTATTGGTTTGGTCGTAAAACCGGGCCGGTATTGTACACCAGAAAGGACAGTTTCTTTTTTAAGAAGAGATATTTAAAAGCTGCAAAGGAATACTATCAGAAACAAGGGGCATTTGCCTTGATAATGGGACGATTTGTACCCATCGTTAGAACTTTTGCACCAATTTTTGCAGGAGTTGTAAAACTAGACTTTAAAAAATTTGCTTTATATAATATCTTAGGTGGAGTACTTTGGATCTGTTCCTTAACTTTGCTTGGTTATTTTTTAGGCAGAAGATTTGAAAAAGAAATAAACGATTATTTATTATATATTATTATTGGCTTTATCCTTATTACAACTATTCCATTATTAATTACCTTTGTAAAAAGTAAAGTAGTGAGTGGCCCTGAGGAGGATAAAACAGATTTAAATTAAAAAATGGCAAAAGACGATCACCACGCATGGCATAGCGTATCTCCTGGACACAATGTTCCAGAAATTGTAAACGCAATTATTGAAATTCCTAAAGGCTCAAAAGCAAAATATGAAATAGATAAAGAATCTGGCTTAATTAAGTTAGACAGAGTTCTTTTTTCATCAGTAATGTATCCTGCAAACTATGGTTTTATTCCGCAAACTTATTGCGATGATAAAGACCCCTTAGATATTTTAGTACTTTGTTCAGTAGATGTTTATCCAATGACATTGATTGAAGCGAAAGTAGTTGGTGTAATGCATATGGTAGATAATGGTGAACAGGATGATAAAATCATAGCTGTAGCTGCTCACGATATGTCGGTAAACTATATCAATGATTTAGATGAGTTGCCTCCGCACCAAATGAAAGAAATTGTTCGTTTCTTTCAGGATTATAAAGCATTAGAAGATAAAAATGTAACTATTGAACATTTACTTGGTGTTCGCTATGCACATAAAGTAATTAAAGAAAGCATAGAACTTTATAACACAACATTTAGAGAATTAGCTTAATGGATTTACCCACGGTCTGTTTGTTTTTAAATTTAGAGCTAAGTGCAATTCTGCCCACAAACGTAGTTTTGGCTGCAGTACAGGAAACTGATACCACTTCTGTTGGATGGAGGCTATTCCTTGCATTATTTTTGGTGTTACTTAACGGATTTTTTGTTGCAGCAGAGTTTGCAATTGTAAAAGTTAGGGCGTCACAAATTGAAATTAAAGCAAAAACAGGCAGTCGTGTTGGCAAAATGGCCAAAGGGATTATCCATAATCTCGACGGGTATTTGGCCGCCACACAGCTAGGTATAACGCTTGCATCACTCGGCTTAGGTTGGGTAGGTGAAGGCGTTATGCATACCATTTTCAAAAATCTTTTCGATAGTTTAGAGTGGGGTTTAAGTGATGCCTCCATCCACACGGCCTCTACAGTTGTTGCCTTTTCGCTCATCACAATCATGCATATTGTGTTTGGTGAGCTGGCACCAAAATCTTTTGCTATTCAACGGCCGGTAGCAACAACTCTTTTCGTTTCCATACCGCTTCAATTATTCTATGTGGTGTTTAAGCCATTCATCTGGACACTAAATAGTCTGGCCGCCATTATCCTTAAGCCATTTGGTATTGATGCATCTGCCGGTCATGAATCTATCCACAGCACCGAAGAATTGCAGTATTTACTCGATCAGGGTAAAGAAAGTGGTGCACTGGATAATAACGAACATGAGCTGATTAAAAATGTATTTGATTTTAATGAGCGTGTGGTGAAGAATATCATGGTACCCAGAACCAAGATTTCGGGTATCGAATTAACTTCTCCAAAAGAAGAAGTAATTGATACCATTATCAAAGAAGGATACTCCCGTTTGCCGGTGTACGACGATATTATGGATAAAATTGTTGGGATTATCCATGCAAAAGACATTTTGCCTTTAGTTGCAGCAGGTAACCAGCACTGGACCTTAAACGATATCATCAGGAAACCATATTTTGTTACAGAAACCAAAAAGATTAACGATCTGATGAGCGAATTGCAAAGTAATCGCATACAGATTGCTATTGTATTAGATGAATTTGGTGGTACAGCGGGCATGGTTACCCTAGAAGATATTGTAGAAGAGCTTGTAGGAGAAATACAAGATGAATACGATGAGGAAAAACCGTTGGTAGAAAAGGTTTCTGATAACGAGTTTATCGTAAATGCATTTGCTACAGTATACGATGTGAACGAACATCTGCCTCACGATTTGCCTGAGGATGAAGATTTCGATACCGTAGGTGGCTTGGTTTCACACATTTTTGAACGGATTCCGGAGGTAGGTGAAAGCAACGAATCATATGGTTACCTATTTACCATTTTAAAAAAGACGGAGCAGAATATCGAAACCATTAAATTAGAGCTGGTGATCAATAAAGAAGATATGGTTGATAATCATTAATTTCATCCATGCATATTTTTTATACACCAGATATAACCCAAAATACCTACACACTTAACGAAGAAGAGAGTAAACATTGCGTTAGGGTACTTCGCCTTACCATAGGTTCAATCGTTAACCTCGTTGATGGGAAAGGTGGTTTCTATACCGCTGAAATTACTGCCGATAATCCAAAAAAAGTTTCTTTATCCATATTAAAAGCAGAAACGGAGTTTCATAAAAGAAATCATTATCTGCACATTGCAGTTGCACCAACTAAAAATATCGACCGCCTGGAATGGTTTTTAGAAAAGGCTACAGAGTTGGGCATTGATGAAGTTACACCAATTATTACCGACAGATCGGAGCGGAGGGTGGTTAAAGAAGATCGCCTTAATAAGGTAATTACCGCTGCCGTAAAACAATCTATCAAAGCCTACCACCCCAAATTAAATGACGCCGTAGCTTTTGATACTTTCTTAAAAGAACCATTTGAAGGCAATAAATTAATTGCGCATTGTATTGATAACGATGAAAAACAATTTATATCCGAATTGGTAGCTCCCCATCAAAAATATTTAATTCTTATTGGTCCCGAAGGAGATTTCACACCAGATGAAGTTAATTTAGCTTTGAACAAAGGCTTTAAAGCATTAACTTTAGGTGATAACAGGTTGCGCACAGAAACTGCAGCTTTATCTGTTTGTTTTGAAATCAATTACCTTAACCGATAATCAATTTGAAGTTTTCAGTTTTTAGTTTTCAGTTTCCAAAATTTTTGACACTGGCTTTTAGCTTTGCGCTTTTAGCTTTTAGCTTTATGCTTTTCGCTTTCATTCCACCAACCTATCGCATGGCTAAATTAAAATATAGTGGTGGTGGCGACTGGTATGCAGACAGAACAGCTTTACCGAATTTAATTGCTTATTGCAATGCCAATCTGAAGACTAACTTTTATGCCGAAGAAAGCATAGTGGAAGTAGGCTCAAAAGAAATTTTCAATTATCCGTTTATTTATATGACTGGACATGGGAACGTGGTGTTTAGCGACCAGGAAATCAAAAATTTAAGGCAATACCTTACTGGTGGTGGATTTCTTCATATAGACGATAATTATGGCTTAGACAAATTTATACGGCCCCAGATGAAAAAGGTATTTCCTGAGCTTAATTTTGTTGAACTACCTGCCAACCACGCCATTTATAATCAAAAGTTTAAGTTTCCGGGTGGCTTGCCAAAAATCCATGAGCATGATAATAAACGTCCGCAAGGATTTGCTTTAATTTATAAGGGTAGGGTGGTTTGTTATTATACCTTTGAGTGTGATTTGGGGAACGGTTGGGAAGACTTTGGCACTTACCCTGAAGATACACAGGAAACCCGCACCAAAGCGCTAAAAATGGGGGCAAATCTAGTTCAGTACGCTTTAACACAATAAGCCATGTATAAAGTAACCGTAAATGATCAGTTTTTATTTGAAGTTGAGAATAAGGATTCAGCTTTCCTGGTAAATGGGGAACAGATTCAGTTCGACCTCAGTGCGATTGGGCATAATGGCACGCATGTGCTATATCAAAACAGGTCTTTTAATACAGAACTTATTGACATCAATAAGGCTGAAAAAACCTGTAAAATAAAGGTGAATGGGCATATTTATCAAATCAGTATCGAAGATCAGTTTGATGCTTTATTAAAGCAACTTGGTCTGGATAATTTGACCGCTACTAAAGTTTCAGAGATAAAAGCACCTATGCCCGGTTTGGTGCTAAGGGTTTTGGTTGAAGAAAACGCTGAAGTAAAAAAAGGAGATAACCTTTTGGTACTGGAGGCCATGAAAATGGAAAATATCTTGAAATCATCAACAGACGGAGTGGTTAAAAAGATTTTAATTAAGCAGGGAGATAAAGTTGAAAAAAACCAGATTTTGGTTCAGTTTAGGTAGCTGTGTGTTTTTATCATGATGGTATTAATTAGTGTCGTCACCCTGAATTTATTTCAGGGTCTTTTGACAGGAAAGATGCTGACCACGTAGTAGCTACAAGACAATTGAAAATACTACTTCTACTTGTAAAATAAACTCAGCATGACGATCCGTCTAGATAAAAGTAGTGGAGTGCAAAGCAATTGAGAACCACAAAGTGCTCAGCGAAGCTAAATCTGTCTGAATAGATCTTTCCATTCCACTGCGTTTCATCCGATAGTCATCGGATCGAGATGACCAGTTTCGTTTGAGTTGTTCAAGTTAGATTATCAAAACATAACGCATAAAAAAGTCCCGATTTGCTTCGGGACTTTTTTTATTTTATTTACCTCTACTTACCCTATAAGGCTTTTGCGGCGGATTTTTAAAGCTTCTTTTGCCCGCTGTACTAATTTCTGGTGCACCAAGCATAGTCATGGCACAACGGAAACCTACTTCAGCTGATGATTCATCCTGTTGCATAAATCGGCGCGTTGCCGGGTTTAACCAGTAAGCCATATCATTCCAGGAGCCACCTTTATAAACTCTTGATTTATCGTTTACAAGCGTTACACCTTCTTCATTTAGTAAAGTATTTTGTCTATCACGATAACCTCTTTGATCGGCTTGGTAAGTGCTTAATGCCACCGGCGATTGCGGATCAGTTGATTTTGAAATCGAATCAGAACGTTTTGCCTGTGCCTGTTTTTCTGCCCAGGTTTGTTTTCTTCCAGCGTAAGCGTTTTCCTTAATCGGATTACCATATTTATCCAATGCAATTTTTCCGCTTTGCGGATCTGCTAACTTTTTATTGGTGAAATAGTTACCACGGTAAGGGTTAAAGGCATCTGCATCGGTAAACGTACCGGTTCTGTAAACATCATTCACCCATTCGTTTACGTTCCCTGCCATATTGTATAAGCCGAAGTCGTTTGGAGCGTATTGAATAACCGGAACAGTCAAATCTCCTTTATCGTTCAATGAACCACCAACCCCCATATAATCTCCAGGAGCTCTTTTAAAGTTGGCCTGAATCATACCCCTGGTTTTCTTTTTGGCCGAACTAACACCTAAGCCATTCCAAGGGTAAATTTTATTCTGGTTAATATTTTCATATTCCGTATTGCCAATTAAGCCTAATGCGGCATATTCCCATTCAGCTTCTGTTGGTAAACGGTAAGGCTGCATAATTACACCATCTTCCAAAGTTGCTGTTCTTCTTGGCTGACCGTTTTTGCCTCCTGTAGCTGCAGCAGTTCCTCCTGCGGTTGTAGTTGCTGCACCTGCTTTTGTGTTGTAATCAATCGGTGCGTTTTTACCTATATCATTAAATTGATTGTTAAGATAGGCATCTGTATTAAATGGTTTATCTGGCTTAGGCGTTGCGGCAGCAGTAGCCGCACCGGTTTTACCTTTTCCGTTACCAGCAAGTGTTTTATAATCAGTTAAGATTCCTTTTTCGCGTAAAATAAATTCATTTGCTCTTGAAGTTCTCCACTCACAATAACGAGAAGCCTGTTCCCAGGAAACACCTACTACAGGATAATCACGGTAAGCAGGATGTCTTAAATAGTTATCTACGTAAGGTTCATTATACGATAGTGCCTGGCGCCAAACCAAAGTATCAGGCAACTCATTATAGTAATACTCCTGATCTTCAGGATAATTGTATCTGATCCAGTGCAGGTATTCTAACCAATCGGTATTTGATACCTCGGTCTCATCCATATAAAAAGATGGTACCGTTACCTGTCTTTTGTAATTGTAGATATTGGGCTCAACGCCGGGTACTTCGATGGCGCTGCCACCAACAACTAAAACTCCACCTTCAATTGGAATTAATCCAGGACCTGGTGCCCTTTTATACTTGGTGGCCACCGCAAAAGCACCTGATTGGTTGTTTTTGCTATTCCTATTGGCATAAGGAATACCTGTTTTGCTAGAACTCGCGCTTTTTGAGCTACAGCTCGAAAGCAGGGCGGCTAATGATAAACAAGTAAAAGAATATAGTATTAGTTTTTTCATATGAAGCAACGTGATATAGCCTGATGGCCTTTCAACCGATAAAATTAAACAAATTTTAAATGAATATATAAATAATGTGGCAATAAAATATCGAATATATTTTTGAATGATAACCTATTGTTTTTACGGTATGATGTCTGTTTTGTTTTAAACGAAATTATTGCTAAATAATTATAAATAAGCCAGATAAAATAATTATTTCAGGATCTTACGGACTATTTGTATCGATTATGCCTTCTGTAAACAAAGTTTATCGTCACGAATTTTGATCAGAATTAATGGATAAGCCGGCCTGGCATATCAGATGCGGTTGCTATTCTTATTAGGAAACTTCACAAATGATAGTGGATTTGGGATATACCAGAAGCACAGCCACCTTTTGTTTTGAGCTTTTTAACGGTTAAATTGGCTTGCCGGAGAGCTAAAAATATATTTATTACTTTTTTAAATGGCTATTAGCTTTGCACTTACATTTTGTGTGCTAACACTCATATGTAAAAATCGTATGTTTAATGAGTAAATAATCTTAGAATTCGTATTTTGGTGAAATATAAGTTTTGGTTTTACGTTACTGATATATTCCCCAGTGATTAAAAATACCAAAATCTAAAATTACGTACCTTTAAAAGGATGAATTTCAAGTACATCAGTAAACTTGCTTTTTCTGCACTCTCAATGGCATTGGTGTTTGGTAAAACCAACGCACAGGTAACCATCGGTAATACCCAAACAAATGGTAGCGAGGCAAACAACATTGTAACGGCAGTTCCATTTCTGCTCATTACACCCGATGCCCGTGCTGGTGCAATGGGTGATGCAGGCGTAGCCGTAGCAGGGGATGTAAATTCAGCCAGTATTAATGCTGCTAAACTTGCTTTTCTAAATAAACCTTACGGATTTTCTGTATCTTATAGTCCATGGTTGAAAAGTTTGGTGCCTGATATTAATCTGGCTTATTTAAGCGGATTTTATAAACTGGACGACCGCAATACCATTGGTGCGTCTTTACGGTATTTCTCTTTGGGATCCATTCAGCTTACAGATATTAATCAGCAGGACCTTGGGATTGCCAATCCTAATGAACTTGCTTTTGATGTTTCTTTTGCCCGTAATTTCGGTGAGGAATTTTCGCTGGGCACTTCATTAAGGTATATTTATTCTAATTTGGCTTCCGGTCAATTTTCTTCTTCAGGCCAGGTGCGCAGCGGAAATGCTGTTGCAGTTGATGTTTCGGGATTATACAAAACAACAACTACCATGTTCGGGAGGCAGACTGTTTTATCTGCTGGTGCCAATATATCCAACATAGGTACAAAAATGAGCTATTCTGATGGTGGAGAGAATTTCTTCTTACCCACTAACTTTAAAATCGGGGGCGCATCTACATTTACCGTAGATGATTTTAGCACCTTAACCTTTGCACTTGATTTCAATAAATTGCTGGTACCAACACAACCTATATACGATTCGAACAACAACATCATAAGCGGAAAAAATCCGAACCGTTCGGTACCTGCGGGAATTTTTGGCTCGTTTAGCGATGCGCCGGGTGGTTTTAGCGAAGAATTGAAAGAAGTAGGGATTTCTACAGGTCTCGAATATTGGTACAATCAACAGTTTGCAGTTCGGGCGGGTTACAACTATCAGAGCCCAATGAAAGGTGATAGCCGGTATTTTACCTTAGGGCTTGGCCTAAAGTACAATGTTTTTAACATTGATTTTTCTTATTTAATTGCAAATGCACAAACTAGTCCACTTGCAAATACCCTCCGTTTTAGTCTATTGTTTAACTTTGGCGAAAATAAGGCAAAAGATAAATAAGATTAAAGCAAATAAACATGAAAATTAGAGTAGGTTTCGGATTTGATGTACATCAGTTAAAAGATGAACATCCTTTTGTTGTTGGCGGTGTTACTTTGGATCATCATAAGGGTGCTTTCGGCCATTCAGATGCTGATGTTTTACTTCATGCCATTTGCGACGCACTTTTAGGTGCGGCTAACCTTCGCGATATTGGTTTCCATTTTAAGAATACAGATGACAGGTGGAAGGGCATCAGTAGTTTAATCCTGCTGAAAGAAACCGTTAAATTACTGGCTGAAAAGGGATGGCGCATCGGGAATATCGATGCCATGCTTTGTTTAGAGGCGCCCAAAATTAATCCTCATATTCCTGCCATGCAGCAAAACATTGCTGAAGCAACCGGAATTTCTACAGAAGATATCTCTATTAAGGCAACCACCAATGAACAGATGGGTTTTATTGGTAGAGAAGAAGGCGTTGTCTCTTATGCCGTTTGCTTAATCGAAAAGTAAAAGATTTTTTTAATTGAATCAAAGAAGTCAGGTTTTGATAGCATACTGGCTATTAAAACCTGACTTCTTTTTTACTAAACTCCATTAAGCTACTTGTTCCTTAACATTCCCTGTTCTTTTTATCGTTCCCCAGGTTTCCAGTTCACCTTTAATCGCTTTCCTGATCGAACGGAACAGCACGACATACATCAATTGCCTCCAGAAAAAACGTTGAGGAAAGATGTAAAGTAAATTGGTGTACTTTTCTTTCTCCATCCGGAAAGCAATCGCTGCAAAAATCATATCCACAAAGATGAAGATAATGTAATAAAAGAGTACCTGGCCGAAACCATTGTGTAGGCTTAAAATTCCTGAAAACCCGGTTAGTGTTAAATTATTAATGGCACTTAGGGAGAAAAGGCCGCTAACTAACGAGATAAGCATAAAAAGATCAGCAAGCGGAGAAAACAATGGTAAAATAATCTGGTAGATTAGGATATTTGGCATTCCCACCATTCCAAAGTAACCATATTTTTTGTTTAGCAATGTTTTCCTGTTTTTCCAAAAACTTTGCATTACCCCAAAACTCCAGCGAAAACGTTGTTTAAGTAGCATATTTACTGTTTCCGGTGCTTCTGTATAAGCGATTGCGCCATCACAGTTTTTTACTTTATAACCAGCCCTTAAAATGCGCATGGTTAAGTCGCAATCTTCTGCAAGGGTATCAATAGTAAAACCACCAATTTCAAAGATCACGTTTTTTCTAAAGGCACCTATTGCTCCGGGTACAACAGTAATTGTATTTAGCAAGTCGAAAGCCCTTCTATCCATGTTTTGTGCAGTGATGTATTCTATCGATTGCCATTTGGTAATGATATTGTTGGTATTTCCAACTTTTACGGTTCCGGCTACAGCTGCTATTTTATCGCTATAGAAATAGCGCATCAGTTCGGTTACCGCATCGTTTCTTAACTGCGTATCGGCATCTATACACACTACAAATTCGGCACTAGCTTGTGAAATGCCATAATTTAATGCGGATGCTTTTCCACCGTTTTCTTTACGGAAAACCTTTACCTGAGGATGCTTGCCAAAATTTTCGTTCACGATTTGAAAGGTTTTATCCTTAGAGCCATCATCAACAAAAATCAATTCAAAATCAGGGTAGTTGGTTTTTAGCAGACTATTAATGGTTTGAACTGCGGTAACTTCTTCATTGTAAGCCGGAATGATGATACTCACTTTTTCTGAAGGATGCTGCACCAATTTACCCACGTTACGTTTTGCTCTTTTGCGCTGTCTGATGGCCAGATAAGCGATAAATATGGTTCTTAAGATCGCAAGTACAATTGCAACAGAAAATATGATGTTTAAAACCATGTTGCCGTAATAGAAAAAATTGATGAAAAAGTAATCACCAGAACCTGAAAAGCCGCTGTTTGCTGTAGATTTTACTGCAGGCATGAGTTCTGATCTTTTTTTGCCCATCAAGTCGCCCACTGTGGTAAAGGTGTAACCTTTGGCTTTGAAGAATTTGATGATTCGTGGTAACGCTGCAACTGTAGCTTCACGGTTTCCGCCAGCATCGTGAAGTAACAGGATGTTACCGTTGTCTTGCTGTTTTACCACCTCATTAAAAATCTGATCGGCAGTTTTACCCGGTTCCCAGTCTTCTGGGTCGATATATTCCCCAATGTTGATGTAATTCTCTTTGCGGCTTTGTGCAACCGGTAAAATTTCGGAAATGTTTTGTGGTTCGGCATCGGCATTAAATGGTGCACGGAATAAAATGGTACTGTGTCCGGTAACGGCTTCAATTAACCTGCGGGTTGCATTCAGCTCAAATTTTACCCTTTTGGGACCAATGGCCGACATATCCGGATGAAAAAAGGTATGGTTTCCAATTTCATAACCATCATTATATTCCTGCCTTAATAATTCCATATTCTTTTCGGCCATAACGCCAACTACAAAGAAACAGCCAGGTACTTTTTCCCGTTTCAAAATATCCAGTACCTGCGGTGTATAAACAGGATCGGGGCCATCATCAAAAGTTAAAGCAATTTTTTTATCAGCCTCTCCAAATCTTTTAATTACGTATTGCTCTGGCAGCCTGGTATACTTTTGATCGGCAATAGAAAAATCTTCTTTATTTAAAGTAAATCTTACACTTCCAGGTTTAGGGGTAGAGATGAGGTCTAATATTTCGCCATCGCCTAAATAAGAGATTCCTCCCATGTTTAACGAAGCAATTTTGCGTAAATCGAAAGGTTTTTTCTTTAACGTATCCAAACTTAGGTCGTTAGAGATAAAAGACCATAAACGTTTATCTTCAGAACCCAACCGCCATAAAGCTATCCCGGCGATGTCCCAGTCATCAGCCTTGCGGATTAAATTAAAATAAGTTGCTGCATCGGTAAAATAAACTTCATGTTTAATGCCGCTGCCATCATTGTAAGTATAGTTTAAATTGGCAGAAGCGGGATCGTAATTTATCTTGCTTTTATAAGTAACAGCCCTTGTCATCGCCTGCTCGTAGGTAACCGCTTCTCCAATGCTATTTTTTGGCCAATCGTAACCATAGCACGCCAAGGCAAGGATTACTTTGTCGGCATCAACTTTATTGCAAATATCATCGAGCTTTTCCTCCACCCATTCCTGGTGTGAAATGTCGCCGGCATTACTAAGTTCGGTATGCTGATCATAAGCCATTAACACCAGATAATCGTTATACTTTTGAAGAATTTCTGGCTGATAATCGTCATTTTCTGGTGAAATATCCTGGGATACAATCAGTTTTTCAGCGTGAAACTGCGTATACAGATTCTTCATAAAAGCATTAAAACTATCGCTGTTTTTAAGGTTGAGCTCTTCGAAATCGATGTTGATTCCACGATAACCATATTTTTTTGTTATCCCTATAAGTTCGTAGATCAATTTTTGCTGAGCAGGCTGATCATTTAGTAATCTTCTTACTGCTGCGCCATCCCAATGATCTTTATTATAATTTGAAACCACTGCAATAGCCGATTTTCTGCCGGCATGTATCACTTTTAAAGCTGCAGTATCAGCTTTATCTACAATAGAATCTCCATTTAAAAAGAACGATTCTGTAGCCACCATATCCAAATGGCTGATGTTGCGTTTCAAATCTGATATTGATAATTCTTTGCTTCCTGCCCAACTCACATAAAATGCCATGTTGATGCGCTTATTATTTCCGTGATGCGTTAAAATGCGGCGTTCACGATCTTTCCTGATCTTTTGCAGTTTTGATTTTTCGATGGTGAAATCCTTATATCGTTGCGATTTTTTTAGCTTCTCTAACTGTTTTTGTGTTAAAGGTGTATTTGTGTTGATGAAAGGCAAATTAGGTGCCTGTACTGATGACAGTGTGTATACCACACAAATGATAGCGATAATGAAGACAACAAAAAACGTACGGCTTACCCATGTAAATGCATGCCAGCGTGTTTTAGTCTCAGTTTGAAATATTTGTTTTCCGGACATTTTTCTTTTCTGATTTATTAATCAAATGTCACTAACGAATATGAAGATTGGATGAATGATTTAAAAATTGGGCGCCGTAAATTTAGACCGTTAGTTCTACGCTAAGATACTATTTTAATTGTCTATTGAAATTTTTAAAGAGCGCTGTCACTCCGTCCTGTAGCGCAACGGAAAGCTGCACAGTAAACCGATCGATCCATGAGCGAGCTCACCGAAGGCAACTCGTTTCAGGGGCTGTTTTACCAGAAATAAGCTGAAATAACTAGCACTGACCGACTCCAACAGTAAGTCGTCATTCTCGCGCATGCGGAGATCTTAAGATACTTGCATTACGATTTATTCACGAGCGTTTCTTTTTGCCAGCGATCACCCATGCTAAGTATTAAAGGCCAGTTTTTTTATCAGAAAAGTAATTAGGGCCAAGTTTCCAGGTTTTGGAAATGAAAGGACATTGTTTCATCGGGTGTGCAGTCCTGCTGTTTGCTGTAGCACTCGTGCTTCGTGGCTGCCGCTACCATCAGGTTTATAAACATCGTTTGTGCATCTTGTAAACCGTTAAAATAAAATACTGTCTTTGCCTTATAGCCCTGGGTGCAGCGGTACCCTGCAGGGCAGAGAAACGATGCCCGAAGCGTACAAGCGGAACACAGGAACACTGTTATTTTCTTTCAGAGTCATTGCGCTAACAAAAAAGATAAACTAACCACCTGTTTATTTGGAAATGGAAAGGACATTGTTTCATCGGGGTGTGCAGTCCTGCTGTTCGCTGTAGCCCTCATTCTTCGGGGCTGCCGCTACCATCAGGTTTATAAACATCGTTTGTGCACCTTGTAAACCGTTAAAATAAAATACTGTCTTTGCATTATAGCCCTGGGTGCGGCGGTACCCTGCAGGGCAGAGAAACGATGCCCGAAGCGTACAAGCGGAACACCGGAACCCCCTTATCTTCTTGCACAGACATTGCGCTCCCAAAAAAGATAAACTAACCACCTATTTATTTGGAAACGAAAGGACAGTTTTTCATCGGGGTGTGCAGTCCTGCTGTTCGCTGTAGCCCTCATTCTTCGGGGCTGCCGCTACCATCAGGTTTATAAACATCGTTTGTGCACCTTGCTAACCGTTAAAATAAAATACTGTCTTTGCTTTATAGCCCTGGGTGCAGCGGTACCCTGCAGGGCAGAGAAACGATGCCTGAAGCGTACAAGCGGAACACAGGAACACCGTTATTTTCTTGCAGAGTCATTGCGCTCCCAAAAAAGATAAAAACTACCTTACATGCAGCATAAAGCAAAAAAAACGGCAATTTTATAAAAAAAAAGCGCCGTTTTTAAATTCGTTTTAAAAAATAATATTAGGTAGCAATGATCAGTTTATTCTTCTAAATAACCAAATCTGCCTTGATTGTAATCTTCAATGGCCTGCTGAATCTCGGCCTCGGTATTCATTAAAAATGGGCCGTACTGCGCAATCGGTTCGTCAATCGGTTCTCCGCTCAACACTAAAATCACACTGTTTTCCAGGGCTTTAATTTTAATTGCTGTGCCTTTATTGCTAAAGTGTACAAAATGATCTGCAACCGCGGTTTCCGATCCATTGATCTTAATGGAACCTTCAATCACTACAAATCCGGTATTAAAATGTTCAGGAAAGTTAAAAGTAGCCTGGCCACCTTCATTTAACCGGGCATTATAGAGTTCTATGGGGCTAAAAGTGTTTGCATTGCCTTTTATGCCTTCGTAAATACCTGCTATAATTTCAATTTTTCCTCCATTTTCAGGGAGATCGAAACGGGCCATGTTCGCTTGTTCAATAGCTTGATAGCCTGGTTTACCCATTTTATATTTTGCAGGAAGATTAATCCATAACTGTACCATTTGAAAAGGACCTCCGGCCAAGCTGTAATTTGCTTCGTGATACTCTTTGTGCAGTATACCACTTGCTGCAGTCATCCATTGTACATCACCAGCGAAAATTACCCCACTGTTTCCAGCGCTATCGTGATGTGCAACCGCACCATGATAGGCAATTGTTACCGTTTCAAAACCACGATGCGGATGGACGCCAACACCCCGTGGTTCTTTCCTTGCAGAAAATTCGATCTTTGAGCCATAATCCATCAGGAAAAAAGGATTCATATTGATCTGATAACCGCCTGGAAAAAAATTATGTACCCTAAACCCATCGCCAACCATATGTGGCGCCGGAGCTTTGAGTACTTTTTCTATTTGTTTTGTTTCCATGATTGGAACCTTTCTGTTATGCGTTTGGCGTATGGCGTACATTACGCTAATCGCCAAACGCCTATCGCTTATACGCTCTACGCTTGTTTCACAAACTGTAATTCGCCCAAGATGCGAACTTCTTCACTCACCATTACCCCACCGGTTTCCAATGCTGCATTCCAGGTTAAACCGAAATCAGAACGGTTAATTTTTCCCGTTAAGGTAAATCCTGCTTTGGTGTTGCCCCATGGATCAGTAGCAATGCCTCCGAATTCTGCAGTTAATTTTACGGGTTTAGTTTCACCCTTAATCGTTAAATCACCTTTAACGAGATAATCGCTGCCATCTTTTTCTACTGACTTCGATTTAAATTCGATGTGAGCAAATTTTTCAGCATCGAAAAAATCAGCACCTTTTAAATGGTTATCGCGATCAGTGTTTCCGGTATCAAGCGAACCGATATCACCTTTGAAAGAAATCTCCGCATTTTCGAACTCATCACCTTCAGACAATAATTCTGCTGAGAAAGATTTTAAACTACCGGTTACAGTAGTAATCATCAAATGTTTTACTTTAAATTGTAATTCGCTGTGGGTTGGATCTAATGTCCATTTTTGTTGTGCCATATCTTTTGTTTTTTGAGCTTTTTAATATTAACAACACAAAAGTACAGCACAGGTTTTTATTAGCTATTGATGTATGGTAAGAAAGGGAAATGATTGAATGAGAGCAGGATAGATTGATGGAATGAGAGAATGAGGGAATGAGAGAATGAGAGAATGAGGGAATGAGAGAATGATGGAACGCGAGAAAAGTTAAATTTTAAAATACCATTCACTCATTCGAAATTCATCAACCAATAACTAAGGCTAAGGTCTGAAATGCTTGTTTGCCAGTTCCTTTCTTACACGGCTGAGCGATTCGGGCGTAATGCCGAGATAGGAGGCAATCATCCACTGTGGTACGCGGAGGGTAAGGTTAGGATAAAGTTTAATAAAATCGAGGTATCTTTCTTCAGCCGTTGCACTTAATAACATGTTAATTCTTTTCTGCATAAAGCGGATCGAATTGTTGAGCAGTCTGATCTGCATGGGCTGTAAACAGGGTACTTGCCTGGCCGCTTCTTCCATAAAATTGTTGGGCATTAAAACTGCTTCGGTTGTTTCTATGGCATCAATAAAGAATATTGAAGGCTCATTGTTCATGTTATTGCGGTCAGAAACCAGCCAGTTTTCTGGGGCGAACTGAAGAATATGCTCTTTACCCTTCGCATCAATTGAATAGGCCCGTAATAAACCTTTGCCCACAAAATATCCGTGTTTAAAATTATCGCCCGTGTATTGAACGATTTCGTTTTTTTCGAATTTTTTAATCTTTAAAACAGATGATATGCTTTCGAACTGTTCATCAGTGATTTCTATTTTTTCCTGTAAGTATTTTTGAAACTGATAAATCATAAAGATGGCACATTATTTTTTATGGGCTTAATATCGGAAAAATCTACGCCACATTTGCAATTGCCACCACATCCATCTTTTTTTACCTGTAAAGATTTAAAAACCAAACGGCCAACATATACCAATGCTACCGCAAAAAGTAAAAAGACTAAAATCGTTTGAATATCCATAATACAAATATAAGTGCTTTTATAAAGACAGGATTCACTCAAATGTAAATATTGAGTACAAATCTTGTTTTACAACAGAGAGGAAGGGAGTTTTACACTGCATACACAGAGCATGTTATCTGCTATCGCATCAGGCCCATTTCTGCGGAAAATTATAGTTTTGCCACAGACCTATGGCGGGTATCTCCGTGTTCCTCTGTGTCTGATCCTTAATGATCTCTGTGGTTAAAAGAAAACCTGGTTTATTCCTCCATAAAGCCGATTGTACCGCCAACCCAATCAAAATCGGCATTGTAGCGTACGCCAATCATTTTACCACGACTAAGGCGGGCAAGATTAATACAAAGCTGAGGTTCGCCACCATCCGGCCATAAATACATCATTCTGATTTCGGCCTTTACACCACCATCGGGCGATTGTACTACAGGCTCATAATTTACTTTCCGCTGTAAAATCCAGTTTTCAGGATCCTTGATCCGGGTGATGTCTGTTTCGCTTACATCAATGATAACGCCCATGCCGGCGAAAGAAAATAAGGGTTTAAGCACATAGTTTTCCAAATCTGCGGGAAGTTGCTCTATTTCGTTTAAAAAACGTGTTTCGGGTACAAATTCGCTTTGTAAGAAAGGTATGGTGAACTTGCTGATCCGATAAAACCAGTTGGGATGCGTTACCCATTCCACGTCGAGTCCTTCACGCGGATCGAAACTTTTTTTGAAGATTTCGGTGTTATTGGCTACCTCATCAAAGATCAGGCGGTTATAAATTCTTTTTAACTGGATTTTCTTGCCATTTTCTTCATAAAAGAGTTGTTTCCCTATTTGTTTAATCTCTTCCAATGCCAGGATTTTAATGCCCAGCATTTTCTGGGTTACAAAAAAATCAATGGCAGTTTTCTGGTTCAGGGCATCAACATCCATTAGGGCTACTTCTTCTGGCTGATGGGAGCCAATGATAACCTCTTTAAGCAGCTTGATGTACTTTTCCTCATTAAAGCCGTTTAAAAAATAATTTACAGATGGGTCTATATCAAAACTCGTTTTAAAAGTTTTTGCCAAATGGTGCTGAAAACCATATAACGAGGGGAAACCCTGCATTTCAATCAACATCGGAGTGAGTTCTCCAGATTGATTTCTACATATCCCGAAATCGAAGGTTAAAAAGTGTGGCTGTTTATTTTCATTGGGCACATTCCAATCTGTCGGAATCGACTTTTGGGTGAGTGCTTTAAAATTCGGTTGCTTGATGAGCTTTATAATTTCTTCCCCTGCTGCTATTAATTTTTCATTTAAAGCTTTTGGAATAAAAACAGGTGTTTCCGCAACCCGAAAAGGGATTTCCGGATAACCCTTACCAAGATCATCTAAAAAGCTTTGATACTTTTCTATGGTAAACTGTTTGTTGTACTTTTGGCGTTGAGCTGGTATCATGGGTTTAATTATTTAAGGGTTTCGTCATTGCAAGGAGGTACGACGAAGCAATCTATTATGTCGGAATAGTGTTGTATCTAACATTCTTTTATTTCCTCCCATAAATTCGTTCACTATAGATTATTCTCTTTTAAGATTCTGTGATAACAACAGTTTATTCTAATCATATCTGCCGAAACCAAAATAGGATATTTCTGTATGTTCACGTATCCAGAAAAAAAAATCGGAACGAACTTCGTATATAAAGTAGTATCGGTTTTAAAATGTTGCTATAAGTGTCATAATAGTTAATCTACGACAAAGATTGCTTCACCTTGGTGCTAATCCTTTGCTTTAATTCGCAAGGACGAAGCTTTAAGACTACACTTCTTGCAGATTCCCAATTGCTTTATGTAAGAAATTAGGTAAAATAACACCTTGTGTTAACACAATTCTTGCCGGATCATCTAAACTGTTCAGCATATCTAAATACTTCTGTTCACCATGCATATCCACAATTGCTTTTTTCTTTTCTTCCTGAAGTAAATACATTTTCATACCCACCGGATCGGCCTCCGGGTGAAATTGTGTACCGATGATTTCATCAGAAAAGCGGATCGACATCATGCAGCGTTCTAAATCTACATGTTTGCGTTCTTTTTCAATAGCCAATAATCTTGCGCCTTTTTTCTCAAAAGCAGCGATATCTGGCTCAATTACCTGCCAATCTCGACTATCAACAGAAAAGAAAGGATTCGTAAGACCGTTAAAAATTTCGTCTTTTTCTCCATCTTCAGTCAAGGTGATCGGGAAAATACCAAAGGCGTTCGAGCGTCTTTCGGTTACGTTCCCCAAATCATATTTTCTACAGGCCAATTGAAAGGAGTGGCAGATCAAAAAAGCATACTTTTTGCTTTCGTTGGTTTGCTGGTTAAAATCTTCTATCTGATCTAAAAGGTTAAAGAAATCATTCTCCCATTGCTCGCCTTTACTTTCAATTGGGCTACCTGGTCCGCCGCTGGAAATATATGCATCGTAACCAATTCCTGGTATTTCTCCTTTTTGCCTTAAATCAAAAATATCAAAACTTAAATCGATATTGTTTTCGTTTTTAAAGCGGGATAAAATTTCCTGAATTCCCCGCATGCCCTGGTTAGGTGCACCGTTATTCATATCAATAACGGCTACCTTTAAGCTTCTTTTAGCCATTTTAATTACTTTGCGCCTATAAGTGTTTGATTAGTAATATAATCTACCACCGCTTCAAAGTTACCAGTTTGTTGGTAAACCGCCAACTGCCGGTCTGCACCGGTACCGTGTTCCAATATTTTATGTACATAATTGATATCATCACGGCAACCCAAATCATCCACTACATCATCAACAAAATCCAACAATTCTAAAACCAGGTTTCGGCAGTTCACTTCCATTTCTTTTCCGAAATCGATCAGGTTCCCATCAATTCCGTAACGGGCGGCCCGCCATTTATTTTCATTGATCAATGCTCTGGAATAGCTGATGAACTCCATGTTCTGTAAACGCAATTTGTACAGTTTGGCACACAAGGATTGAAATAAGGCAGTAAGCGCCATCGTTTCATCAATCAGCATCGGGCAATCGCAAATGCGGAATTCAACGGTATCAAAGAAAGGATGCACGCGGATATCCCACCAGATTTTTTTTGCGTTATCCATGCAATTGGTTTTGATGAGCAGTTTTACATAATTGTCATAATCTTCAATGCTGTTAAAAATATCAGGAATTCCCGTACGCGGAAATTTGTCGAAAATTTTAGTGCGGAAAGATTTATAACCGGTATTGCGCGATTCCCAGAATGGAGAATTGGTTGATAAAGCGAAAACATGTGGTAAGAAATACCTCACCTGATTGGCAATGTGGATAGCCAGCTCGCGCGACTGAAAACCAACGTGTACATGAAGGCCAAAAATAAGGTTAGAACGTGCAGCTTCCTGTAGCTCGTTCACAATTTCGTTATAACGAGGATGTTCGGTAATCAGCTGTTTTTCCCAATGAGAAAAAGGGTGTGTACCTGCGGCTCCAATTCTTAAACCCTGCTCTCCGGCCAGTTGAGAAACCGTATAACGCAACTGAGCAATTTCCTGACGAGCTTCGGTAGTGGTGCGGCAAATACCCGTACCAACCTCTACCACCGCTTGGTGCATTTCTGCCTTAACCTGGTCTTAGTGTATTTTTTGTGCGGCCTCGACAATTTTTTGTTCGTGAGAAGTAAGTTCTCTGGTAACGGGATCAATTACCATATATTCTTCTTCTATGCCCAGCGTAAACTCGTTCATCCTTCTATTGATTAAATATTAAATCCCATTATTTTTTTGCAGCAGCTTTTTTAGGTTTTGCAGGTGCTTTTTCTGTTGTTGCTGGTTTAGCCTTTTCGGTGGCGTTAACTTTCTTCGGGGCGGCTGTTTTGGCAACTGCAGATGCAGCCTTAGCTATTAAAGGTTTGCCGCCAACTGATGATTTGATGTATTCGCCCCAGGTTAAATTATCTTGTCCGTCTTTTTGTGCTTTGGCTCTTTCTATGGCATAATTTGCAGTAGTTTCCACCACCCAGTCGAAATTTTCCTGACCAACACTTTTAATATCAGCGTCGGGCGCAGGGTTACAGAAATCGATAGCAATAGGTACTCCATTACGCACAGCAAACTCAACCGTATTGAAATCGTATCCTAAAAAATTACATAGTTTTAAGGTGTACGCTTCTACTGTTTTAAGCAATTTTGGATCGGGAGATTTACCTTCTGTTGCATAGCGCAAATGATGTGGATTGCGTGGGTCGTACTGCATAATGCGAACATGTTTGCCACCTATACAATAACACCTGAAATATTCCTCGAAAATAATTTCTTCCTGTAGCAGCATAACCAGTTGTTGCGTGCCACCGTGTTTATCAAAAAAGTCTTCTTTATCATGAAGTTTATATACATCTCTCCATCCACCGCCATCGTAAGGTTTCATATAGGCAGGAAAGCCCACATATTCGAAAATCGCATCCCAATTTAATGGCATTTCGAGATTAGAAAACGATTCTGATGTTGTTCCCGTTGGATGTTCTCTGGAAGGAATCAGTGCTGTTTTGGGTACGGGTACACCAATTTGTTCGGCAAGGGCGTTGTTGAAAAACTTCTCGTCGGCGCTCCACCAAAACGGATTATTGATTACGGCAGTTCCGGTAATGGCCGCGTTTTTTAAGGAGGCGCGGTAGAATGGCACATCCTGCGAGATCCGGTCGATAATTACCGAATAACCCAGCGGCGCATTCTGAAATATCTTATCGATTTTAACAGCTTCGGCAGTAATGCCCTTTTCTGCTTTTTGATTAATTCTTTCGATTACGGCTTCAGGAAAAGAGCGTTCCTGTCCAAATAAAATCCCTATTTTTTTCATTGGTAAATTTTTTGTTCAATGGTGTAACTGGTTAATCGGTTAATTGTTTGATCATTATCGCTTAAATCTACTTTGGATTTAAGGCTGCCGGCTTTCGACTAAACTAAAGCTGTGCGATGTAATCCGGAAACATTTCTCTCCAGATGAGCCAGTCGTGGTCTGCATTTTGTCTGATATCAAGCCAGTGATTAATGCCTTTTCTGTTTAAAATATCAGATAATCGTTCATTATCCGGTCTGCACATATCGCGGTCTGTTGTGCCCAACACCATTTTCATATCATGCAGCTCGGGGTTGCTATTGTTCAACAGGTAATCAACCGGGTTGTTGAAATAAACATCATCGTTGTAAAAACCATCTAGTTGACCTGTGATATCAAAGGCACCACTCATGCTAAACATATGGCTAACCAACCAGGGATGCCTGAAAGCAAAATTTGCGGCGTGATAACCACCAAAACTGCATCCGGCAGTAATTATTTTATGGTGTCCGGTTTCTTGTCTGGCCAGCGGCGCCACCTCTTCCAACAAATATTTGTCGTACCAGATGTGGTTTTTAACCCTTTCGGCAGGGTGAATGCTTTTGTTGTACCAGCTGAGTTTGTCAACGCCATCCGGGCAATAAATTTTGATTTTTCCTTCATTGATGAATCCTTCAACAGAATCAATCAATTTGAAATCCTTGTTCTCGAAATATCGGCCCATGCTTGTTGGGAACAGCAGGATTGGAATGCCACCGTGACCAAAGATGAGCATGTCGATTTCGCCACTTAAATTCGGGCTGTACCATTTCTTATGTTCTTCTTTAACCATACTACAAATTGAATGTTTAAGGTATAAATTAAAACTTATAATAAAAATAGTGTTAACATTAAAAAGAAGTGCAAATCGTAAAAATTAACCTATGATAATTAATAGTTTATGGAGATTTGTACCTTTGCACCCTAATTCTGAGGCGATAGCCATGTGATAGGGATCTTGATTATGAAGTACACCACAATTTTATCGGTAAAAGTTAATACCAGCAACTTTAAAATATCTTCAAACTATTTAAAGCGTGAGGTAGAAATAGATATTTACACACCCGAAGGTATTTTGGGGAATGAGAAAATAGAGCTTCTTTTATTAAATGACGGGCAGGATGTGGCCAAGATGGATTTTAACCAGATTTTAGAAGATGCTCACCATGCCAAAAGGAACCACCGGTTAATTGTTGCAGCCATTAAGGCCTCAGAAGACCGTTTAATGGAATATGGTGTTGCAGGTACGCCCGATTTTAAAGGACGTGGAGCAAAAGCTAACCTATACACCGATTTTGTGATCAAAGAACTTTTGCCTTTTGTAAAAAAGAAAATTGCAATGCCAATTACCGGTAAAGTGGGTTTTGCAGGATTTTCTCTGGGAGGCTTATCTGCTTTCGATATTGCGTGGAATAATCCTGCTGCATTTGATGTGATAGGTGTTTTTTCTGGCGCATTTTGGTGGAGAAAAAAAGATTTAAATGAGGGCTATACCGATGCCGACCGCATTATGCATCAGCAATTGGAAAACACATCCAGCAAGCCGGATATGAAGTTCTGGTTGATGACAGGAACAGAAGATGAAAAGGCTGATCGCAATAAAAATATGATTATCGATTCTATAGATGATACGATCGATCTTGTTAAGATCCTGCTGGATAAAGGCTACAAACGGCCTGATAATATTTTCTACTATGAAAAAGTTGGGGGTAAACACGATGTGCCAACCTGGGAAAGTGTAATGCCGGCTTTTTTAAACTGGGCATTTGAGGTTTAGTTAGAACTTCTTCAAGTCCCAAGAGCTCGTCAGTTCGGGCGGACCCGATAGCTATCTGGTGCAACGAAGTCGAGAACCCGAAGGCTCAGCGAAGCTAAATCTATCTGGAGATAGATCTCTTCCCGCCTGTAATAAAAATTATTTACTCATACTTCAAAAAAATACCGGTATCAAATATCGTCCACAAACAACTGGGTTGTCCACAGCTTTTTAATGCAGCATTAGCCCAGGTATTGCAGGTTTTGAAAATACTATAACTGCCCCTGGCTTCGTAAAAGGCATCGCCAATATCATAGTGAATGTTCGATTTAACAGGAATTAAATGTCCTGCTTCATCTTTTTTAAAGCTATTTAAAATATAACGGATCAGTTGCTGGTATTGTGTTTTGCTGATCATGATTTTTATGCAATGCTTATCTTCCCGTATGTTTTTATAATATGTGGTGTGCATAGCTGAGGTGCTCAGACCAGAGATTGCCCTTAGTGCGTTACTCAGTTTAAGGTCTGAAAATTCCGGGGTTTCCAGGTAAAATTGTTTATCGCCCCAGCCCATGGCCAGGTATCGGTAGCTACTATCGGCCGCTAAAGTGTTCTGATAACGAATTTCTTTTGTCCAGTTTATCTCCGTACTCACAGCCGGAACAACAATATCTGTATGCACACCATTGGTCATAATGTATATGGCCACTTCCTTGGCGTTTATCGGATTGGCATTGATTGTTACACGCGAGCTGCAAAATGCAGTAAGGAAGTAAATCCCAATCAACACCATAAAAACAATTAAAAATCTGCCTGTATACTTTAGAATCCTTTTGTTCATCCCAGCTATATTCTTTAATTAATACATCAACTGTATTTTGGTAAGCCAATTTAAAGAATAATTATGTTAATCGATTTTATTGATATTGATATCGAAAAACATGATTTTTTGCCTGTTTAAGTTATCCCTACCTTGACAGCATGATAAAAGGATTGTTTGAAACGCATATTTATGTCGAGGACTTAGAAAGGTCGATTGATTTTTACCGCAATGTTTTAGGTTTAACGCCATGCCATTATGAAGCGGAACGCAGAATCGCTTTTTTCTGGATTGGCAAACCAAAGGAAGCCATGTTGGGGATTTGGGAAAAGCCAAAAGCAGAAATAGATATAAGGCACTTTGCATTTCGCTGCGAGGTGGATGATGTATTGAATAAATCAGTTGAATTTCTAGAATCTAAAAACCTTCAACCTTATAATTTTCTTAAAAGTAATGATCATCAACCCATGGTTTTCGCATGGATGCCTGCTGTAGCTATTTATTTTACCGATCCTGACGGACATGCTTTGGAATTCATTGCCATTCTGGAAGGAGAAGCGAGGCCAGAACTGGGGGTGGTTTCTTATCCGGATTGGTTAAAGGTAAACTTATAATTAACGTTTATGAATGCTGTTTTAACCTCTTAATGGTTCAAATTACAGGAGTAACTTTTTATAGCGTATTAATAGTTGAGGTGTTAACTGATTTCTTTATCTTCAACGATAATGCTGCCACCTTCGCAATGAATCAACGCGGTACATTTATCCCGTTTATCTTTTACCAGCACTTTAGTATTGATCTTACAAAGTTTTTCTGCCAATTCATCCTGAATTTCAGACCACTCCTGGCTAAGCGTTTCCAGTTCCTTCTCTTTCCGTTCCCTTTCTATACAGGCAATAAGATGTTCGTCTGCCTGTGGGGCGGTAATGTACTCTTCCTTTGATAAATCTGGTACTTCAGCCGCGTCCATAGCCCTTTTTGCTGCTTCTACTTCAAACGACTTTTCTTCATAATTATCAAATAATTCTTGTATTGATTTTTCCATTTACATAATACCCTCAAATTATTCATTTGTTTTGTTCTTTTGATTTTAACGATTTTTTAAAACAGGATTTAGTTTCTAAACCTGATGGAAATGGTAGCCCCGAATTTTTTAGGAGGGCTACAGTTTATGGCGATAGCCGAAGTAGACTGAAAGGCTACCGTAATTGCTTTTCTAATTATAAATGAGACTATTGCAGTGTGATTAAAGCATTAAATACTGATTGTTATAGTTGAAAATCCATTTCTAAACACTATCTTTGCGCCAAATTTGAGGCGCATTTTATGCAAAAGATTAGAAATATAGCTATTATAGCACACGTTGACCACGGTAAAACCACGTTGGTTGATAAGATTTTACACTCTTGTTCTATTTTTCGTGACAACGAACAAACAGGAGAGTTGATATTGGATAATAACGATCTAGAGCGCGAACGTGGTATCACAATCGTGTCTAAAAACGTATCAGTTCAATACAAAGATGTAAAAATTAACATTATCGATACACCTGGTCACGCGGATTTTGGCGGTGAGGTAGAGCGTGTTTTGAAAATGGCCGATGGTGTACTTTTACTTTGTGATGCTTTTGAAGGTGCAATGCCTCAAACACGTTTCGTAACGCAAAAAGCCTTGGCCCTTGGTTTAAAACCAATTGTGGTAGTAAACAAAGTAGATAAAGAAAACTGTCGCCCGGAAGAGGTTTATGAACAGATTTTCGAATTGTTCTTTAACCTTGAGGCTACTGAAGAGCAATTGGATTTCCCGGTTATTTACGGTTCGTCTAAACAAGGATGGATGAGTACTGACTGGCAAAAACCAACAACAGATATTTTTGCTTTGCTAGATGCTGTGGTAGAAAACATTCCTGCTGCACCAATAAACGACGGTACTTTACAAATGCAGATCACCTCTTTAGATTATTCTTCTTTCGTAGGTCGTATTGCAATTGGTCGTGTTCACCGTGGTACGATTAAAGAAAACCAACCGGTTACTTTAATTAAACGCGATGGCAAAATTGTTAAAACAAGAGTTAAAGAACTGTACACTTTCGAAGGTTTAGGTAAAGTAAAAGCTACTGAAGTAAGCTCGGGCGATATTTGCGCGGTGGTAGGTATTGATGGTTTTGATATTGGCGATACTATTGCTGATTTTGAGGCACCAGAACAATTACCGGTAATCAGCATTGATGAGCCAACAATGAACATGTTATTCACCATCAATAACTCTCCTTTCTTTGGTAAAGAGGGTAAACTGGTAACTTCTCAGCGCATCAAAGACCGTTTAATTAAAGAGATGGAGAAAAACCTGGCATTAAAAGTTGTTGAAACTCAAGGTGCTGATTCATGGTTGGTATATGGCCGTGGTATCCTTCACTTATCGGTATTGATAGAAACGATGCGCCGTGAAGGTTATGAGTTGCAGGTTGGTCAGCCACAGGTTATCGTTAAAGAAATTGATGGTAAAAAACATGAGCCAATTGAAACGCTAATTGTAGATGTACCTGCAGAAGTTTCTGGTAAAGTAATCGAATTGGTAACCCAACGTAAAGGTGAGTTATTGATTATGGAACCAAAAGGTGATTTGCAACACTTAGAATTCGAAATCCCATCCCGTGGTATCATTGGTTTACGTAACAACGTTTTAACAGCTACTGCTGGTGAGGCAATTATGGCGCACCGTTTCAAAGCTTACGAGCCTTGGAAAGGTACTATCCCTGGCCGTTTAAATGGTGTATTAATTTCGATGGACAAAGGTACTACTACTGCATATTCGATCGATAAATTACAGGATAGAGGCCGTTTCTTTGTAGATCCGGGCGTTGATATTTACGAAGGACAAATTTTAGGAGAGCATATCCGTGATAACGATTTAGTAATCAATATCGTAAAAGGTAAAGCTTTAACCAACATGCGTGCATCAGGTACTGATGATAACACACGTATTGCACCGGCAATTAAATTTTCGTTAGAAGAGGCTATGGAGTACATCCAGGCTGATGAGTACATCGAAGTTACTCCGGTAAGCATGCGTTTGCGTAAAATTTTCTTAACTGAGCAAGAACGTAAAGTTAAAGGAAAGCAATTTGCTTAAGTCTAAATCCCTGAAATGGGAATAAAATACATATTACTAAGCCTCGATGTTAATCGGGGCTTTTTTCGTTTAGAAGGCTTTTAATGGAACAACTTTAATACTAAACGGACTAGAAAAGTAATTATCACATAGATGTGTGGATAATATATCGATAATTTTTAATCACAAAAGCCATTTTCTGTCAGGTGTTCTTCATAAAACTTTGGGAATAAAAAGTTAACAATCGGATGGCAATCAGATTTATTGGAGCTTTTAGTTTTGTGATTCATCAAACAAACTAATTGTCACATCGTGATTAATAAAGGATTATCCAGGGTGGGTATATTTTTATTAAATATGCTTTCTCTATTGCCGTTATTTGTATTGTACAGGTTGGCAGATGCTTTTTATGTTGTAATCTTTTATATTTTCGGTTACCGCAGAAAAGTGGTTCAAGAAAACCTGACTAATGCCTTTCCGGAGAAAACCCTTACTGAAATTGATGCAATAGAAAAACGGTTCTATAAATTTTTGGCTTCACTTTTTATCGAAGTGATCAAAATGAAAAGCATTTCCAAAAGAGCGTTAAACAAGCGGGTAAAATTTAAAAATAGCGATCTGGTAGAGGCTTATCTGAAAAACAACGAGAGTGTACTTTTCTGCTCATCACATTATGGCAATTATGAATGGGTGTGCATGGCTATTGGCCTACATTTTTCAGGCACACATTTTCCAATTTATAAACCTTTAAGCAGCGAAGCTTTCGATAACTGGTTTCTGAAGATGAGGAGTAAGTTTGGCAACCAGATGGTATCGATGCGCCAAACTTTAAGGGCTATCCAGGCTAATAAACATCAGCCAACCATGTTTACTTTTGGTAGCGATCAGGCACCCTCAAAAGATGAATCAAATTATTGGACAACTTTTTTAAATCAGGAATCTGCTATACAGTTAGGTTTGGAGAAAATTGCGAAGAAAACCAACCGTCCGGTATTCTATCTTAAAATCAATTATTTGAAAAGAGGATATTACGAGGTTGATTGTGTTCCGATCTGTTTAAACCCATCCGAAACGGCCGAGTTTGAAATTACAAAAATGCACACCATTTTCTTAGAGGATATGATTAAAGAAGCACCTGCTTACTGGTTATGGAGCCATCGCAGGTGGAAATATAAACCGGAACCAAAGCTTTCAGTAGTCGTTGAAAAAGATTACAATATGATAGATGAAATCAGTTAAGCAGGGCATTTGTACAATTATTAAATCTAACATTTTCATGGCATAAATTCATAACATGCTTTTTAAATTAGTATCTCAACTAAACCTGATGTGATTAAAACCTGGATATCCCATTTGGGAATATTTCTTTTAAGTGTATTATCTCTACTCCCATTATCTGTGTTGTACATTTTGGCTGATGGAGCTTATCTGCTGCTTTATTTTGTATTTCGTTACCGTAGGGATGTGGTGAGGGAAAATTTATTAAACGCACTTCCTGATAAACCGTTAGGTGAAATTATTCTTATTGAAAGGCATTTTTACCGCTACCTGGCCTCACTGATATTTGAGGTTGTAAAAATGAACAGTATCTCGGAGGGAGAAATAAAAAAGCGGTTTATTTTTAAAAATACAGCCCAGGTTCAGGCCTATTTAGACCGTGGCGAAAGCGTATTGATCTGTTCGGCACATTATGGTAACTGGGAGTGGGGTACGCTGGGCATCGGACTCAATTTTCAGGCTGATCATTACCCGATTTACAAACCTTTAACCAACCCTATATTCGATAACTGGTTTAAAAAAGTTAGGGGCAGGTTTGGGAATAAACTTATTGCCATGCGGCAAACCATGCGCGCCTTGCAGGCGAGTAAAGGTAAGCCGAGTATGTTTAGTTTTGGAAACGACCAGGCACCTGCCAAAGATGAATCGCATTATTGGACTAATTTTATGCATCAGCCCAGTTCTGTACAATTGGGAATTGAAAAAATAGCCAAGCGTACCAACCAGCCTATATTTTATTTCAAAGTGCAAGTGTTAAGGCGCGGTTTTTATGAAGTTGATTGTGTGCCGCTTTGTTTAAATCCGGCTGAAACCGCTACATTTGAAATTACGGAGCGGCACACCCGTTTTCTGGAAGAAATCATCAACGCACAACCCGAATATTGGCTGTGGAGCCACAAGCGTTGGAAGTACAAACCTAAAGATTAACTTCTTTTTTTGGATGGCATGAGCGAAAGCGGTTTAATTCCTAAATATTTATATTTGCTTTTACAACACCCACCCATGAAAACCTTTAAAAAAATACTTTTAATCCTGATTTATTCGTTTTTTTTATCGCTGTTGGCTTTATTTCTTTGGAAGCCATATTTGCTAAACGTACTAAAATACAGAACACCGAATGCCGAAACCTATAAAATTTTTCCACAGGAGGTTTCGCATAAAAGTGATTCGGTTTTTCATTTTATAAGACAGGCAAAACAAAGAAACGACTTAGATACCTTACATGTTTTGGATGGGAATAATCAATCCATTCCTTTGAAAGAATATCTGAAAAATGGACAGATCAATACCTTTATCGTGATCAGAAATGACACTGTGTTGTATGAAAGATATGATAAAGGGTATAGCGACAGTACCTTGACCAGTATATTTTCGGGAGCTAAAAGTATGATTTCTATTGCAATCGGTCAGGCGTTGGCAGATCATAGCATTAAAAGCTTAGATGATAAAGTTACGCGATATATTCCCGAACTAAAATCTAATCCTGCTTTTGCACAGGTTACCTTGAAAAATCTGTTGGATATGAAATCGGGACTCGAGTTTCAGGATGCGTTCGGTGGAGTAGTAAAAGCATTTTTTTCTGACGAGGCTAAATATTATTATACAAATGATATGAAAGATCAATTGCTTAGAGTTAAACTGGTCAATGAGCCAGGCACGGTCTGGAAATACAAAAGTATCGATCCGATTTTGTTGGGTTGGGTTTTAAAAAAGGCAACTGGTAATTCGGTGGCAAAATATTTCGAAACCAATATCTGGAAAAAGATTGGGACGGAATATGATGCAACCTGGGGTTTAGATCAGGCTAATGGCCTTACGAACACCGCAAGTCGTTTTCAGGTTACGGCCATTGATTTCGCAAAAATCGGCCGTTTATATTTAAATAAAGGTAAATACATTGGAAGGCAGATTGTTCCCGAAAGCTGGGTAAATTTATCAACCCATATTGGAACGGAAAAACCTGCATCGGCAAAAGGCTGGCAAAAATCGGCACATCATTATCTCTGGTGGATTCCACAAGAGGGTGATCATGGCGATTATGCTGCTGAAGGGATGCTGGGTCAAAGGTTATACGTTGATCCGAAAACAAATACCATTATTGTGCAGTTTGCCGATCACGGTGCGGGGAATTATCCTTACCGGAAAATCAGCAGGTATTTAAGTGCTTTGCCATTTAGTTATCCGAAGCTTTAACCGTAGCTTAAATGTGGTAAAAAACACAAAGACTGAAGCCCAAGGTATTGCAGGTTGGCATTGCTAGCTTTAATTTCTCTTTCCTATTCGCGCTGTGTTACGCTGTGCAAACCTAAACGTGCTTTGTGGTAAAAAAGAAAGAGCTTAGTGTTCTTTGCGGTTAAATTTTTAAAACTGTACATTGCCTCTGCATGGAAAATAACGATGTAAAAATTTCAAAAAAGAAACCGATTTTTCCGGTTACACCTGCTTTGCAAAAATATTTGCGCACTTATCAGCGCGAAGCCAAATTGCCCATTGGTTACAACGACCTGATGCAGTTTAACGAGGCTTTCCCTTTAATGGATAAGTTTGGTAAAGATTCGCTTTGGGAGGGGCCTATATATGCACAGGATTTAATTGAAAAATTGCATGATGGTTTAAAGGAAATTTACGCCAATCTTAAAGCATCAGGCAACCTGCGCATTGTTGAGCATAAATATATCGATAAAATAGAGTATTGCACTTTCGGCAATACC
>Ga0182008_10000335_pt1 | contig 36787 bp, 27 predicted proteins | sample Sormic07211129_1_FD_120482 | JGI IMG/M metagenome (GOLD analysis project Ga0182008, IMG submission 120482) | Rhizosphere microbial communities from Sorghum bicolor, Mead, Nebraska, USA - 072115-129_1 metaG | ecosystem: Host-associated > Plants > Roots > Rhizosphere | place: USA: Nebraska...
AACATTTTTAATGGTTTTCTGTATACATACCTTAACCCCATTGAATTGATGTTTGTTTTTGGCAGCGGGGCATCATTAAAGTTAAACTGCCTGTAGTTCACCAGCATAGTTCCGGGATAAATATCATTGACCTGGCCAAATTCTGTCTGCCTGGAATATCTCAAATTCATTTCCGCATAATTACCGGTTTTTTTGCGGAGTTCAATTATAGGATTGGGCATGAACCAGGCATTTTTGCCAGAGGTAGTGTTTTTTGGGCCGTTGTAATGAATAAAGCTGTAAGTAGGACTTGCCTCTATGCTTACCGATGAACCTTTTTCAAAGAGATAAATGGCAGAGGCCTTACCGAATAAGCTAAGGTTGTTAAATGTAATATCGTTATTAAACTGGTTTCCTACAGAACTTGTGACCAGACTGCTGTCTGTTTTATACAGCCCGGAATTTAGTTCATTGCGTTCGTAGAGAAGTCCGAGAGAAGCAGAGAGGATAAACTGGTCAAATTTTGTTTTGTAAGTTACCGATTGGTTAATGAAGATATTTCGGGTACGCGCCTGTTGGTCGAGCTTAAGGTATCCTATACTGTCATTAACAACATTTTCCTGTATTCCGGGCAGAATGGTTAAAGCTTCATTAAGCTTGTAATACTGCAGCAGGGAGTTGTACTGAAGGATATTGTTTAGTCCCAGGGCCTTAATCAGATTGGTCTCATTACTAAGGGACAAATAAACGGAAGGCTGATTTTGTTTAAAACTTTGTCCATTCTGATCCGTATTCCCGGCTCTGTCCCATTTTGGAAGATCAATCTTGGTAACCGACCTTAAATATATTGATTTGCTGTTTTTCTCGACCTGGGCCTGGACCTGCCATTGGTTTAACTTAAATGTGCTGTTTTGTACTTCATCATAACTTATGGTATCAGCACCGGGCAGAAAATAATTCACCTGGTTGTTATACCTGTTTTTACGTTTGAGCTGAAGTGTGGAGACATTTAAGCGCAAAGACCAGTCGGTTTTAAATTTGAATAAGGTGTTGATGTTTGCTGCGTTGTCGTTATTTATTAAATAATATTGCTCTGCAACAGCAGGCAGGGTTTCATTCTGCATAGAAAGGTAAGGCCTCGGGCTCCTTAAATTCATTTCACTACCATTGGCCGACAATCCGATATCGGCGTTTTCAGTTTCCAGATTCTCACCGATATTATTTGTTTTGAGGTTATTAATGCCCTTTAGTTTTTGCTGAAAAATAAGGTTGTTCAGCTCGGCATTGTAAGCTTTATTGCCCAGACCAACATATCCTGTATTGATGGTCATGGTACGGGCGCTGTCCGTTAGCTTAAGGTTTAACGAGACATTATTGGCAATTATGTAGCCGTTTAAAGCTTTTACAGGCTGGTCGCGTTCTATTACCTGTACCTGCTCTACAGCGCCAACAGGTACATTATTGGTGGCAAGTCTGTATTTGCCGCCTAAAAGATTGTCGCCATCAATATACACATTGTTGATGCGCTTTCCATTATAACTGATGGTGCCTTTTTCATCAACCTGTATACCGGGCAGCCGGCCGATTAAATCCGCAATAACGCGGTCGTTTTTATCGGCAAATGCTTTTACATTGTATTTTAAGGTATCGCTCGACAACGATATTTTGTTGTTCGATTTTATGACTACCTCCTGTAATTGCCTGACTATCTTTTTTAAGGTGATCATATACTTTTCATCTGTGTTTCCAGCAAGTGGTACAGTAGATTGCTGATAACCCAGGGCGGTTATTTTAATGGACAGCTGCGAGCTGGTATTTTGAAATCTGCAATTAAAAACACCTTTCTGGTCGGTTTTTTCAAATACAATGCCAGCACCATTTTTGTCCACAATGGTTACTGATGCATGTGCAACAGGATCTCCAATACTGTCTTTTACCAGGCCGCTGATATTGGTCTGGGCAAATAGAAGTGAAGTGGAAAACAGCAGGCAAAAAAATAAAAACAGGCGTTTTATATGCAAAACGATAACCGGTTTAGTTTGTCAATTCCAGCGGGTAATTTACTGTAAACTTTTTACGGGCTTTTTCCTGAGGGTCGCCCAGTACCGTTACTTTATCTATTGATGCATCAGTCCCGGTATATCCGCCCACGCCCAGGCTTTCTTTATAGGCTTTTTCCATTCTGTTGTAGTCTGAATGGCTGGTAACGATAGCATCCGAAGGCAATTCAAAGGATATGTTCGGTGGGGGTAAGTTGCCCAATGTGAGCCTGGTACATGTAAATTTGATTCTTTGGCTGTCATCATAGGCTTCCATGATCAGGCCCGGTAAGCCTTGCAGTTTCCAGGGGCCAAAGCTGACAGGAATGTCGGTTGTAAACCAGGCAGTATATTTCCGGCCTTTACAGATGCCGGTAGCCATCTGGCAGGTATAACCCAGTAGTTTTTTGGTCTCTTTTTCAATTTTCCAGTTAATTTTCTCCATCACCTCTTTGATCAGATAATTGTTTTCACTGAAAATCTTATTTACATAAACTGTCTTTTCATTTGCTGATGTGAAGATATTTTCGGCAGTTGAAGGGATCAAAAGGCCCATATTTACCTGGTTGCTACCCATGCTTGCGGCAGCTTCAATTTTTGACTTCAGAATGGAATCCTGCATTTGTTTGGTATAGCTTGTATACAGACTTCTCTGCGTGTTGAACGCCAATTGGAAATCTTCCTCCCAGATACGGCCTATATTGGTGGTATCACGGATATGGAAGAAATGATAGATTGCAACTCCTGAGGAAGCATTGGTCATTTTTTTGTTTTTGTAACTGAAGGAATAGAAAATGCACAACAGTAATGCAGATACAAAAAGCTTAAGGCAGTAAGGCATATATCTTAATTATTGATTTTTATAAATAAACCCCGGGCAATACCCCGGGGTACTCTGAAATTAAAGAAAGTCTGTTCTCTGTATGTCCTGACGAAAGCTTAATTAGAAACAGCCGCCACCCGCATTGGCATAGCCGCAAGCATAGTTATAAGCTGTTTGTGCCATTGAAGCGGTGGAAACAGAATTTCCGGCAGATACCCAAACTGTTAACATCTGCCCGCAGTTGTCATAAAATTGAAAAGCCACTTGCTTGCGGAAGGCTGTTTTTTCAGATTCAGCTGTTTTTGCATTGCTATTGTTCAGGTTTGCAGCCTTTTTTACTTCTACTTTTGTTACCACAGCAGTAGCTTCTTTTGGGGTTAGGTCATTGGCGTATGCGCCAACTGCCATAAATGAGCATAATAACGCTATAAATAAATTTTTCATGATTTTGATTTTAATAGATAAATGATTGTTTTTTTATACCGGAAACACATCCCTACCTTGGGAAACATCCGCTTCCGGTAAGCGTGCCGGCTGCATATGCATAAGCTGTTCCATACAAATCACCATCGGTTGATGAGCTGCCGCCAGATACCCATACAGTCATCTGCGTACCGCAGCCATCATAGAAGGTAAAAGCCATCTGACGGCGACGAAGCGTCCCTTTTTCAGTTTCGTTTTCGAGGGGTTTGCCATTGTTTTCGTCAGGAACTGTGCGTACTTCTGTTTTTGTTACCACAGGAGCAGCTTCTTTTGGGTTTGTACCATTAGCATAAGCGCTAAATCCGATTACTGTACAAACCAATGCGAAAAATAATTTTTTCATGATTTTTTTGTTTTTGATAGATAATTGAGATAGGTCAGAACATAAGAGAATGACATTGCTGTATTCAATGGCACAAATGTATATTCAATTCTCAATAATTCAAAATTAATTCTCATTAGTGAGATATAATATCAAAAAAGACTAGAAGAAAAGCACAGGTTAAACCTTAGCACGGGCCTGGATTTCTTCTATTGAGAGGCCCGTTAACCCGCCGATCTCGTCAATAATGAAGATCACCACCCTCCCCGGTCTGCACCCAAGAAAATATGTTTTATGATCAAGCCTCAGAACCTGCAAGGTTCAGCTAGATCATAAAAACATATTTTCACCCCTCGGAGACCCCAATAGAAATTTGGTACAGAAAATATCTAAAACAAAAAGCTCCTAGTTTTCACTAGAAGCTTCTTGCAGTACCCTGGAAGGGATTCGAACCCCTGACCCACGGTTTAGAAAACCGTTGCTCTATCCAACTGAGCTACCAAGGCATTTCCTTTTTCTTGGAGCGCCAAAGATAGGATTAAAGCCTTAAAACAGCAAATCTATTTAACAAATTCTTTATAAGGAATTGATAATAAGGCTAAAATTCTATACTTAATTTCTTCGCGGGATGCGCATCCGCATAAGAAAGGATCAAATGGAGGATATAATCGTTAGAAGGAAGCGGTTTTAACGCAGATTTAACCTCGCTCATATCCTTCACATCCGTATACTGGGAAATATACCCCATTCCATAAAACTGCCCCTTCTCTACCCAAAGGCAACTTTGCTCATCTTCAGTCCTCCCCTGATCAATCACTGCAAAAGAAGGTAGCATCTGGTGAAGCTCCTGGATCGCATACTTCACCCTTACATTATAAGCCGCAGCAGACTCCTTCCCCACACAAGCTCCGCTGCATTTACCATCTTCATGCCCAACACAGCCAATCCGGTTCTTCTGTATAAAACATAGCCGCTCGCAAAGCAAATGTTCCTTAATCAGCATCCGCAATAAACTATGCCCTTCAGCGAGACTATTGAAATTATACAAAGATTGCCCTTGTTTTTTAAATTTATCAATACCCAGGCGCATATACCCATTCTGATCTATAAAAGAAAACAGGGAATATTTCTGTTCAAAACGTTTCATCGCCCGGTTATTTTCAGGCCAGAGCCTTTTAATTTCGACCGCTTCGAGGATAAAAGCCATCAGCTCTGTGCCGCAAACTTCAAAATCTACATGGTGGATATTCTTTAGAAAATCCTGTCGCTGAGGTCCAAGGTTATTTCCGGTAAAATGCGAGCAAACACGCTTTTTGAGGTTCTTGGCTTTGCCAATATAAATCACATTCCCCTTCTGGTCTTTAAAATAATAAACTCCAGGATTTGGAGGAAGCGCATCAACAGCAGCTTTAGGCAGATTAGGCGGTAAGGCCTGTTCTTTGGAGCCCTTATTTAAAGCTTGTTTGATATGCCCCTCCTGATCGGCCTCCAGGAGCATGCCCAACAGAATTGCTGTTGCCTCTGCATCCCCACCCGCACGGTGCCGGTCATTTAAGGTAATGCCAAGCGAGTTGCACAGTTTCCCAAGACTATAAGAAGGAAAACCTGGAAATACCTTTCTGCTCATTCTAACCGTACACAATTTTTTGCATTGCAAATTGTAGCCCGCCACCTCTAATTGGTGCCGTACAAAAGAAAAGTCAAAATTAACATTGTGAGCAACAAAGATTTTATCGTGCAGCAAATCGTAAATCCGTTCTGCAACTTCTTCAAATTTCGGCGCAGAAGCCACCATCTCGTCACTTATACCCGTTAAAGATTCAATATAAGCAGGAATAGCATGCTCAGGATTGATCAGGGTATCAAAACGTTCTGTCACGCTCGTCCCATCATGGATTTGTATGGAGATCTCTGTGATCCCATTTCCTGATGCATAGCCTCCGGTAGTTTCTATATCGACAACAGCAAATTGCATGAGAATTAAATTTGCTGTAAATGTACTAATTTATTTAGTATCTGTTTGCTCTAATTTTTAGCAGAAGTTTCAATTTTAATCGGGTTAGACAGAATTTTGTGAATCGGACATTTGTCTGCAATTTGCATTAACCTGGCTTTTTCTTCGTCTGAAAGCTGTCCGGTAAATTCTATAGTCCGTGTAATGGTCGTGCTTTTATCCATTTGATCTTCGCTGCAAATGGCCAGATCAATTTTAATGGCATCAAGTTGGTACTGTTTTCTGTCTGCATACATCCGTATAGTGATCGCTGTACAGCTGCCCAGGCTGGCCAATAACAAGCCAGCAGGCGGCATACCTTCGTCGGTACCACCCAGCGCCTCCGGTTCATCAGAATAGATAAAATGACCTCCTGAATATACTTTGGTTTTATAATGCGATCTGTCCAGTTCTGTAACCGCGGTGATTTGTGTATTACTCATGTAACTATTTCGTAGCTCTTTTACGCTGCCGTTCTTCGGCCTGTTTTACTTCATCTTTTTCCGAAAGTGGAAAATCTGTTTCCGGAGATTCCTCTTTAGAATGTCCTGTCTTTTTAGGATTCGTCCTTCCGGTTTTTGTTAAATCTTTATCCGCATCATGACCTGGTTTATTCTGATTCGCTTTCATAACAACACTCTTTATATATCTTATAAAACAGTGCAGAACCAGATCAGTTTCAATTAAATTAATCTTTCTTTAAGCTCACTTTATAGAAGGAGGAAATAAAGGTCTCCGCACGTGGCTCCGTGATAACCTGAAGGTAAGAATGACCTGCTGCTGGATTGACCAGGCTATAATGAACAACCGCCTCTCCTTTTGCAGAAAAATCAATTCTGTTGATCATGATCTGATAGCCGGAATTCGGCTTAGTGCCTCTGGAAATGGTGATGCGGTTCACATCAGCGTTTACTGCTGCAGAAACCATGGTCACTTCTTCTTTCACTGAAGTATCCTCTCTTTCTTTATGGGCGCGAACAAATTCAGCGGCCTTCTGCACCATTTTTACCGCTTCTGATTCTGTAATAAAAGCCTTAGGTCTGAAATTTCCTTTCTCCAGGGCAAGCACATTAAATTTGATCAGGTTTTGAACCGCAGCAGATCCTTTAGAAAAAGCAGCCTCGTCCTTGATCACAATAAACATCATATTAACGGGATAATTTCCGGTGGCCTGGATGGCCTCATTGAGGTTTGCTGCAAATTGTTCCCGGGTCATTGGACTTTCCAGTTTAACTTTACGGTCCAGTTTAATCCCATTATTTGCCGCAATAATAAGTGATTTTGCATAGGCCGCCTTATTGTTGGCATATACAAAATAATCTGTGGCCTTCGGCTCTTTAATAAAACGGATGGCATCAATATTCAAGCCCAATCCTTTCACAATCAGATCCACACCATGACCAAAAGAGACTTTAGTCGCAGCGATTTTCTGGTCGTAGGCTACAGCTGCTCCTTTTACCGGAACGGACTGGCTTTGAAAACCTAAGAAAAGAAAAGGTATGGTAAGCGTGGTATATAAATTCATAGGAAATGTATTTAACTCTACCACGAATGTAACAATTTTAATAGAAATTGTTACAAAGCCCCATTTAATTTAGTTCATTTTCAGTTTCTTTTCAATGTCGCTGACATAGGTTCTGAATTTCTTATCTGTCTGGATCAGGTCTTCAACAGTCTGGCAAGCATAGATCACAGTAGAGTGGTCTCTACCCCCAAAAAATGCGCCAATGGTTTTCAAAGAAGACCTGGTCATAGACTTGGATAAATACATGGAGATCTGGCGGGCCTGCACCACTTCTCTTTTACGGGTAGAAGCTTTCAGTAAATCCATAGGCACTTCAAAATACTCGCAAACTTTCTTTTGGATCACCTCCATAGAAATTTCTTTGCTGGTGTTCTTTATAAAGTTCTTCAGCATGGATTTGGCCAGGTGAAGGTCAATTTCTTTCTTATTGAGTGTAGATTGTGCCAGCAAAGAAACCATTGCACCTTCCAGTTCCCTAACATTGTTGTTGATGTTGTTGGCCACATATTCTATCACTTCTTCTGGCAGCACTATACCATCAACATACATTTTCTTTTTCAGGATCTCAATCCTGGTTTGCAGACCTGGCAATTGCAGATCAGCTGAAAGCCCCCATTTGAACCTGCTCAGCAAACGTTCTTCCAGACCCGACAGGTCTTTTGGTGCCTTATCTGAGGTGATGATGATTTGCTTACCCGACTGGTGAAGGTGGTTAAAAATATGGAAGAAGATATCCTGCGTTTTTTCTTTCCCGGCAAAATTATGTACGTCATCCATAATGATCACATCCATAGCCTGGTAAAAGTTCACGAAATCATTAATCGTATTGTTCTTTAAAGATTCAACGAATTGCTGGCAGAATTTCTCACAGGAAACATAGATCACCAGTTTATCTGGCAAAGTTTGACGGATCTGGTTTCCTATAGCCTGGGCAAGATGCGTTTTTCCCATTCCCGAAGGACCATAGATCATCAAAGGATTAAAAGAAGTTGCCCCCGGCTTAGCGGCTACTGCGTGTCCGGCCGAACGGGCCAGTCTGTTACAGTCTCCTTCTACATAATTCTCAAAAGTATATTGTGGGTTCAGTTGCGGATCAACCTGGATCTTTTTTAAACCAGGAATGATGAAAGGATTTTTAATGTCCCTGTTGATGTTTACCGGAACCGGCATACTCTGTTTTTTATTTTCAGAGCCATTGCCGCTTGAAGGCATTTTAGTGGTATAGGGTAAGCCGCCATTGGAAGATTGATCCACTACGATATTGTATTCCAGTCTGCCTTCATCTCCCATTTGCAATTTCACCGTTCTGCGCAGTAAGCTTACATAATGCTCTTCCAGCCACTCATAAAAGAACAAACTAGGCACTTGTATGGTCAGAACCTTATCCTCCAGTTTAAGCGGAACAATAGGCTCGAACCAGGTTTTGAAGCTCTGGGCCGGGATATTATCCTTAATAATTTGGAGACAGTCATTCCATACCTGTGTACAAGTGTTATGCATAGTTATTCTTTAATTTTTTTGATTTAGTCCTTATGAGACCTTAGGTCTGCCCCGTTGTTTGGGGATGCGAAGATCATAAATTTTACTAACATTGACTAGTAAAATCTTGTCTTTTTTTTAACTGATTCATTTGCAAAAACATAGAATTATTAAAAAAAAACTATTGTGAATAAGTTTCAACTATGTTAATTTTTACTAAGAAATGTTAAGATTAACTAACAAAGCAAAAAAAAAGCAATCCTGTCGGATTGCCTTAAAAAGCTTATTATACTGGACTTCAGCCCGGAAACAGCCTTAGAACTCTATATGCCCCCTTATGGCAAACACATTGACTGGCCCTCTGTCTTTATTGTAAGCCGGATGATTGACAAACTGGTAATCTGCCGTGAGCCAGAAGGTCTTGGTCAGTTTTGCATTGTAATAGGTCTCCAGGATCATCTCTTTCCCGTAATTGAGTTTGCCGTCTCCAATAATAAATCCATAACCTCCATCTGCAATAAAAGTACGGTGCCCGCTGGAGAGTCCGTTAACCACTGCAGCCAGGCCAAAAACATCATCAGCTCTTTTCCATCTGGCTCCCTTGAGCGACAGACCCAGACTGGCTGTCCGGTCAATTTCTGTAAATGCCCAGGTCACATCTTTACCATCGTTCCATCCTGCGCGGGCAAAAATCCCCAGGTCGTCGGTCAGCTCCTGATCACCACTAAAACCAATTCCGTATTTACGTCCGCCGTAACTGGTGCCCTCTGCCTGTCCGGAAATCACATCCAGGATCTGAGTATTGTTGTCTGTCAGGGCTTGTATACCTTGTGCATAAGAAGGAGATTTGGAATAGGTATTGGTGAACAGTAAACGAAGGCAGCCTGGCCTTTTGAAAAGGTTTTTCCGTTCAATCTCCAAAGTCTCTGAATGGGCTTTGTCTATTTTATATTCTAATTTAGGTGCATTGGCAATACGGGGAACGGCCACGCTCGACAAACGAAATGCCCAGTCTGCCTTCACCAGTTCTACGACCAGCCCCATGGTATAACCGCGGGTGTTTGCAGGATAATCCCATGCTCCGTTACCCATCAGTGACCAGTTGAGAAACTGGCTTCTTGGATCGTGGCTGTATTTATTGTCATCATAGAAGTCACTTGCTGCAAATTTACCGGCTGTAATGGTGATCCGGTCTTTGGGAACCATTCCGCCTACCTGGTTTACATCATCGGCCACATACTCGTATCCGGTATTGCCCAATGCAAACTGTTGCTGGAAATAAGCCCTGGCAATAAAGATCGCGGGTGCGGCATTCCCTACCCGGTAAGTTTCTCCGTTCAAAGCACCTGCTACACCAACTGCAGAGCTCAAACCTCTTCCTCCTGAGATCTCCGGATTAAAATAAACAGCTGCGCCTTTCCATAATTTCCTTCCCAGAAACATGGTCGAAGTTGCACTCGTGGCCGCAATTTCAGCGGTGTCTGCCAAACTGTTCCGGCCTTTATAAGGTGCCTTAAAGGCGGAGTGGTATTGAGAAATGGCCGTAAACTGGAAATGATAACTCCAGTTGCTTTGCTTTACCGTATCTGCCTGTTGCGCCCAGGCCATTTGTGCCGATAGCACCAATATACCTATAGTAGAAATTCTCTTCATATTCATCTTGTTTTGTACGTGTTAAAACGGGATGCAAAGGTAAAATAGCCCAAATCGGGAAACGATTAGAAAGATATTAGAAAAAAATTAGAATTTCATTAGAAGAATAAGAATCCCTCTGTAAGATCCTCTTACAAATGTGGAATCTCTACAGTAAAAACGGTTCCCTTGCCCTGCTCGGTCTGCACAGAAATGCTTCCTTTGTGCAGAAAAACGATCTTTTTTGTTAAAGAAAGCCCAATACCGTTTCCATTGGCTATCTTCTGGTTTAACCCACGATAAAAGGCATTAAAAATATGGGGAAGGTCTTCGTCATTAATACCAATCCCATGATCAGAAAAATTAAGCACCACATTCTTTTCCTGGTAAGAAATCGCCACTACACATTGGCGGTCTGCTGAAAACTTACAGGCATTTTCAATCAGGTTCACAAAGGCCGTTTGTAGCAAATAGGCATTTCCGTTTACAGAGATCAGGTCATCATCATCAAACTCCTTTTCAAAAAGAATGTCAATATCATAATCCGGATTCGTTTTTTGCAGCTGCAGTTGTGCATCCAGTAAAAGCTCATCCAGGCGTACTTCTTTAAAATGAATCTCCGAAGAGTCGTAACTGGCTTTAGCAAAATCCAGCAAACTATTAGACAAACGCGCCAGCTTCCTGGCATCTGAAAGCGCCTGGCTGATCACTACTTTATAAGCTTCCAGGCTTCTTTCCTTATTCTGGGAAAGTTCCAGTTCGGTAATAATAGCGGATAAAGGTGTACGGAGTTCATGAGAAATGTTGGCTACAAAGCTCTTTTGTGCATCAAAGGAATCTTCCAGACGGTCCAGCATTTCATTGAAGGTATTGGACAGTTCCGACAACTCATCCTTACTGTGCCTTGGATCCAGACGCAGGTCCAGGTTGGTTGCTGAAATCCGGTTCACTTTCCTGGTGATCTCGGTAACGGGAGAAAAAGCTTTTTTCACAAAAAAGCGCCCGGCAAAATAAATGACAAGCACGGAAATCAAAAACACAATACAGATATTGGTTCGCAGACTGGCCAGTTTATTATATCCATATTGATCAAATCCAGCTGCAGTGATGACATAATTGGTGTTCTTAAAGCGGTAAGAAATACCCACTACCTGCCAATCCGACTGGTAAAAATGAATTTCCCGCTGCTTCACGATATCATCGATCATTTTCCTGGTTTCCTTTACAAAATCAATTTCTGCTGCATCATGATACAACAGCTGGAAAGAGGTGCTATAAATGGCCACCTCTACCTCGTTCAGGATTTTCCGGTTATTGCGATAAATGGTGTGCAGGGTCTTTGCATCTACATTTGCGTCTAAAAAAAGATTGGCCTTGGTTACCGCTTCCTTGGTGAGCAGATTATAATACTCTCTTTCTCTGCTTTTTTTTGCCGAGATATAAATATAAGAAGCGAACACCAGCAAAATAGCAGCTGTGATCAGTGTAAACAATATCGTTAGCCATACCCTTATCTTCATACCCGGTTGATATTTGCTATTCTTCTTTTAAAATAAACCCCATTCCGGATTTGGTATGAATCAGTTTTTTAGAGAATTCTTTATCTACCTTTTTCCTCAGGTAATTGATATAGACATCAATAAAATTGGTGCCTGTATCAAAATGTGTTTCCCATACATTTTCTGCAATCTCCACTCTCGAAAGCACCTTCCCCTGATTTTGCATCATATATTCCAGCAATTTAAACTCCTTTGGTGTCAGGGAAATCTCTACCTGGCTCCTTTTCACCGTTTTGGTATACAGGTTCATCTCCAGATCCGCCAGTTTCAGAATAAAGCCATCTGTACGTTCATTAACGCGGTTCCTCTTCATCAGTGACCGGATCCGCACCAGCAATTCGCGCATTTCAAATGGCTTGACCAGGTAATCGTCTGCTCCGGCATCAAAACCTTCTACTTTATCATCTGTAGTTCCCAGCGCCGTTAGCATAATAATAGGCACATCCGGATTGACCTGCCGGATCTGCTTACAAAGATCCAGCCCGCTGATACCAGGTAAAATAATATCCGTGATGATCAGGCTGTAGGCATTATTTAGGGCCAGTCTTTTTCCTTCTGCACCATCCGGAGCCAGTTCCACTTCAAAACCTGCTTCTTCCAGCCCCCTTTTGATCAGTTCGGCAATCCTGTAATCATCTTCAATCAGCAAAAAACGCGACATAGTATCTATTAATCTGTAAAACGTGTAGGCCCGGTAAAAATATCAATTATATTATTAAATTTGTTATGACCTTGTATTGACAAATGAACTACTCTGCCCTCTCTGACCAGGAATTACTGAACCTCTTTAAAGGAAGTGATGAATCTGCCTTTAAGGAGATTTACCTGCGTTACTGGAAAGAGGTTTACAAGGTAGCTTTTAAAAAAATACATGACCGGGAGCTGGCTGAAGAACTTACGCAAAATCTTTTTGTCGACCTTTGGAAACGCCGGGAAACAGCAGTCATCCAATCCTTAAGTGCTTATCTTTTTGGCGCCCTTAAATATGCGATCATTAATTACTTCAAATCATTGATCGTTCAGGAAAATTACCAGCACCATCTTCAAACTACAGAGCAGCCTTACACCAGCAACAGTGCTGACCACCTGGCTTTATTAAATGACCTTTCAGAAGCCATCAACAAAGGCATTGCCCTGCTGCCCAAAAAAACGGGTGAGGTTTTTAAACTCAGCCGTATCCACAACTGTTCTGTCAAAGACATATCCAGACAACTGAACATTTCTGAAAAGGCTGTAGAGTACCACATTACCCAAAGTCTGAAAACCATGAGGTTTCATTTAAAAGAATACTTTGTCCTGGCTCTTATTCTTGGCCTGCTGTTTTAATTTCTAAAAATATTTTATTTTTTTTAGGGATAGGCGCCGCTTAGCTTACATATAGTTAAAAAGCCATTCTAATGAGCAGAGCGTCATTCCATCAATTGTTAGAAAAATACCAGCAAGGCAACTGCAGCCCCGAGGAACAGCGCCTTGTGGAACAATGGTATGAAATGCTGGATGCAGAAGAAATTGCAGATGATCCTGATGAATTCAATAACCTGGAACAAAAACTCTGGGACAAGATCAAGGGTGACATTCAGGAAAAACCGCCGGTTCAGACATTACGCAAAAACCGTATTTCCCATTATCTCCAGCCTGCGTTCACTATAGCTGCCGCTTTTGCCGCAGTATTATTAATCAGCACGGCCTTTTACTTTTATCAGGATTATACAAAACCATCTCAAGGGGTTTTCTCTAAAGTCAAATCTCTGCTCATCAAAGCAAATAGTACTGAAACAGATTTAAAGATAGATCTGGAAGATGGCAGTACTATATTTTTAGGTCCAAATTCCGAAGTCCAGTACCCTGAACATTTTTCGGCAGCAGTCCGCGAGGTGGAACTTACAGGAAATGCCTTCTTTCAGGTGAGCAAAAATCCTTCGAGGCCTTTCCTGGTCTACAATAAAAACACGGTAACCCGGGTAGTAGGTACCAGCTTTACGATCAAAACCAATCCCAGCACCAATGAAACGGAGGTTACTGTAAAGACCGGGAAGGTCATTGTAACTGCGAAAGAGGAAAAAAGGGCCTTCAGTTTAAAAAAACTATTCCAAACCACCCCTGAAGTTGTGCTGGTACCGAACCAGAAAACTATATTTCAGCCCGTTGCAGAGCACTTTACCACTACTCTGGCCGATAATCCAATACCTGTTCAGGTAAAGGACCAGCCACAAAAATCAGATTATAAATTTAATGAGACGCCGGTAAGTGAGGTCATCAGACAGCTGGAGACTACTTACGGAATAAAAATACTGATTGAAGACGACGCATTGAAGAGCAATACCTTTACCGGAAATCTTTCGGAACAGAACCTGTACAATAAGATTGATTTCCTTTGCCAGTCTATCAATGCCAGTTACCAGCTATCCGGAACCACGATAGTCATCAAATCAAAAAACAAGATCAACTAACAACCTAAAAACAAACAGCCTATGCCTAAAAACAGAACTCTCTAACCAAATCATTCGAATAAAAAAAGCTGACAACGTTGGGGGACGATGCCAGCTAACAATTCTGTACGAAAAATTTCACATTAACGAACAAAACTTCTAAAGGTATGAAAAAAAAGCGATTTGTTGCTTTAATAACAACAGCGATGAGGATATCTATTACACAAATTTTTCTTGGGATTTTATTTACCTGCGGAACATTCGCCAAGGATGTTGGCGCGCAGGAAGTACTCAACAAGGAGATTTCTATAAATATCAGCCAGGGAAATATCAAACAACTGCTCAATAAGATCCAGGCAGAAACCAATGTCAATTTTGTCTATAGTGCATCGATGATCAAGGCCGATCGTCAAACCTCGGTAAACGCGGTAAAAAGACGGCTGGGCGATGTACTGGACGAAACCCTGGTGCCCTTAAAAATATTTTACAGGGTAGTAGACAACACCATCCTGCTCTACGATAAAGAGCATATGGACAAGGCAAACTGGCAACCAGGGCTAAACGAACTGGAACAGAATGGCCTTAAAGGTAAAGTTAGTACAATTAAAGGTGAACCTATACCCGGCGTCAGTGTCAAAGTAAAAGGAACGGCTATCGGGGCCATGACCGATGTGAACGGAAACTACAGCATCAATATTCCATCGGCTGAAGCTATACTGGTCTTTACTTATATTGGTTATGTCACCAAAGAAGTAGCGGTGCATGGTCAGAAGATTTTAAATGTACAATTGGAGGAATCTGCCCAGGCACTGGGAGAAGTGGTGGTTGTGGGTTACTCCACCCAGCGGAAGAAAGACTTAACAGGCGCGGTTTCGGTGGTCAATGTTTCAGACATGATCAAACAGCCGACATCTTCTGTAAACAACTTGCTCCAGGGACAAGCCTCGGGGGTAACCGTGCTGGGATCAGGTCAGCCTGGCGATGAACCCCAGGTGAGGATAAGGGGGATCAATACGTTTGGCAACAACAACCCTTTATATGTGGTGGATGGTGTGCCTACACAAAACATTTCAGATCTGAACCCTAATGATGTGGAGAACCTCCAGGTACTGAAAGATGCAGGTTCGGCTTCTATTTATGGTTCCAGGGCTTCTAATGGGGTCATTGTGATCACCACAAAAAAAGGAAAGAATGGCGTGCAGGTGAATTATGATGCTTACTATGGTACCCAGCGTCCTAAAAAAGGAAATGTATGGCACATTTTAAATCCGCAGGAAATGGCTACCCTCCTGCAAACTGCAAAACAAAATTCAAACGATACTACGGTCAATGAGGTTTATGGAAAAAATTACCCTTATACTGTACCAGACTATATTTACCCCTTCCAGGCTAAATCAGGGGATCCTTCCGTTGATGCCTCTAAATATTATGTAAAGCCTTTTTTCACCAGCCAGGATGAATACAATTCTTTTTACCGCATCAACCCGGCCAATAAAACAGGTACCAACTGGAACAATGAGATCTTTCAGCCTGCGCCTATCCACAGCCAGAACTTATCTGTAAGCAATGGTTCAGAGCAGGGAAGCTATCTCTTTTCGGCCAATTATTTTGACCAGAAGGGAACCTTGCTGGAAACTTATCTGAAAAGGTATACGGTAAGGGCCAATACGCAGTACAACATTAGTAAACACATCCGAATTGGGGAAAACCTCTCCTATTCCATCACCAATAATCCAAAAATTGGCGGACTTAGCGGAGACAATGCAATAGGACATGCCTTCCGTGAACAGCCTATTATCCCGGTTTACGACATTATGGGTAATTTTGCCGGTGGTTACGGTGGCCAGCTCGGTGATGCTTTTAACCCCGTAGCCATGCTCCGGAGGAACGACAACAACAGGTCTTCAGACAACCGGCTTTTCGGAAATGTATTTGCTGAGGTTGACCTTCTCAATGATTTTACGCTGAGAACAAGTTTAGGAGGTGAATCCTATTCAGGAATATCCAGAACATTTACTTATCCTCAATATGAGAATGCGGAAAACAATACCACCAACAGCTATGCGGAGGTATCTTATTCCGGATTGAATTACACCTGGACCAATACGCTGGCCTACAACAAAGTATTTGACAAGCATACTTTAAAAGTACTGGTCGGAACGGAATATTATAAAAACCGGTACAACAACATGAGTGGCAGCAATAAAGGTTATTTCTCCTTTGACCCTGACTACACCACACTCTCTACCGGAAGCGGGCCAAAAGATGCCAACAGTTACCGAGAAGCCGATGCACTGTTCTCTCTCATTGGCCGGGCAGACTACACCTTTAACGACAAATACCTCCTGGGTGCAACCATCCGCAGGGACGGTTCCTCTAAATTTCTCCAGCATGTATATGGCTGGTTTCCTTCGGTAAGTGCGGGATGGAGACTTTCGAAAGAGCGTTTCCTTAGTGACGTAAAATGGTTAACTGACCTCAAAATCAGGGGTGGATGGGGCGTCATGGGGAATCAGCTGAATGTATCCGGAGGCAATTCTTTTACCACCTTTGGCAGTTCTATAGGTCAGTCTTATTATGCACTGGGTGGCGGCAACAACCTGGTTTCTGGCTTTTACCAGGACCAGACCGGCAACCCTGGCGCGAAATGGGAAAAGGACATCAACTCCAATATCGGTTTTGATGCGACACTTTGGGCAGGTGAACTGGAAATCTCTGCAGACTATTACCGCAAAGACATTAAGGATTTGCTGTACAATCCTGAGGTGATTGCTACCGGCGGAAGTTCTGCAAAACCTCCTTTCATCAATATTGCTCAAATGAAAAATACCGGTTTCGATATTGCCGTAACCGGTCACAAAAACATCACCAGCGACCTTAAATTAAATGTAACCGCAACGCTGACTACGTATAAGAACACCATCATTAAAATCTCAGACGGCGCTAAGTACTACGATATTGATGGCAGACGCTTTGACGGCAGCAGCATCATCAGAAATGCAGTAGGTCATTCCGTTAGCCAGTTCTTTGGCTACAAGGTAGACGGTTTCTGGAACTCTCAGGCTGAAATTGATGCGGCAAATCTCGCTGCACAGAAGGCGACTAAAAATCCTGAAGCAGTATATCAAACAGATATGGGGGTGGGCCGTTTTAAATATGCAGATGTTAGCGGAGATGGCTATGTAACGCCCGACGACCGGACTTTTCTTGGTAATGCGAACCCGGATTTCAGTTATGGCTTAAATATCGGTGCTACTTATAAAAATTTCGACTTCAGCGCTTTCTTCTATGGCACCCAGGGAAATTCCATCTGGAACCAGGTCAGGTGGTGGACAGATTTTATGCCTTCTTTTAACGGCGCCAAAAGCTATACGGCATTATACGACTCCTGGACACCAGGCCATCATAACGCCCGTGCACCTATTCAGGAAACGACACAGTCTTTTAGTACCAACAGTGTACCCAACTCCTATTTTGTGGAGAATGGTTCTTATTTGCGTTTAAAAAATGTGCAGATCGGCTATACTTTTCCAACAGGTATGCTGCAAAAAGTAGGCATCAAAAAACTGAGGGTCTATGCCTCAGGCGCCAACCTGTTTACCATTACCAAATATTCAGGGGTCGATCCGGAGATTGGTACCTCCAGCGAAAATGACTCCAAATCTGGCGCGCAAACCGCCTATGGTATAGACGATGGCTCCTATCCAAGCCAGCGTACCTTTTTACTAGGTGTTAATTTACATTTTTAATCATTAACGGTTTAGACAAAATGAAAAGATTAAGCTATATACTCTTCCCAATCCTGTTGCTGACCGGATCCTTCTGGTCCTGTAAAAAAGCATTGGAACAGCCACCCCTGGGTTCTTTATCAGAAACCATCATAGCCAATAAAAATGGGGTAAACGGACTCCTGATTGGTGCTTATGCCGGCTTATATGGCATGCAGGGCGGAGACCAGGGTTTCGGCGGCACAGATGCCTGGCAAGCCGCCCCAAGCAACTGGGTATTTGGAGCCATTGCCGGCGGCGATGCCTCCAAAGGTAGTGATGGCAGTGATCAGCCAGCCATTGACCCGATTGCCAACTTCTATTCGGACGGCACCAATGCCTTTTATAATGGCAAATGGAAAGCACTCTACGAAGGGGTTTTCAGAACCAACAATGTATTGAAATTTCTGGGCCGTGCAACCGATATCCAGGGTGCAGACCATAGTAATATTGAAGGACAAGCCCGTTTTCTGCGAGCACATTTTTATTTTGAACTCAAAAAAATGTGGAACATGGTGCCTTATACCGACGAAACCACTACCGATTTCAACCAGCCCAACAATACAGACATCTGGCCAAAAATTGAAGCGGACCTGAAGTTCGCCTATGAAAACCTTCCTGGAACACAATCCGAAATAGGCCGGGCCAATAAATGGGCGGCAGGTGCCTATCTGGCCAAGGCCTATCTTTATCAGCATAAATTTGCAGAAGCCAAGGCTATTTTTGATGTGGTGATTCCGCAAGGTACCACCACCAGCGGAAAGAAATATGCCTTAAATGAAGCATTCGCTGATAATTTTACGCCAAGTAAAGAGGACAACCCCGAAGTGGTTTTCGCTATTCAAATGGCTGCAAATGCCGACCCAAATGGTCCTTCTAAAGGAAACAACGGAGACATGCTCAATTTTCCATACGGAGAAAGTCCATTTGGATGTTGCGGTTTCTTCCAGCCTTCTATAGACCTGGTGAACCATTTCCGCACCAATGAAACCACTGGATTGCCTTACCTGACCGATTACAACAGTCATCCGATCAAAAACGACATGAACATCAGCGGTGATCAGAATTTTGATCCGGATCAGGGCACCATTGACCCGCGTCTGGACTGGACCGCCGGAAGACGCGGTGTGCCTTATCTGGACTGGGGCAATTACCCTGGTAAACCCTGGATCAGAAGCCAGTTGTATGGTGGTCCTTATGGCCCCAAAAAGAACATTTTCTGGCAGGCTACCCAGGCCACTGATGGTGATTTTAGTACCTGGGCACCGGGTTCTTCCATCAATTACCTGGTGATCCGATTTGCTGATGTGCTGCTTATGGCAGCAGAATGTGAGGCCCAGGTGGGCAGCCGGGACAAAGCGCAGGAATATGTCAATTTGGTGAGAGCAAGGGCTGCAAGTCCAAAAAGCTGGGTTTACAAATACATTGACGATGACAATCCTTTAAAAGGCTTTTCAGACGAACCCGCTGCCAATTACAAAGTGGGTGCTTATCCTTCCGGAGATTTTGTTTCGAAAGGAAAAAACTATGCGTTAAGTGCCATCTATTTTGAACGTAAAATAGAGCTGGCTATGGAAGGTCACCGCTTTTTTGACCTGGTGAGATGGGGCATAGCAGATCAGGAATTAAATGCTTACTTTAGTTACCAGGGAAAATTGACACAAGATGTAAGCAGAGGTAAGTTTAACGCAGCAAGGAACAACTATTATCCTATTCCTCAGCGGCAGATTGACCTCAGTCAGGCAGGAGGTGCTCCAGTTTTAAAACAAAACCCAGGCTACAATTAATTTCCAGGATTTAACTCAAAAACATCACATGAACCCATCTCCACAACGATTTCTTTCCCTGGATGTATTCCGGGGAATGACCGTTTGCTTTATGATCATTGTCAATACTCCAGGACGGGGTGCTACTCCATTCGCTATTCTGGAACATGCCCGCTGGCATGGTTTTACCCCTACCGATCTGGTCTTCCCTTCCTTTTTGTTTGCAGTTGGAAATGCCATGAGTTTTACCATGAGGAAATTTGCCGAAATGCCGACGAGCGATGTGCTGCTCAAAGTATTTAAACGGACTTGTGTTATTTTCCTCCTGGGTTTTCTGCTCTATTGGTTCCCTTTTTTCAGTTATGATAAAGCGGGGCATATGGTTTTCTCTCCTTTCAGCCATACCCGTATCCTGGGTGTGCTGCAGAGAATAGCATTGTGTTATTGCATTGCCTCCCTGATGGTACATTTTCTCTCTACCCGTACGGTGATCATCACCAGTGTGGTCATGCTGCTGGGTTACTGGATTATACTGCTGCTGTATGGGGACCCTTCAGATCCTTTCAGCATGCTGGGCAATGCCGGGCAATACCTCGATAAAGCAGTTCTGGGAGAACATCATCTTTATCATGGAGAAGGTGTGGCCTTTGACCCGGAAGGCATATTAAGTACTATTCCTTCCTGTGTCAACGTGATTATCGGTTACCTGACCGGGGTTTTTATACAAAAGAAAGGTAAAGGATACGAAACTATAGCAAAGCTCCTGTTAACCGGGGCTTTGCTTGTACTGGTCGCCATATGCTGGAATGCGGTATTTCCGATCAACAAAAAACTATGGACCAGCTCTTTTGTTTTAGTGACCTGCGGCCTTGATCTGATCCTGATTGGTGCATTAATCTATATGATAGAGGTCTTGTCCTGGGAAAAATGGACGAAGTTCTTTACCGTTTTTGGTAAGAACCCTCTGTTCATTTACCTGGTTTCGGAAGTATTGCTGACGGTTATAGACCTTATTTTTCCGAAATTGCATTTCTATAAATGGATCAATGAATCCTTTTTCCAGGTCATTGCACCTGGACCGGTAGGTTCTCTCTTATTTGCCCTCTGTTTTATGCTGGTTTGCTGGCTGGTGGGTTACATTTTAGATAAACGTAAAATATATGTAAGGGTTTAAACCCGGAATTAAACAGAATTTACTTCTTTAACATTAAAGGTTATGAAACATCTTTTAATAACAGTTATGCTGTTAAATACCTTTCTTATGTCCTTTGCCCAAACGCCGAAACAGCTGAATCCGGCTGATGTTCAATTGAAATGGGAATTGCTGAGTAATAAATACAAGAACACTGGCCTGGCTCTTTCCAGTCTGACACTCATCAACGAAGGAAAAGAAAGCCTTCCGGCAAGTGGATGGAGCATTTATTTCAATTCCGGGAGATTAACCCTGGCGGATACAGATACCGCTGCTCTGCAAATCCAACAAGTCAATGGCGACCTGTTCCGTCTGATCCCCAAAGCCGGTAACCTCTCTGTAGGTCCCGGTAACAGTAAAAAGATCCAGATACTGGCAGAAGAAGCCAAAAACATCTCTGATTTTCCTTCTGGATTTTACCTGGTCTGGGACCAGCAACCGGAAAAAGGCTATTCCTTTAAAAAGTTTACGGCTACTTCACTCATTAACAGAGATCAGGAAGAAGCTCAGCTTGCTGCCAAAATATTTCATCAGAATCTGTTGATCAGGCCACTTAGAGACGAAGAAATCCCGGCGATATTTCCCAGCCCGGCCAATTATCAGCCACAAACCGGAACGTTTGAGTTCAGTGCGCAGATTAAACTTTCTGCAGACGCGGATTTCCGCCAGGAAGCCCAGTTATTTGCAGAGGAGCTTTCCAGGCTTTTCGGGAAGACTGTTTTACCTGGTCAAACCAATACAGGGCCGGCCATCGTATTAAAAAAAGAAAAGGGCCTTGGCACAGAAGCCTATAAATTGAGCGTCAGCCCGCAGCAGATCTTGATCCGGGCTTCAGACCCTGCCGGTGCATTTTATGCCATCCAGTCTTTAAAAACCATGTTACCACCTGACTTATGGTCTGGTCATTTAAAATCTGCAAAAGTTCCCTGTGCAGAAGTGCAGGATGCCCCACGTTTTAAGTTTCGCGGGTTTATGCTTGAAGTCGCCCGGAATTTTCAGTCTAAGGCAGAGGTGCTGAAGGTACTCGATGTCATGGCTTTGTATAAGCTCAATGTACTTCATTTCCATTTAAACGATGATGAAGGCTGGCGGCTGGAAATACCTGCCTTGCCGGAACTCACTGAAGTGGGTTCTCAGCGGGGGCATACGGTTGACGACAAGAAAAACATTCTTCCCTCTTATGGTTCAGGTCCCTTTGCCGGTACAAATTCTGGTAGCGGCTTCTATACAAAAACCGATTTCATAGAGATTCTGAAATATGCAGCCCGGCGGCATATACAAGTCATTCCGGAGATTGAAACGCCCGGCCATGCACGTGCAGCCATCAAATCTATGGACGCCAGATACGATAAGCTGGTGAAACTGGGGCAACAGGCTGCAGCTGAAGAATACCTGCTGCACGACAGGAATGACCAGTCGGTTTACCGATCCGTACAAGGCTGGAATGACAATGTGCTCAACCCTGCCCTTCCATCTGTTTATCATTTTATGGAGAAAGTAGTGGACGAGATCGGGTCGATGTATAAAGAGGCTGGTTTAAATCTGAGTACCGTCCATTTTGGGGGTGATGAAGTGCCCGCTGGTGTATGGAGCCGATCGCCTGCAGTAGCTGATTTAATTAGACAGGATTCTACCGTAAAAGGACCGGATGATCTTTGGTATTATTATTTTACAAAAGTAAATGCTCTGCTCAAAGCCCGAGGACTTTATCTCACGGGCTGGGAGGAGATCGGATTGAGAAAAACGCAGCTGGACGGGCAACATAAGATGATCCTCAACAGCACGTTTGTAAACGACAACTTCCATACCGAGGTATGGAACAATGTGGATGGCAATGAAGATTTGCCTTATAAAATGGCTAATGCAGGCTACAAGGTTACGCTGACTTGTGTAACGCATCTTTATTTTGATTTGGCAGCGAATACAGATTTTGAGGAGCCCGGGCAGTACTGGGGAGGTTATGTGGATACAGATAAACCCTTTTATTTTATTCCCTATGATGATTACAAGTCCTCTAGGGAGGACGTGAACGGACATCCGGTTAACCCGGCTATTTTTTCAGCTAAAGAACGCTTAACAGATTTTGGAAAAACGAACATTGTTGGCATACAGGCGCCGCTTTGGAGTGAAACGATAAAAAGCCCGGAAAGGTTGGAATACATGCTGCTCCCTAAACTTCTGGGGCTTGCAGAGCGGGCCTGGGCCAAAGATCCTTCCTGGGCCATAGAAAAGGACACGCTTAAAAGCAAAGCATTGTACCAGGAAGCCTGGTCGGCTTTTGTTCATGTGCTGGGCAAGCGTGAGCTTCCGCGTCTGAGCGCTTACAATGGCGGATATTTATACCGGATACCGACACCTGGCGTATTGAAGGAAAATGGTTATGCCATCGCGAATACATCTTACCCTGAACTGCTGATACGATATACCACCAATGGGACTGAACCGAACGCATCCAGCCCTGTTTACCGGCAGCCGGTACCGCTTAAAGGTATTCTGAAATTTGCACTGTTTAACGCTTCGGGAAGACAGGGTCGTTCTGTTGCCGTGAAATCATTATAGAAAGAAACAGGCGTCAGGGAAATAATCTGCCCTGATAGCCGTTTTTTTCAAACTGCAACACATCTTCTCCAAAATTGGAAACGGTAATACCCAGCAAGCGTACGGGCCGGTTGGTGAAATCTACGGATTCCAAAAGGGCCATGGCAGCGGTAAGGATGAGCTCCTGTTCTGCGACGGCAGTGGGATAGGATTTACTGCGGGTAATGGTCTTAAAGTCGCTGAATTTGATCTTAACGGTTACGGTTCTTCCCTTCAGCTGGTTTCTTTTTACGCGATCTGAAACAATCCGGGAGATCTTTTCCAGTTCAGCAGCCATTTCGGGAATAGTGACCAGATCTTCCGGAAAAGTATCTTCTGCACCAACAGATTTGGTTTCCTGGTTGGCTTCCACTTTTCTGTGGTCTATACCTCTTACGATTTTATAGAAGAAATGACCGGATTTCCCAAAGAGATTGACCAGCTCCAGTTCGCTGAGCTTTTTAAGGTCGCCGCCAGTATGAAGCCCGCGCATTTTCATTTTTTCGGCGGTGACCTTGCCTACGCCATGGAATTTTTCTACAGGCAATTTTTCCATGAAACGTTCTATTTTAGAAGGGCCGATAAAGGTTAATCCATCGGGTTTATTCATATCCGAGGCAATTTTAGCTACAAACTTGTTGATAGATACGCCTGCGGATGCGGTGAGCTGTAGTTCATCACGGATCATTTGTTTAATCTGCCTGGCTATTTCTATAGCTGATCCGATGCCCAGTTTATCGTCTGTAACATCAAGATAGGCTTCATCCAGGGAAAGCGGTTGTATCTCATCAGTAAAACGGCTGAAAATTTCACGGATATGAATGGAAACTTCTTTGTAGGCAGGAAACCGCGGGCGAACAAAGATCAGGTGCGGACAGAGTTGCTGCGCTTTTTTTGAAGGCATGGCAGAATGTACCCCATATTTACGGGCCTCATAACTGGCCGTAGCCACTACACCTCCCCGCCCTTCCGGTGAGCCGCCAACAGCAATTGCCTTTCCACGATATTCCGGATGGTCCCTTTGCTCTACAGAGGCATAAAAGGCATCCATGTCTATGTGAATGATCTTGCGGTATTGCTTTTCTTCAGCGGGTTCCATTTCGGAAGGACTTATTCTTTAGGGTTTGGGTGAATAAAAATTAAATCCACAAAAAAAGGTCCACTACTGCGGACCTTTTCTTTGAATTCTTGAAGATCTTACTTAGTTGTATTTTTTTTCTCAGTTACTTCAGTACGAATTTCTTGAGCAAGTACTTTTAAGTCTTGCATTGCTTTACGCACTCTGGTACCAGCAGCACCATTACCTGCGTTATAAAACTTCTCTACATCTGCCTCAACTCCGGCAACCAGTTCTTTTAATTTTGAAAATTTTTCCATCGGATTTTGTTTAATTATAAAATAAATTATGGGTTTAAAGATAATAATTATTGGTTTTCAAACAAATCAATAACGCTTTTCATCTGAACTTATGTATACGGAGTTTTGAATTTAAAAACCATTACCCTTTGTGTTTGTTGAACAGTTTACATCTTTCAATGGAAAAGTCATGAAAAGTAAAGAACAGAATAAAAAGAGCAAAACACCTGATAATAAAGACTATAACCATAATAAACCACAAGATCTCACCCAACCTCAATTCAACAGCGCCACTGAGCATAGAAGCAGTGAGGAGCTGCCACAGATCGAAAATTTAAATCAGGAAAATGACAAAAAAATCTGATCAATGCTTCAAAAAAAGCTGGCAGCAGCCCTTCTACCCCTGAAAATGATGATTCTTTACATGGCAAAAAGCCATCAAATACTTAATAATTTCCCGTTATGCCCAGTTCCAGTCCTCTTAATTCTGCTAAGCCCCGCAGTCTTCCTATGGCAGAATAGCCTGGGTTAGTCACTTTATTCAGATCGTCCAGCATCTGGTGCCCATGATCCGGACGGAAAGGAATCGGTGTATCCCGCAGGTGGTTTTCAGTGGTTACCGCCTTCATGATTTCGTACATATTAACGTCTCCTCCCAAATGATCTGCTTCATAAAAATTGCCTTCGTTGTCCTTGGTCACATTTCTTAAATGCAGAAAGTATACCCGATCTTTAACTACATCAAAAATCTCCAGCAGATTGTTGGATACTCCAGCGCCTAAAGAACCTGTACAAAAACATACACCGTTAAAAGGCTGGTCTACGCTCGACAGTATATATTCAAAATCAGTCTTGGTGCTGGCGATTCTCGGCAGACCCAGGATCGGATAAGGCGGATCATCGGGATGAATGGTCATTTTTACACCTTCCTGAGTGCAAACTTCGGCAATAGAATTCAAAAACCAGCTGAGGTTTTGTTTCAAACCTTCCGTTCCTATAAGCTTGTATTCATCTATGCTGTTTTGCAATGCAGACAGTTCAATTTCCTTTTCATTGGGAATACCCATGAGTACATTGATCCGCAATTCTTCTAAGGCCTTCTGATCCATTTCCTTAAAACGGGCGCGGGCTTTGGTAACTATGGCCGGATCATAATCTTGCTCTGCCCCAGCTCTTTCTAAAATGAAAAGGTCAAATACGGCAAGATCTGTCCAGTTGAAGTATAAGGCTTTAGATCCATCGGTCATTTCCAGGTCCAGTTGTGTACGGGTCCAGTCTAAAACAGGCATAAAATTATAACAAACGGTTTTGATACCGCAGGCAGCCAGGTTTTTTAAGGTAGTTTTATAATTCTCTATATATTTCCCGGCGTCTGCCCTGCGTGTTTTAATGGCTTCATGAACGGGTACGCTTTCTACAACAGACCATTGTAATCCCGCTGCTTCTATAATCGATTTTCTTTCTTCAATATCTTGTACTGGCCATACTTCGCCATGCGGAATATGATGCAGTGCCGTCACAATGCCAGTTGCACCGGCTTGTTTTACATCCTGAAGGCTTACCGGGTCTGCCGGACCATACCAGCGCCAGGTTTGTAGTAATTTATGTGGTTGAGTTCCCATATGTTCTTTTGAAACTCAATATTAATCAAATTTCGGCTGCGCTGAAGGTCTAAATCTTAAATATTTACGGAAACGTTTCCGGCTAAACTAGCCTTAAATACACTGCTTCACAGTGGGAAGTAAAGGCTGGCTTAGCCAATGGATGTCAGACTCGATCCATTCTGATCTACTGTAAAGATATGGCTCACGCCACATTTAAGGGCAAAATTGTTTCGCTGATGGCCCACCGGGAAGTCAAAGCAGACCGGGTAGTTATATTCTGCAATTTTTTCAAGCACAATATCAACAACGGTTCTGCCAAATTCTTCTCCCGGATCATCAGGCTTCAATTTAAAACCTCCTACGATCAGTCCTTTTAGCTTTGCGAGTTTCCCGGTCCTTTTCAAATTCCAGAACATGCGGTCTATTCCATAAAGGTATTCGCCGGTATCTTCTACGAAAAGGATTTTTCCGTTGGTGTCTAAATCGGAGTGGCTTCCCGTCAGGGTTTCAATGATACTTAGGTTGCCCCCTACAATCACAGCTTCGGCTCTTCCGGTTCTGTTCTTTTCGTGTGCCGGACCGGTATATCTCAGGGCTTCTCCAGCCAGGGCTTGCCGGATAGACAATATGGTTTCAATTTGTATGGGCTCCGCCAGGCTCCAGTCGGCCGGAAAGCTGTTGCACATTTTGGAATGCAGCGAGGCGATTTTAAAATTCCTGCTCAAATGGCAATGTAATACCGTGATGTCGCTAAATCCAATGATCCACTTGGGATGTTCTGTAAAACTTTTAAAATCGATCTTGTCGATAATCCGCACTGCTCCGTAACCTCCCCTGGCACACATGATGGCGTTTACTTCTATATCGTCCAGCATTTGCTGCAGATCTGTGGCCCTTTCCTGGTCTGTACCTCCGTAAGTAAAATCTCTGGCACCTACTGTTTTTCCTATCTTGATTTTGTATCCCCAGCTTTCCATCAGTTTAACCGATGGCGCAATTTCCTCCTTGGTAATAAACCCGGCCGGACAAGTGATTCCAATAGTGTCGCCAGGTTTAAGGTAAGGCGGAATACGGTATTTGCCGGAGTTTAGAGGTTCATCAGAAGGATTTGGGTTTATTGCCCAGCTCTTTACGGTGGAAAGTGAGGCTCCGGCAAGGAGTGCTGAGGATAAAAAATGTTTACGGTCCATTTGCAAGGTTTAGTACTTGCAAATTAATATAAAAAATCAATATTACTCCGAGAGGACCTCAGGGCGCCTTGCCACAAGAGCGCAGCGAGGCAAGGAGTCCAGTCCTCGACGAGTAATATTGATTTTTTTCCGGGCGCTTAGCTGGAGGAGTCCATTAAGATTGACCTTAGTAAGAAATCGGTGCAGGCTGTTTAGATCTTACATTGATAATGGTGCGGTTGATGTATGGAATTAACGCGATGACTAAAACAACAACTACCAGCAGTATGCTGATCAGGGTATAATAGTCCACTGCAGACCTGATTTGTGCCTGAACATCAACTGATCTGCTGAGTAAACCAGTGGCAATTTTTGTTGCCTGATCAGCAGGTACACCTTTCGCCATTAACATTCTTTTATAAGTTGCCAAGCGGTCTACAGCTACAGGATTAAGATTGGTCAGCTGCTCCTGAAAACGGTTAACGTGATTGGTTTTGTTATACAACTGGTAAAAGTTAACCAAGGCTATGCTGCTGCAAAATCCAAGAAACCTGAAAAATACACCAACTGCTGATGCCGTTCCTCCCAGACGTTCCGGAACAGAAGATATTGCAAATACGATGATCGGTGTCATCAGCATACCGGCCCCCATACCCTGTAAGATTAAAGGAATGATAAATGTAGGTGCATCGGCCTGTGTATTAAAAAGAAAGACCATCCAGGCATGGTAGATCAGCAGCAATATGAAACCGTAAATCCAGATCAGGCGTACTGGCCTTTTAAGAATCAGTAGTCTGGAGGAGATCAGGATACTCACTATGATACCAATAATATTGGCCAGCATGATATAGGAAATATGATACGGGTCCATGCCGAGCACATTTGAAAAGTACAGGTTAGTTACACCAAGGGCGCCCCTAACGATGTACAGCACAAAAATCAGACACATTCCTACCACATAATTACGGTATTTAAACACGGTCATGTTCTGACTGGGCCTTTTTAAATTTAACTGGCGGTACACATGAATAATGAGGAGCACCACAATAGCGATGCAGCTTTTCCAGATCCGGCTATCCTGCAGCCAGTAATTCTGCTGCCCATAGGCGAGCACATATCCAATAAGACAGAGTACGGCAGCGTAGATTACAAAACTGGGCCAGTCAATCTGGTACAATGGGATTTTTTTATTGAGCCTCACCGCATTCATCATGCAAAGCAACAGAATTGCTCCGGGGATATAGCAGAACATCATTCCCTTGTACAAGAAATTATAGTCGTAATTATCGACTACAGGCGCAGTTAACAGGATGGAAATGGGTGTGATGCAAAGCAGCATACCATAAAAAACGGAGTAACCAATTTCCCTTGCCCTTTCACCTTGCAGCCTGCTAAAAATCAAGGTAATACAAATACTGGTGGTCATACAATTGGCCATACCCTGTATAAACCTAAAGATAAACAGCACCGGTAAACTATGGGTATGAAAACAGATATAACTGGTTAATATTTGCAGGCCCACTCCAACAATAAAGTATTCCCGGCTGGCGATATACACAAAAAAACGTCTTTCCAGAGCAAAGAAACTTGCTACAGCGGCATAGAAAATGATCATTGAATACTGTACATCAGCAGGTTCGATTCCATAGAAACCTGCAGCTGCACCTGCATTTGCGGTTGATAGCCCGAAGAGCAGCAGGCAAGGCAGAATGACCAGGAAGATGGTGACCTTCACCAACCAGCCTGGCACCCATGGTTTAAATACGGGAATGACCTGGCTCATTGGTTTTTCGCAATCACTACGTTGGCATTCATACCCGCTCTGAGTTTATCGGTTACAGAAGCCGGATCTGTTAACTTGATTTTTACAGGAATACGCTGTACCACCTTTACAAAATTTCCGGTAGAATTGTCTGGAGGAAGCAGAGAGAACCTGGCTCCAGTTGCCGGAGAAAGGGATACGATCCTGCCCTCAAATTTCTCTCCCGGAAAGGCATCTGTTTCAATGGTGACACGGCCATTTAAATGCATCTCCGCGATTTGGGTTTCTTTAAAATTGGCAATCACCCATTTTCCGGCTTCCTGATCTACAATAAAGGCCAGGGTTTGTCCAGCCTGGATCAACTGACCTTCCTGTATAGTCCTTCTACCCATTTTTCCATTATATGGTGCAGTAATCACTGTATAGCCCACATCAAGTTTATTCCTGTTCAGCAGGGCTTCTCTTCGTTTAATTTCGGCCAGGTAAACATCTTTTTGAGATTTAATATCGTTCACTTTAGACATAGATGCTTCGTAGCTGTTCAATGCAGATTTATATTCTGCGTTGGCCACATCTAAAGCGGCTTTGCTATTTTCCAGTTGTTGGAGGGTTGCCGATTCCACTTTAAATAATTTGGAATAACGATCGTAGTCCTGCTGCTGTTTTAAGAGTTTGGCTTTGGCCGAGGCGATCTGTGACTGGCTGACACTGGCAATTTTAGATGTGGTTTGCTCATTGCTTTCCATCACTTTAATCTGGGCCTGCGCATTAAGCAATGCAGCCTCGGCTTCCTGTTCACCCAGTTTATATTCGCTGTTGTCAATCACCAGCAGGGTATCTCCTTTTTTAACATCCTGGTTTTCTTCATATTTGATTTCCCTGATGTAACCGGTTACGCGCGAGGTGACAGGGTTAATATATTCTTCTACCTGTGCATCATTGGTTTCTTCATTTTTATAAAGGTCCCAAAGGGAGATACAGCCCCAAATGACCAGACAAAGTACAATAATGCCGGCAATCCAGGCCGTGACTTTGGTGATTAACTGATCTGTAGTGGTATAATTTTTATTCTTGGTTTCCATTTTAAAGATTGCCTATAGCTTTTTGTAATTGAAAATATTGTAACTGGGCTGCAATTTGTGCGGCAGCAAGGTCGAAACGAGTCTGCAGCAATTGGGTATCTGCATCTAACAGATCGGTAAGCAAAGAAAGTTGATTGAAATAGGTATTGTTTACGATCCTCAGATTTTCTGTGGCCTGTTTAATGTTTTGTTTGGCCACATCAATCCTGGTCAGTGCTTCTTTATATCTCAGATAGGCTTCATTCACCTCTTGTCTTACTTTATCAGAAGTCGCTTCATGTTCCACTTCCTGTCTTTGCAAGGCAATTTCTGCAGCTTTGGCCTTATGTTTATTGTGGTAAAAAGCAGAGATGGGGAAGCTGGCTTTAATACCGCTCAAACCCAATCCGTACATAGCAATAGAATAAGGATAAAACTGAATTTGTGGGTAGGAATAGGCGTAATTAGCAAATAAACCTAATTTAAAAGAAACATTTGCTTTTACACTTTTCAACTCCAGCTTGCTCAATTCAGTTTCTTTCTCAGAGATCTTAAATTCATAAGAATGGTCCATCGCCTCTTCGAGGTATTCCGGATAAGTTTTGATCTTCGGCTCTGCTACTGCAGCAGAGTCTGGCTCGATGATGAAATGATCTGTTTCTCCAATAAGAATAGCCAGTTTTTGATTGGCGATCGCAATGTCATTGTCAATCTGGACGAGCGACATCTTTTGGCGAGACAATTTCAATTCTGCCCGCAAAACATCACTCTTCAGCACTACCCCGTTTTTCAAGAGCTGGCGAATTTCTTCAAGTTGTTTTTCCTGATCATTGATATCTTTCAACATCAGTGCCTTAAAAATCCGGCTTCTCTGTAAATCCAGGTAGTAAGCTGCAGTACGAAGCCTGACTTCAGAGGTGGTCAGATTGAGTTGCTCTACAGCAAGTCCTTTTTTCTCTTTCTCCTCGGCAATTTTCAGATTGGTTTTGTTACCATTATAGAGGTTTAGATAGGCTTTGCCTCCAAAACTGTACGAAGTATGGACCACTTCAAACTGGGAATGAGCATGAAACAATCCATTATCGTATACCGGCATATTACTCACCCGGGCATATTCTCCCTCAGCTTCAATGTCTGGCAAACGTTCTGCCTTAGCATCTTTGATGGCTTCTTCTGACCCAGCCACCTTTAGGTCCTGCATTTTTATGGTTTTGTTGTTGATTTCTGCTCTGTTCCAAACTTCGCTTAAGGAAAGATGGACTGCTGTCGTTTTTTGCTGTGCAAATGCAATGTTGCTTGCAAAAATAAAAAGCCAGATAAGAGCATTTTGTTTTTTATAGGGGTACATATTATTATTAGAATATGCAAAGGTACCCATGCAACATTTCTGTTATTTTATCTATATTGCCAAATATTTGTCCATTCCAGCCAATGAACGTTTTACAGACTTCAGAGTATCTTTCTGCCATTGAAAAAAGTCCGGATGGCGTATTTGTTCTGCATGAAAAAGTTGAACGGAAACTCCCTGCCCACTCCCATACCAAAGGACAACTCACCTATGTACAAGGCGGGATTGCATATATCCACATCCAAAATGTAAGTTATATTATTCCAGCCAGGCATTATGTATGGGTCCCCGCCGGACTGGAACATTTTCTTGAGGTGAGACACCTGGCCACCGTAACCAGGAATATCTATTATTACAGCAAAGAAGACCACAAAGAACCTTTTTACACTAAACTCGGCATCTATCCTGTCAACAATCTGCTGTTGGAAATGATTATTTATACGGAAAGATGGATCGGAGACATTCAGCCAGAAAACACTGTTCCTTTTCAATTCCTCTCTTCCATTAAAAACGTTCTTCCTCAGCTGAGTCACAAGGTGTTTCCTATTGCTTTGCCAACTACTTCCAATGAACGTCTGAAGCCCATCCTACTCTATCTTTCACAAAACTTTCACAAACAGCAGAGCCTGGAAGAAATCAGCAAGAGGTTTGGTATGGCGGAGAGAAGCGTTTCTCGTCTTTTCCAATCGGCTATGAGTATTTCTTTTTTGCAATACCTTAAACTGCTCCGGATGGTGCGGGCTATTGAAATGATGCTTCAAACCAATAAATCGACCAGTGAAATTGCCTATGCAACCGGATATAACAGTCTGGCGGCCTTTAGTAAGGCTTTTTACCAGCTCACCAATATCCGCCCCTCCGACTTCGGAAAGGTATAGACCGGGAAGGTCTATACACCCAAAAAAGGATAAACCTATTGTATTCTTTTCAGCTCAAAATCTGTAGGAATATCCACTACAAGCGGCACCTTTTCAACGGTAACAAAACTCAGATCCAAGCCAAAACCCTTTTCTTCAGGTACGCTGAAATTTTTAAGGATCTGGTAATATACCATGGTACATCTTTCTATAAATTTCAGACTGTAAGAAGTAGACATCACTTTCTCCACCACGACAAACCTGAAATCACCGGCAATTTTGTGTTCCCTTAAGGATTCATATTTACTGGTGATATCGATCTCAGAATTCTTCACCATATCTTCTACCACTTTTCTGAACAATACATTAATGCGTTGCTCTACCCTGAACCCCAGTTTGAAATCAACACGGATCAATTTTTTATCAATCAATGGATCTACTTTATATTCCATGGTATAAGGCTCGTCAGTTACATCCACATGCAGCAACCAATACACATCTGCACGTTTAGGCAGCTTCTGAATAATAGAGTACATGATAGAAGACTCGATCTCAGAATTGAAATTCGCACTGGTCAAATACACCAGCTGTGATGCATATTTTGGAATTGAAGTATCCTCACTAATCTTCTCGATAATAGGATAATACTTTTCAATATCCACAAATTTCATATAACGGTTGCGTATCCTGCGGCCATTTGCCCAGGCATACATGATGGAGAATAAGGACATTCCCAGTAACACCGTAAACCAGCCCCCATGAAGGATTTTGGCAGCATTACCGACAAGGAAAGTCAACTCGATAATACCATATATGGTTAGAAAAATAAAGATCAAATATTTAGGCACTCGCTTGCGCATCAGGAAGATGGAGACCAGTATCGTTGTCATCAACATGGCTACAGTAATGGAAAGACCGTACGCTGCCTCCATATTGGTCGATTTCTGGAAGATCAATACAACAATGATGCAACCTACGCAAAGCACCCAGTTCATCGAAGGCACATACAATTGTCCTTTCTGATTACTCGGATAATTGATCTTTACTTTTGGCCATAAATTTAAACGAACAGCCTCAGAGATCAGCGTAAATGAACCGGAGATCAGTGCCTGACTGGCAATTGCTGCAGCTACTGTTGCAATAGAAATACCGTAAATCAGGAACCAGTCTGGCATCAGATGATAAAATGGATTGACATCACCCAGGTATGTACCTTGTAATTTCCACAACCATACCCCCTGTCCCATATAATTCAGTACCAAACAGATCTTTACATAGATCCAGCTGATCCGGATATTAGAACGTCCGCAATGTCCAAGATCGGAATATAGTGCTTCGGCCCCTGTTGTACACAAGAAAACAGCACCGATGATCAGGAAGGCTTCCGGATTGGTGGTTAAGATATGATAGGCGTAATAAGGATTAACTGCTTTGAGTATCTGCGGAAAATGGCCTACCCATACAATACCCAATACGGCAATCATAGTAAACCAAAGCCACATTACCGGGCCAAAGGCTTTTCCCACCAGGGAAGTTCCAAATTGTTGTAGAATAAAAAGCAAGAGGATAATGGCCAATACGATAGGCACGGTTGGCAGGTCTTGATAGATAATTCCCAAACCTTCAATAGCAGAAGAAACGGTTACAGCTGGGGTCATGATCCCGTCGGCCAATAATGCAGCCCCGCCAATCATTGCCGGAATGATCAGCCATTTGGCTTTTCGTTTTACCAGAGAATAAAGAGAAAAAATCCCTCCCTCTCCTTTGTTGTCTGCTTGCAGGGTAATCACTACATATTTAATAGTGGTTTGCAGGGTTAAAGTCCAGAAGATACACGATAAGCCCCCAAGAATAAGATCTGCGGTGATGAGTCTTTCTCCGATAATTGCTTTGAATACATATAAAGGGGAAGTTCCAATATCGCCATAGATGATACCCAGGCTAATTAATAAACCAGCGGCAGATAGTTTATTGACATCTTTATGATTTGACATGAGTCTTTTTTTTAAAGTGGCCAAAGGTATAAAATAGAAAAGTTATTCCTAGGACTTTTTTTTTGAATAATTTCACAATATTTTAAATAGAAATAATGCCGTTATTTCTATAAACCTGCAAGCATAAATATCTATAAATCTGACAATTCTATTGCTGAGATGATAAATCATTTTCCGGTTTCAGAATGAAAATGACGTCATGGGTGGATTCGAACCACCGTGGAAGGTTTTGCAGACCCCTACCTATCCTCTCGGCCACATGACTGTTTAAAATATGCCTTTTTTATGGGCTACGGGTCAAATATAAGAACAATAATTAAATACTACTAATTTAGTAGTATTTAATTTAGATGTCGATGTTTTTGTTACAGTGATTTTCCGTAGAAAGTTATGGCTGGAGGCATAGGTTTGGAAAAAGAGGTACTGTCCTTCAAGACTAACGATATCAGGTGAGCTGAAAAGCTCGAAAATCTCTGAGGTCTTTCAGGGCAACACCTCTTTTTTCTTAGCATAGTGTAGAGGAAGGGTGATGAAAGAAGCTTTTATTTGCAACAATATTGCAACAAATACTGGTTTTTATACAAAATCTTGTAACAATTTACGACATTTACCTGTCTAGGATTAATAAACTTATATTCAAGATAACAACACCTAAATTTAACACAGCTTAATTTATATTTCATGATGAAAAAACTATTCGTATCTGCTATTTTCTGCCTTTCAGCGTGGGTCGGGAAAGCGCAAACCAATCCTCTGTGGCTCCGTTACCCGGCCATTTCTCCTGATGGGAAAAACATTGCTTTTGGGTATAAAGGTGACATTTACCTGGTGAGCAGTTCAGGCGGGCAGGCCATTCCACTGACCTTGAATGAAGCACAGGATATGATGCCCATATGGAGCAGAGATAGTAAAACCATTGCTTTTGCCAGTAACCGTTATGGAAATTTCGACGTGTTTACCATTCCTGTAAGCGGTGGAACTCCTACCCGGTTAACCTATAACAGTGCGAATGATTATCCTTATGATTTCTCTCCGGATGGAAAATCTGTAATTTTTGGAAGTGCGCGTAATGCACCTGCGAAGAATGTACGCTTCGCCACCCGGATTTTTCAGAATGTATATAGTGTAAAAACATCAGGTGGAAAGCCCCTTTTAGTGAGTGCGGCAGGAATGGAAAGAGCACATTATAACAGTGACGGAAGCTCTATTGTATTTGAGGACCGTAAGGGTTATGAAGATGCCTGGCGTAAACACCATACTTCTTCAGTAACCCGCGACATCTGGACCATGGACGTCAAAAAGAACACCTATACTAAACTGACCTCTTTTGAAGGAGAAGACCGGGAACCTGTTTACAGCAGCGACAACAAATGGGTTTATTATTTAAGTGAAAAATCGGGAAATCAAAATCTCTTTAGAATGCCTTCTAATGCTCCGGGAGAATCTAAACAGCTAACTACTTTTAAAGAAAATCCGGTACGTCATTTAAGCCGTTCGGCCGACAATACACTTTGCTTTACCCAGGATGGTGAAATTTATACACTAAAGGAAAACGGAACACCTCAGAAATTGAAGGTGAACATACTAAATGACGGCCGCGACAATATTGCTAAAACAGAACCTGTAAGCGGAAATGTTTCTGAGTTCAGCTTAAGTCCAAATGGTAAAGAAATCGCTTTTGTAAACCGCGGCGAGATTTTCGTTACTGCAGTAGAAAGTGGACAAACCAAACAAATCACCAAAACACCTGCTCAGGAAAGATCTGTACAGTGGTCGCCTGATGGAAAGAGTTTAATTTATGCCACAGAGCGTAACAATAGCTGGGATATCTACAGAAGCACTATACAGCAAAAAGATGAGCCTTATTTCTACGCTGCTACTGTGATCAAAGATGAACCTTTAATTAATGGTACTGCTGAAGAGTTCCAGCCGCTTTATTCTCCGGATGGAAAAGAGGTCGCTTACGTTGAAAACAGAAATATCCTGAAAGTATACAATATCGCTTCAAAGAAAACCAGAACCCTCCTTCCGGAAGGAAGAAACCATTCTTACAGTGATGGCGACTGGAGTT